>CAJIBK010000035.1_pt1 | contig 92169 bp, 113 predicted proteins | sample 9199341 | NCBI WGS metagenome assembly CAJIBK01 (sample SAMEA7708305, study PRJEB35096) | sediment metagenome | biome: marine neritic benthic zone biome [ENVO:01000025]; feature: sediment [ENVO:00002007]; material: shallow marine sediment [ENVO:03000034] sea grass bed [ENVO_01000059] ...
CCAGAATGGAAATTGAAGGGGAGCAGTATATAGACATGAATAAAAGTCCTAATTTTAAAATATATAAAGAGGACTGGTATTTACTCATAATTTTTATCATGATGGCTGTTGCTATAGTCGTTAAATCTTATTTCCATCTGGATGGATACTTAAGTCCAGATTCATCAAACTATTTAAAGCTTGCACAAAACCTTTTAGAAGGGAAGGGCTATTATGTTTCAGCCTATGGCAGTACTGGACAAGATAGAGAATTTTTTGCGGCTTGGCCAGTTGGCTACCCTACAATTATTTTCGTTGTTGCAAAACTGACAGGACTTTCTGTTTTTTGGTCATCCAAATTTTTAAATATTCTCTTGGTGGGGACTATATTAGGAATATTTAGAAATTTATTTAAACATAATGCATATGTGTATGGGCTAATTCTTTTATTTTCATCTTATATTGAAATATTCTCATTTACATGGAGTGAAACAATTTTTATTGTGGCATTGGTTTGGTTCGCTACATCAGTCCACCTTTTTATTGTAAATCCTAAAAGAATCTTACTGCTATATTTTTCTATTCTGATGGCATCACTCTTGCTGTTTATGTCCAGGTATATAGGTGCATTTAGTTTTGGCCTGATAGGGCTTCTTGGTCTCTATTATGGTGCAATAAAAAAAGATAAGTCAAAATCATTTATTCTTATAGGAATCGCTGTTGTCAATATCAGTATTATGATTTTATATCTGTATCATAATTATATTGAGACAGGTTTCCCTAATGGTGTGGAAAGGATTCCTTCACCATATACGAACTTACGATTATTTTATTATCTTTTAAGAGATATGGTTGCGGAAGCACTGATACCAATTCAAGTCATGTCAAGAAACGGCATAATGGTATTTTTTGTTCAATTTTCTATTATTGGTTTGTTGTTATGGAAATATAGAAATAATATATTACAAACCAATATCACTACCAACCAGAAACCTGTTACATTTTCGCTGGTTTTTGTCATTATTGGCTTAGTGTATTTGTTTTTTATTATTCTTATAGGATGGGTCAGATGGGTTGGCCCCGGCTATGGCAATAGGCTATTTGGTCCAGGAAGTTTTCTTCTGTTTATAGGACTAATATTTTTTGTACAACAACGAGGTACTAAGCAATTTTTTAATGCATTTAAGGGCTTTTTGCTTTTCTTTGCCATATGGTCATATTTATTAAATGTACCATACACAGCTTGGAAATCATCTACACTTAATCCAACATATTTTGAAGCACTTAATGCACTACAAGAAAAATATGCAGACGTTGAAAAGGATAGCATTATTGTATTCGCTCCGAAGCACATTAACTATCTCTATACTGATATGCAAACAAGAAGACCGAATCTCTTTCATCATCAAATATATAAAGAAAAATGGTCAGATTTTATGAAAAGAATTGGTTCTGAGAATAAGAAGAATATCTATATGGCTACGCCAGAAATAGAGTTGCGCCAGCAGCTTAAATATGCGGATATTGATCAGTCTGTTGTAGATTTTGTAAAAAAATACGATAAAGGTACTTTAGTTAAATTACGATAATTCTTTCTCTCTTTGACTTCGACGGTACGATCACCACTGACGAGAGCTTAATTAAATTCATCCGTTTCGTTGTAGGTGCCATTAAGGCAGCATGGGGGATGTTCCTTTCTCTCCCCTATGCTTATCACATACTAGCTAAAAATCATTCCAAGCAGCCGTTCAGGTTGGCATAAACAGATAGGTCAAAATTGACCTTTAACTATTTGTTTTATATTGACTTATATTAAATTTGCGGTACGATTACATTCTTAAAACTCGGGTTTTAGAAGTGACTCGAATTGTGAAAATTGATATTTCAACGAAGGACCATCTGACACCATGAAAGAGGTCACAGAATTACTAAAGGGCATAATTGCTCAAGATACCAAATATATTGAATCAATGCGTCGCACTCTAAAAGGTGATGAACTCACGATACTTCGGTTGCAGAATAAATTGAGAAGTTTAGAGAAAAAAATTGAAGAGGGTGAGCATTTAATAAAAGAGTACCGGAATCACTGTACGGGTATATCAGAAACAGCTCAGACAACGGTGAAAATTGAACCCTCGACAAAGCAGCAGACGGAAAAAGACTCATCGACCGCACAAATGATTAAGGTAGTAAAAAGTTTAGAGAAGCAGTCATAATTTTGTAATTTGGCGTAGTGGCATAAATATCAATCAATCAGACTCTGAATGTCTGCTTTGTGCCAAAAGCGGACATTTAAGCTCCGGTTTTTCTTAAGGTATATATACTCAAACCCTATTATCTGGGTACTCTTGATACGCAAGATGGGCGTATAAATATAGAGCGGGAAATGCCTCTCCTATCGAAGAACTCTAATTTTAATTTTCCATATTGGTTAGCATTCTGAACTAAATGCATCTTGCCAATCTCACCTCTAAGTGTTTTCTGCTCTAATTCAGTAAGTCCTAACAATAATTCCAATGGTATATCTATCAGCTTGACTGTATCTCCTCTTCTTATGGTTTGCCCATGACGGTCATAAAGTATTTTGTTCATAGAAAGTAATAAAAGGTAATTTTATTCAAAAGTTTATTTCGATTTGATAGCTCCTATTCCCATTAATACACTGCTAGATTAAATTTTAATGGTCTCGGATTATTTGTCTTATAAACAGCATTATTTATGCCAGATACTAATATTTTTATTATTTTAAACATCCAAATTTATTTCTTTTTGTATCTAAAATATTTTTTATTTACGTTAGAAATTGCAATTCTTATTAAGTATAAGAAATGGTAATTTGTCACATTAATTGGAAAAGGGTGATTACTTTTTTTGTTAAAAAATGCCATTTTTTGTTACCCATAAAATATGGTAATTTGTCACATTAATTAGAAATCAGTTATAACTAAATTTATTTATTGATTGCCAAATTAGGAGAAGAGCCAATGGAAGAACAATACAAAAAGCATGGGGTATTTAGTTGGTGTGAGCTAATGACATTGGACGTAGATGCGGCAAAATCGTTTTATTCAAAGCTATTTGGATGGGCCACAGAAGACATGTCGATGCAGGGTATCAACTACACGGTTGTCAAAGCTGGGGGGAAAGAAATTGGTGGAATTATGGCGATGCCAAAGGAGGCACAAGGTACACCACCAAGATGGGGCACTTATGTTACGGTTGACAATGTTGATGATACTGCTAAGACAGCGGAGCAACTTGGGGCAACAATATGTATGCCGCCGCAAGATATTCCAGAGGTTGGTCGATTTTGTATGATTCAAGATCCACAGGGTGCAGCTATTTGCGCTATTACATACGTAAAAGACGGCTGTAAATCATAATTAGCTAGTAGATGATCTAAATAATTAATAAATGAGAACATACTCCTTCATCATATTGTTTACATTTCTTTGTAGTTGTACTACACAACAAATTTCCCAGAATTTTTATGAAGGTATAGAAAGCCGGAATGAGTCGCTCAAATCTACTCCACTTGAAACATCAGGTGGACCAGCACTCAGCTATGAAGAATATGAGCGTGAACGGAAGAAGCTTTCAAGCCCAGATTAACTACTGCATTTCAAAACATCACTATGAGTGTCTGCTTGGTGCCAAAAGCGGGCACTCAGAATGTGTATATTGAGTATCGCTGGAGGGATGTGCTTGAGCCCAGCATCTCAGTCCTTATTGCGAACCTCAATGTGTTGAATTTTTCCATTGTAGACGATCACATACTCCCGGCCAGATCGATGTACTGCTTCTCCATCAAGAGTTTTGCCGGAGAAGGTAAAATCAAAAAGAACGATTCCCGGCTTAACCTCTTTGACGCTGTGCACATCCCAACCCATTGTTTCGAAGCCGGCGAAAAACTTCGTTTGCATGTCTATAATTTGATCAGCGCCAAGGTAAACACCCGTGTTCGCGGAGCTGTAGGTGCTCGAAGGCGTGAACAGCTTCTTGATATCCGCTAGCTTTCCCTCATTCGAAAGATCAAAGTAGTGTTTCGCTAGCTGTACTGCATCAGTCATTATTAAGCTGGACTTGGCCTCATTTTTTATTGGCGGCATTTAATAGCCTCATTAAATTTTTAATTGTTATTAGTGTTCAGTAACTATTTTAGTTAATCATTTATTTATAAGACATTAACACAAGGCATATTAAAGTTATAGAAAGAGTTGAATGTCTGTTTTGTGCCAAAAGCGGACGATCACGTATATAGAGGTCCAATAACATCCATTAAATTTGCTGGAATATTTTTTGGTATCTAGAAAATAGAAAAAAACTAGATAGGCTTTTAGCAAGGGTCATAGGCTACAATTCAATTCCCGCCGCCCAAGATTAGTGTCTACTTTTGGCTAATTCTATTTACCCACTTGTTTTTAACAACAACATAGACTTTGTATTTAGATTTCCCGTTACCCATGCAGAAGCAATAAAAGAGAAAAGAATTGTACTGAGCACTACTAGTAACATTATTATTCCAGATGCGTCATCTGGTAGAACCGCGCGAGCAATTAATCCAATAGTGGCGACCGTCAAGACTGGTAGGAATACATCTTGTCTACACCATCTGCCCATCTCACCTTTGAGCAATCGTCGATGCATGACTAGCATTTCAATAATCAATAATCCCAAATTAAGAGAAATCAGTACCCAAGCCGCTCCAATGCCTTGGTAAATTTGAACCATCCACAGCATTGATGGAATTAAAAAAATCACTGCGATAATATTTTTATAAAATGCCAATTTAGTCCACCCATGTGCAAGCTGTAACGTATAAGGCAGTGTCATAAATGCTTTGATCGTAGTTCCAATAATTAATAGACTTAACAACATATAGGTATTACTAACTACCAAGGGTTTTTCAATCCAAATGGAAAGAATTTCCTTTGAAAAGAAAATCAGCGTTATTGAGATAGGCAGTATGATGATTGACGCTAGTTGACATCCTCTGTGATATAAATCTGATATATCAGTTTCATTCTTTTTCACGACAAGCTGTGAAAGTCTCGGAAATAATGCGGTGTGAATAGGGCTCATAAGGCTAATAAACGCGCTTGCTATACTGTACGCCAACATATAGTAACCAAACATCTCTAATGTAAGCATTTTACTGAGAATTATTTTGTCAACTTGAGCCAACAAAACGGTCCCCAATGAAATGCCAAGCATTCCTGATACAAACCCCCTGTTTTTTACAAACAGATTTTTACTAAATTTGCTTCGAGCATGAGATTTAGGAAGTGATTTCCAAAGCCAAGCAGCCAGTACAAATGTCGTAACTAATGCAACAAATGACTGCCAATAGAAAAAAGATAATATTGAGGGTGAAAAAAATATTAGTACAAATACAGCTCCAACATGGCGCGCCAACATCGACGTAGATTTAATTATGTTATACAGAACCTGACGTTGAAGTCCCTTTAATCCACCAGAATAAATTGCACTTGGCCATTGAAACGCAAGTAGCATTCCCATGATAAGTAATGTTTGCTCAATTATTTCATTACTAGTACTAGTTGAATTAATCCAGTATTTAGCAATTAAGGGCGCTGAAAATATTACAAAAACCCCGATTACAATTCCAATACCCCAATAAATCACCTCAAAAGTCCGTACTAGATTACGTGATTCCTGTGCAGAGTTTTCTGTTACAGATAATCTCGATAATTCACGATTTAAAGTTGCACTGAGCCCCATGTCCAATAAAGAAAATAATGCACTTAAAGACATGAAAACACCGATAAGTCCAAACACTTCTACTCCCATAAGCTTGATATAGATTGGAATAAAAGCTAGGCTAAATATTCCTCTCCATGCCTTACCGGCAAAATTAGCAATAATGTTGTGCCTCACCGATGGAGTTAATTTCATGTGTAACCTAACCTATTAAACTAAAAATTTATTAGAGGACTTTATGTAAGAAAGCGCTTAAGGTGCTTAAATGGTAGAACTGGTGTAAATGCTGAAATAGATGAAGCTTATAGCATTTAATCGATGATTGCTATTTGGCTATTTTCTGCTCCGTTCATAAGGTTCAGTTGAATGTCTGCTTTGTGCCAAAAGCGGACATTGAAGTATCCATCATAACTTTGAGACTCAGCCATATAAATTTGTTTCTTATTGTGGACCAGTTGATGGAATTTATTTTCATGTGATACGATTTAGTTCTTACTGCCGTTAGAAAATAATTAAATACGGTCCTGATAAAGAGGAAAACAATAATGAGTATTCGACCCAAATCAAGTTGTACATATCTGATATTAATTCTCACATGTTTTTTTGTTTCCCAAGTGCAGGCTGGATGGATGGATGATTTGAAGGACGCAACCGGAGCCGTTAATGATGCGGTAACTTCAGCCGATAAAGCCGTTAACTCAGCCGATAAAGCTGTTAAAGCCGTTGACTCAGCCGACGAAATCGTTGATTCAGCCAATGAGGCCGCTAGTGAAGCCGTTAATGATGCCGCTAATAAAGCCGTTAACGATGCCGCAACCTCAGCCAATGAATCCATTAATAAAGCTCTTCAACCCGCGCCTAGCTATTAGCTATATGTTCTAGCAACTCACCAGCTACAGTATCGAGTGCTTCGCTCATCTCTACTTTGTTTGTAACATTTTTCTATAAGGACGGTTTCCTCTCGTTTTCGCGTAGTGGGATGAGCATTATTTGCGCCTTTTTTATCTTCGGTAGGGAGTAACCTACCCCCAACGTATTTTTTGCCAAAATTGGGAAAAGGAAAGAGGGGTAGATACTACATTAATAGGGGGTAGCTTAATCCAATACTAGGTATATCCCCTAACCTTGGTATAATTTTTTTGTCAGGATAAGGGGGTTACTAAGTAACTATTTGGAATATAGGTTATTGAGAGAGAAAAAGTAATGAAGGGATACTTAAAATATTTGGTATGTTTTTTAATATTACTTTCTTCTCCAGTTTTTTCTGGAGAAGTTACAGATAAAGAATATCCTGTCCGAGGCCAAGGGCTTCTAATCGTAACTTACTACCATGATGGTGAATATGACGTAGTGGATTGCACGGCATTTAATAAAGAAGGAAAGCCAATTGGTGGTAGTCGTGCAATTCCTGAAGGTGGTGGAGTTGCAAGAATACATATTCATGTTCCAGACAAATATTCTGGAACAGAACTAGAGGTAACTTGTAAGTGACATATTAATTCAATATTAGAAAGCCAAACATAAATACACATAATACAACTGGTAGGCCTAAATTATCAGTTTGGTAAATCGCTCAACTTGACCTGCGCATAAAACGCGACGTCAAGTTAGCTCAAGCGTTAGAAATCTCACCCATCAATATTGCGGAGAAGAATTTGAAAAAAATACATCGGATACAGTTCCCTAAAAATGAAATGAAAGATCAAGGTCAAGATGAAGCATATTTTTACCTGCTTAATTCCAATGCGCCGCGAAAAATCAAGTTTCATGATTATGGCGAAATTTATCAGATTCCTGGTTTATATGAGCAAATTTTCTATGATCGCCTTAAATGCATTTCTCCTATTAAAGTTGCTACGATCTTAGAGGCTGCGATTATGCATAGCTCAGAAAATTTTACTGAATTGAGAGTCCTTGATTTAGGTGCTGGCAATGGAATGGTGGGAGAAGAATTAAAAAATCGAGGAGCTTCTCGTCTCGTGGGTATAGATATAGTTCCTGAAGCTTATGACGCGGCAATACGAGATCGGCCTGATATCTATGATGCCTATCATATTCAAGATTTCACGGCGCTAGATCAAGAGACAAGGAGCGAGATAATTTCCTGGGGTTGTAATTGTCTGGTCACAGTCGCTGCACTTGGATTTGGTGATATTCCTGTAAAAGCTTTTATTGAAGCTTTCAACATTATAAATGCAAAGGGATGGATAGCTTTAAATATTAAGGATACCTTTTTTGACAAAACAGATACGTCGGGTTTTTCACGCATGATGAGAGAACTAATATTCTCTAATTACTTTGATGTCTATCATATAGAGCGATATCGTCATAGACTCTCAATTGATGGCGAGCCACTATTTTATTTCGCTATTGTAGGTAAAAAAAATGCTAACGTAACGGATGAGTTTTTGCAAAGCATCAACATCGGCTTTTCCTAACAAGGACAAGCAGACAGGGGCGTGCTAAAGCGCGCCCCTTATGTCATCAAACGCTCCTGACTACCTGCTTTGTGCCAAAAGCGAACATTCGCGTCCATAGTAGTCCAGTAGTATCCAATTAAAGCCAATAAATTTAATGGTATATTTGTTGGTATCCTAAATATAGAAAAAATCTAGATTACCATGCGGTAAGGGTTACAAGCTATAATTCGATTCCCGCTGCCGGCCATTTATTAGTATCAAGAAGTCTCAAGAAATACGATAAACCCTCTTAAGTGCGGGTTTTTTGTATTCTGCCATTTCTCCCTGTATATTGCTATATCCTATCTAGTTATACCAACAAATCAGGTTTTCTATGAGGCTGTCTGAGTTACGAGTAAAATATGCAAAGTCAAAAGATAAACCTTTAAAAATATCGGATGGCGGCGGTCTATTTTTGTTGGTGCAACCAAATAGCTTCAAGACTAACGAACAGAATAAGAAGGTGGTTAAGCATGGCGCTAAGTATTGGCGGCTTGCCTATCGGTTTGAAGGGAAGCAAAAGCTATTAGCTTTGGGTGTTTATCCCGATGTATCTCTAGTCCTTGCACGCAAACGTCGCGAAACTTCCCGCAAATTACTGGCTAGAGGCGTAGATCCTAGCAAAAATCGTAAAGTAATAAAAAATGTAAAACTGGAAAACTCAGAGCATAGCTTTGAAGTGGTGGCACGCGAATGGTTAGCTTCTTACATGCAAAATAAGATGGCAAGTTATAGGGAAAAAGTGATCCGCCGTTTTGAGCGTTATCTTTTTCCTTGGATTGGCGATAAACCCATTGCTGACATTACCTCGCCTCAAATATTGGATGCGATTAAACGTATTGGAGAACTAGGTAGTCTAGAAACCGCACACCGTACATTACAGGCTTGTGGAAAGGTTTTTAAATATGCAGTGCAGACGGGAAGAATTGATCGTGATGTAACTGTTGACCTGAAAGGTGCGCTGCCACCAGTTAACACTAAGCACATGGCGACTTTAACCAAGCCGAAAGAAGTAGCGAAATTACTACGTGCTATTGACGGTTTCAAGGGAACATATACTGTCCAGTGTGCCTTGAGAATAGCTCCCATGTTATTTGTTCGCCCAGGAGAGTTTCGAATGGCAAAGTGGAAGGATATTGATTTCGATACAGGGGAGTGGCGTTTTATAGAAAGTAGAACGAAAACCGATCATCTTGTACCTTTGCCCAAACAGGCAGTTGCTATTCTACGTGAATTACATGCTTTTTCTGGATATGGGGAGTATGTATTTCAGAATGGACGTGATCCTAAAAAACCTATGAGTGCGGCAGCTATTAATGCTGCTTTGAGTAGAATGGGATATGACACCAAAACACAAATTACCGGGCATGGATTCCGATCAATGGTGCGCACAATCTTGCATGAAAGACTAGATATAGATCCACATATTATTGAACACCAGTTAGCACGCAGGGTGCCTGATGTTTTAGGACAAGCTTATAACCGAACTAAATTTATTAAACGACGCAAGACAATGATGCAGCAATGGGCAGACTATTTAGATAAGCTTAAGGTTGGCGCATAAAAAATATTTTCAATTTGCACATACGCATTTTATCTAGGCTTAAAAAACCTCCGATCTAATCGAGGCTTTTCTGTTTGTTATTCCTCCGTTAGTCGTCCTCAATTTTGATAAGTTTCCCATCTTCTCCGACCTTAATTTCAACCTCTTTACCATCAGATTTTTTTACCTCAACTTCATAAACTGTAACTGATTTGCCATTCTCTGTTTTTATTTCTTTCTCAATTTCCTCAATTTCTCCATCACCTACATGTTCTGTGATCGTTTCTTGAACGACAGCCGGGAGATTGGGCCATTGAATTTCCTCTTCCTTTTCACTTTCACAACCTGATACCGCGAATGCCAGTGCCGCAGGTAAAGTAACCAGTAGCAGTGTTTTAGTTTTCATTTTTGTCTCTTTTCGTTCAGAAATAATGAGATTAATAATACACTAGTTGTAAAATAAGAAATAATTAGTGTAATAGTAAATGGATTGATGGGAGTAAAGCTTGTTTGAATGCCTATTTTGTGCCAAAAGTAGACATTCACGTTTATAGTAGTCCAGTAGTATCTAACGAATTTAATGGTATAGCCGGTATCTTAAAAATGAAAAATTTACATGACAATAGGAACATCGAGCTTTTAATCCGCATCGCTTTCCTCGTATTGCTTATAGCAGCTAGTTTTATGATCCTCGCCCCGTTCATGATCATACTTATTTGGGGAGTTATTATAGCTGTAGCTCAGTTTCCTTTGTTTGAGAAAACGGTAAACGTACTAGGTAATAAAAAAACACTAACGGCCGTGTTATTCACACTTGTGGGATTAATAGTCATCATCATTCCTACGTTAATGCTGGCTGAATCATCTACATCCGGTTATCAGAATTTGCTAAAGGCATTTAATGAAGGCAGGCTCACGATTCCACCTCCAACAAAAAATGTAATTGAATGGCCATTAATAGGCGAGAATCTTTATCATATCTGGAGCCAGGCCTCCAATAATTTGCTGGAATTGTTGTCGGAATATAACGGACAGCACAGTGAGCAGGTTCAAGAATTTATAGGTTGGTTGCTGAAAACATTGACAAGTATCGGTTTAACATTTCTACAATTTATTGTTGCCATTATCATAGCTGGTGCGCTACTTGCTAAAGCTGATATGGGCACAAAAACAGCAAAAGAATTTGCAAAAAGATTGGTTGGAGATAACGCAGATGATTTTATCAACTTGATCACGGGAACCATTCGATCAGTAGTTCAGGGTATCTTGGGCATTGCCCTGATTCAAGCCCTTGCGTCAGTCATTTTGTTAATTATTTTCAATGTTCCTTTGTCAGGATTGTGGGCGTTATTTGTATTGATCTTGGCTACTGTACAGTTGTCACCTTTACTTATTTTGGGGCCTATAAGTATTTATGTATTCAGTGTACTAGATACCATTCCGGCTACGGTTTTTACCGTTATCGCCTTACTGATAGGTATGATTGATAATATTTTAAAGCCATTACTCTTGGGGCGGGGTGTAGATATACCAATGCTTGTTGTTCTATTGGGTGCTATTGGGGGCTTGCTTGCTTTTGGTGTTTTGGGATTGTTTGTCGGTGCGGTGGTGCTGGCTGTGGGTTATAAACTTATGATGGCATGGATTCATGCAGATAATTCGACAATTTAAAATCTTTAAGTGATATAAAACTGCTGCTGGAATATTTGATTGTATATTGAAAATAGAAAAAACCTAGATCAGTCTGTGGGAAGTGATGGGTAAATGAAAAGAATACTATTGACTTTGCTACTGGCTATTGTAGGTAGTAATGCTATGGCAGAGTGGGTTGAGATTGCGAAAGATGAAAAGGAAACCTTTACTGCCTACGCTGATCCTTCCACCATTCGAAAAACTGACAACAGAGTGAAAATATGGGTTCTGACTGACCATAAGTTGGCTCAGGAACCTGATGATATGAAATCATCAATAAGTTTAGATGAATACGACTGCAAGAAAAAGGAGCGCCGACTACTTTTTTTATCTGCCTATTCCGGGCACATGACTGAAGGTGAAACAATCTATACCTACAATGAACGTAGTGATTGGCTACCTGTCCCGTCAGGTAGCGTAAGTGAGGGTTTATTGGAATATGCGTGTCGTTCCCGCCCTAAACTGCCACGAAGATTTATGGGTGTGACTTTTCCATAATCGAAATGGGAGAATAAGCCATGAAAAAACTACTATTAACCATACTACTATCTGTAAGTAGTAACGCGGTAGCAGATTGGGTTTATGTTGGCAATAATGAATATAAGTTTGGAGACGAATATGTTGTACATACCGCCTATGGCGATCTTACCTCTATTCAAAGAGTAGGCAATATAGCAAAAATACGAATTTTTATTGATAAAAGGCGAGTTAAAAAAATTAATTATAAGAAACAAGAGCCACCTAAATTACAAACTAATGTTGTTGGATGGCAAGCTGAGTTTGAATGTAAAAAGGCTCTTTCTCGATCATTTTCTTCTGAATGGACACCAGTTTCACCTGATAGCATAGATGAAGGGTTATGGAAGCTTGCCTGTGGAAAATGATGTGCAAATAAAGGCCAATGAAAAGGATGGTATTTTTGTTGGTATCGTAGAATTGTAAAAAATATAGAACAGCTAAATAAAACACAGCAATTTCAGTTATAGTTTTATCTGTAGGTTTTAAATGGTCTATCAATTTGGAGGATAGTATATGATTATTAAGGTTTGTGGCGATATCCTTTTAAGCGAAGCACAGGCTATTGTTCACGGCGTTGCGCCTCATGATAATTTTAACCAGGGACTTGCATTAGCTCTGCGAGAGCGTTATCCCGCCATGGCACAGGATTTTCGCCATTACTGCCATCAGCAAAGCCCCAAACCTGGGCATGTGTGGTTATGGGCTGGTCCAGAGAAGGTTATTATCAATCTAATGACACAGGAGCCCGCACCCGACAACAAGGGCCATCCTGGAAAAGCAAGCTTAAAAAATATTAATCATACCCTCAAAGAATTACGTAGCATTATTGAAAAGGAAGAAATTACATCAATTGCGTTACCAAGGCTTGCTACTGGAGTCGGGAGGGTAGAATGGAGTGATGTCGAACCATTGATAGAAAAATATTTGGGAGACTTGAAAATTCCTGTATTCATCTACAGAACCTACAGTAAAGATGAGAAGGCTATAGAGAACCTTTCTAAAACAACTTGAACGGGGGGCAACGTTATCTAGTACTTGCACGCTTTGGTTTAAGATTAATATTCGTTCGTACTTTTAAATGAGGATAAAAATTCTAATTCAGAAATACTAATTTAGCAGTACGGACCAAATTTTTAGCCCTAAAAAAGGATGTTTAGTATGCTTAAAGAAATCAAGAATTATCAAATATATTTCTTTGGGGGGCCGGACGGCCTCTTGAAGAATCGCTCTAAAATTGCACTGCGTGGCAGTGACGATAAAATTATAGCCCATATCAATTTCAATGATTCGGACATGAAGTTTGAGAAAGATTCAGATAGCGATGGAATAATCAGAATGCATGTGCCTTCGATTATGTTCGAAAATATAGTAGATGTTTTGCGTAACGAAAAACCTGTATACATACAATTTGTACATGGTCATGGAGTCCTACAAACTTCTTTAGAGCCGGTAGGAGAAGGAGAGTATAAGGCCTAATAAGCTCACCGTACTTAATCAAACATTGGCATACATTTTCTTCAAATAAAGAGAATGTCTACTTTGTGCCAAAAGCAGACAGTTGCGTTTAAAGCAGTTCAGTGGCATCCAACATACCTGCTGGTATATTTAAGAGATAATTAAATGAAACTGCAGAGCAAACTTTTCTAGTTTTCCATCTGCAAGAAACCGATTGAATCACATGTAGAGATATAATAAAACCATATGGCTTACCATAGTTGGCAACGTACCAAGATTATATGTACCCTAGGCCCAGCTACGGATCCGCCCGGTGTAATAGAGCAATTGATTGCTTACGGAATGGATACGGCTCGTATAAATACATCACATGATAGTCATGCCGAGCATGCACGGCGCATTCAACAGGTACGTAAAGCAGCTCAGGCAGTCAGTCAGCCTGTAGCTATTCTTGTTGATCTACCGGGTCCAAAGTTTCGTTTAGGTGATTTACCCAATAATTTTTCTAAGTTGGCTGAAGACTCTATTATCACGCTTACGAATAAGGATAGTGATTTGAGCGTAGGTAACAATTTTCTCCCGGTACGAAATCGTGAGTTGCTCAAGTCACTTCGCGTAGAGGAATCAGTATTCTTAGCTGATGGTTCTATCGAACTTTGCGTGATAAAAGCTAGTAAAGATAGTGTAAGAAGTGATGTTACATGTAAAGTACTTACAGGTGGTATAGTGCGCTCAGGATCTGGAATAAATATTCCAGAATTAGAGTTAAGCGAGTTAGTACCAACTAAAGAAGATAGGTCGCATCTCAAGTTTGCATTATCGCAAGAAGCTGAATGGATTGCTGTTTCATTCGTGCAATCGGCTGATGATATTGTACGGGTACGGGCTTGCTTTGACTCTGAGGCTGGGGCTGAACCTTTGGTGATGGCTAAGATAGAGAGGCGTCTTGCACTTGCAGATCTCGATGCGGTTGTTGAAGCATCTGATGGTGTAATGGTTGCACGTGGTGACTTAGGTGTCGAGACCGATCTTGCTGAGATAGCGATTGTTCAGAAACGAATTATCACGTCTGCTATAAAGTGTGGGCGTCCTGTTGTCACTGCGACACAAATGCTTGATTCGATGGTAGAGCACGAACACCCGACACGAGCAGAAGTTACCGATGTTGCCAACGCGGTACTTGATGGAACGGACGCAGTTATGCTTTCGAATGAGACGGCTATTGGTAAATTTCCTGTTGCTGCGGTACGATTTCTTGATCGTGTGCTTAGTGCGACGGAGAAGAAGTATAGTAAACAGATGGCTAATGAGAAGATACAATTAGACATGATTGGCTCACTGGGTAAGTCTGAAGATGCCTTGAGCATAGCGGTTTGTCTACTTGCATCACGCTTGGGTGCACGAGCTATTATCATCCAGGCTCACACTATCTCAACGGTACTTGAAATTGCCAGATTCCGTCCTCAGTCACCACTTGTGGTGGTGACGGATTCAATACGAGTGTTCCGGGGTCTGGCATTGGTGCGAGGTGTTTCGCCTCTTCTTTCCAATGTTTCTGGTGCAGAATCTGGATTGCAGGCGTGTTATGTGCAAGCTTGGGATTGGATATTTTCTCAGGGATTAGCTTCGCCAGGGGATCAGGCCGTGTTAGTTTCATCTTCTAGTAATACTTGTAATCGGGCTGATACTCTACAAATTGTTCGCTCACATTCGGAAGTAAAAGTAGGATCAATGTAGTTATTTATACAAAATTATTAGCTGAGTGGTTCCCTTCTTTATTGAAACCAACAATTCTATTTAGCTTTTAATGCAATTCAATAACGTTAGTCATTCATATTTTATATTTGGGGATAGTACTAGGAAATAGGGGCAGCCATTTCTCGGATAATACCTTAGAAAAAGAGCACTAATAATTTAGTAATAAAGGAGCAAAAAATGCTTATCGGATGCCCGAAAGAAATTAAAGCACAGGAATACAGAGTAGGCCTAGTTCCATCATCAGTGAAAGAATATGTTGCACACGGTCATAAGGTTATTATGGAGACTGCTGCAGGAGCAGGGATCAATTTCTCTGATAAGGATTACTTAGCTGCCGGAGCAGAAATTCGCGGTACAGCCAAAGAAATTTTTGATGAAGCGGATATGATTATAAAAGTCAAGGAGCCGCAGGCTATTGAGTGTGCAATGCTTCGTGAAGGACAAATTCTTTTTACTTATCTTCATTTAGCTGCTAATCCTGAGCAAGCTAAAGGCCTTATAGAGTCGGGTTGCGTGGCTATTGCTTATGAAACAGTTACAGGTGCGGATGGGAAGGGGCTACCACTTTTGGCTCCAATGAGTGAGATTGCAGGGAGGCTTTCTGTACAGGTAGGAGCTTTTAATTTACAAAAACATATGGGCGGAACAGGGCGCATGATTTCGGCTGTGCCGGGTATTTTACCAGCCAAGGTCCTTATTTTAGGTGGTGGAGTATCAGGATTTAATGCTGCCCGTATGGCAGTTGGGATGGAAGCCGAAGTTACAATTTTGGAACGTAATCATGACCGTCTTCGTTATCTGGATGATTATTTTGCCGGACGGGCAAAAGTTGTTTATTCGGTAACAGATTTCATCGTGCGCGCTGTACAGTTAACGGACTTAATTATCGGAGCTGTTCTTATTCCTGGTGCTTCTACTCCGCATTTGATCAAGAAAGACATACTTAAGACAATGATGCCTGGCACGGTGGTGGTTGATATTTCTATTGATCAAGGCGGCTGTTTTGAAACCAGTAAAGCCACAACACATAGTAATCCTACATACGTTATAGATGATATTGTGCATTACTGCGTTGCTAATATGCCAGGTGCGGTACCTCTGTCTTCGGCTTTAGCATTGAATCATGCTGTTTTGCCGTATGGTTTAGCTTTGGCGGACAAGGGATGGCAGCAGGCTATCTTAGAAGATGAAAGTCTACGTAATGGTTTGAATGTTTTAAAAGGTGAAATTACCTATGAAAACGTAGCAAGCGCTCTTGAGCTACCTTATAGCCCACACCGGCAGATTTAGCTTCCAATAGAATTCAATAATAGCCAGTCATAAGTTGAACAACCAGGTTCAAATGGAGAAAGCAATGAGTAGTACAGACGGTCTTCGTAGTGATTTTAAACAATTTCTTTTATCGTGGCTTGAATTTCATGTGCCAGGCTTCTCTGAAGCTTTATTTAACGGCATCGTGGTGTTGTGGATTGCTCTTTTCGCTCTAGCACTACACTTTATTCTACAGATATTTTTGCGTCGTTTGTTAGTGCGCATTTCTAACAAGTATGGCCAACAATGGCATCGCACCCTACTTGAAAATAATATATTTCAACGACTCTTTTATGTGGCCCAAGGTGCTGTAGTTCATATTCAGGCCGGCCTGTGGCTTGATGAGCCATCAACCATGCTACGACTAATCGAGACTGTGAGTGAACAGTGGATGCTTCTGTTTGGCCTCCTGTCGTTCTTTTCTTTGCTTAACGTACTCCAGAGTTTGATGTATCAGCAAGCTAATCGCATAGATTTTCCGTTACGTGGACTGATTCAGTCTGTCAAATTAGTTGCTAGTTTGCTAATAGGCTTATTAGCTATATCAATGTTGATGGATAAGTCGCCACTTATTCTATTTAGTAGCCTTGGCGCATTGTCTGCTGTATTGCTACTAGTTTTCAAAGATGCCATTCTTGGTCTAGTAGCGGGTATCCAGTTATCAGCGAACAAAATGTTATCCGTTGGAGACTGGCTTGAGATGCCAAAGTATGATGCCGATGGCGATGTTATCGATATTTCACTGACAACAGTAAAAGTCCGTAACTGGGACAAAACTATAACCTCCATACCAACCTATGCACTAATCTCCGATTCGTTTAAAAATTGGCGGGGTATCTCGGAGGTGGGCGGTCGGAGGATCAAACGCAGTGTTCTGATAGAAACAAACAGTATCCAGTTTTTGGATGACGAAATGCTTCAACGGCTTAAAAAAGCTGAATTACTAGGAACCTATCTAGAAGAAAAGATCAAGTTAATCGAAGATGAAAATGCAACTAAACCGATAGACATGTCGATCCGAATTAATGGACGCAGATTGACGAACGTTGGAACATTTAGAGGATATCTCGTATCCTATTTGAAGTCTCATCCAGAAATAAATCAAAACTTGACGCTCATGGTCCGGCAGCTCGATTCATCCAGTGAAGGTCTCCCTATCCAAATCTACGCTTTCACTAAAACTACTGAGTGGATTCAATATGAAAACATACAGTCGGACATATTTGACCATGTGTTTGCTGTATTGCCCGAATTTGGACTTCGCATTCATGAAGCGCCAACCGGACATGATGTGAGATCGTTAGTAGTGAAGAAAGAAAAAGCTTTGGCAAAGTGATAAATTCTGTATGTCTGCTTTGTGCCAATGGCGGACATACACGAATAGAGGGTGTCAACTCAAAATCTTTAGGAACGTTAGATAGATAAAGCAGAGGAGGCTAGTATGAAGAATCTACCTACTTCTTTTTTATCTGACACAAATGAGGGACGAGTTATTGTTCGAATTATGAATAAGAATGATGATGTCGGCTGGATAGATGCTGCGGAGTTAGCGCAATCAGCTGGAATAACGACTGAGCAATATCCTGCTTGGCTAAACTCGATGTACGAGATGGGAACAGTAACAGTATCTGATAGAAAGACACACTAGGTTTTAATATCCGCTTTGTGCCAAAAGCGGACACTCAGTATTAGTTACTCAACCCGCTTCGGCGGGTTTTTCTTCTCCAATACATGAGCGTATACTTTTCACCATGAAACAGAAGCACGAAAATGAGTTAGAAAAGATATGGGTAACCCATTCTCATTGCTCAGCCATATCCTGTGTTGGATAGGGTTTCATAACTTTCGCGTGATTAATAAGACGCTCGGGTTTGGTGCCGGAGACAGCGTCGAAAAGGTCCAGTGTCGACGATGCGGTATGACCATGACTCGAAAGGTATGATCGTTCTTTACGTCGTGGCGGTTGAGGGAGAATGATAAGGAGTATGATGAAAAAGCCATTAATGGATATGTAAACCAAGTGCCAGCTATAAATAGCTGGCTTTTTTATTGCTGGTCTCAGGAGTAATATAAAGCTACATTACGTAGGAGGATATATGAAATACTTAATTATTTTATTATTCTTACTATCATCAAGTGTATTTGCTCAAGGATATGGATATTACCCACAGCAACAGTATCAACAGATAGACCGATATCAACAGATGGAGCAGCAAAGACAACGACGGCAAGAGTTCCTAGACCAGAAATATAAAAATCAGCAGGATTTAATGAATCAACAGACACAACGCTTGGATGTAGACCGAATGAAACCAGAACGCAAAAGGGATAGAGCAACATTCCCAGGATGGTAATTAATTGTAGCTATAGATAGATATTCACTCGCGCGTGAGGCATATCGCGCATTACCAATTCCATGAACCATCTATGTTCCATCTGGACTTCAGTGGTTTCAGAATACCGATCTTTACTAGTAGCTGTCCAGAAAGGCTGCGTGCTTCTTGATGAAACGCCCCAGTATCACGGCATTCTGGATCTGGATTAAGCTTTAATTTATAGACTTTTCCTATTGTAGACTTCGTCAACGTTGTACGCTCATCCAATGCCTTGACACAAGGAGGAGCAAAATAAGTTTTTTCAGTCGAGTTGAAAAAAACGATAGCATGTTTAGGTGGGCTTTTCGAAACACCAACTCCAAACCCGACAAAAAAGAGAAAAATCAAGAAAAGAAAAGTAATTTGTAGCATCTAATAATATTTTAAACCCTAATCCGGGGGCTTTCAAATTGATTCCCGCCGCCAAAAATATTTAGTGTCTGCTTTGTGCTAGAAGCGCACATTCAGCTATGCTAACTAAAATAAGAATTATCATAAATTAATTAACTTTTACTTCAATCTTGATAGGGGAGCAGGTTAATCTAAGACTGGTTGTGTCACTTCCATGACTGCTATCAGTTTATTAAGAAATTTATTTAAATATTTGTAAACTAAAAAACGCTCCGAACTAAATCATTCGGATAGCGCCGATAATTTAAAGCATCATTTTGCATGTGAAAATGTGCTTAAATTATTAGAATCATTTCTTGTGATATGTGTCTCTGGTAGCAGCGTAGTAAAGAGCACCGATACCAACCGTGACTAACATAACCACAAATTCAATACTCATAATGATCTCCTTATAAAGTTAAAGTGGTTACAAATATGCATGTTACTTAGTTACCTTGCTGCTTTTTTCTTCAGTTGCAGCATACAAAAGTGCAACAGCACTAACACTTACTAGCAGAACTAAAAATTCAAGACTTATGATGGCCTCCTTATAAAATTAATATGTTTATAAATATACCCGTGCTACTTAGTTATTTAGATTTTTGCTGAAATAAAAAGTTTCAGCAATATAGTGGGAACTTTTTTATTAATTGTATAAAGAGAAATTTGTTACTGATATATGATGATGAAGCAATCTTTAAGATAGCGAATACTCTGTCGTGTTGGCTATGAAGATAAGGGAGTGGTGGATGCTAGCGAATTACAGGAGGCTTACAGGTTATCAATAACTTCACTAGGTGAGTGCATTTCTAACCGCCTACCTTGTTCCATTAGCAGACATTTAGAGAATCAATTAAAAAAGTGATATAAATCCTAAAGATAGGTTGTCATATGCCGAAATCACATATATTAGGCAGGGTTGTTACTATAGTTTTGTTGATACTTCTTTAAAAGCTAATTTGTTCATTGAGTAGAAAAATGCAAATCAATGCAGAAAAACTTAAAATTATTCAGCCATACATTGCAGGGCTTGCAATTGTTGCTTTTATAGTTGTGCTCATTTTTTCGATCTATTTTATTGGTAATAATAAGTTGTGGATTATATTTTTAACCGGAATTCTTATAATGGCTGTCCTAGCAGAGGCAGCTAATATTTCGAATACAGAACGGGTTGTAATTCGTCGTGGTGAACAATTAAAGGATACAAAGAACAAACTCAGTCACGAATCTAAGCTTCGCGAAAGTGCCGAAAAAGTGATTGCTGCCAGCAAATCCAGATTAATCTTGATTGATGAAGAATTACCGATCATGGTTGCTCTCATAGATGAAGGTGGAATGTGTCAATATTACAACCGAGCATTTATGGAATGGCTGCACCTGCAACCACAACAGATCATTGGCCAGAATATTCGTTCGGTACTGGGAGCCAAGATTTTCCGTGAAGTGGCAACCGCAATCCGTCAATCTCTGGATGGGCATCCTGTCCATTATGAAAGAATACAGAAAATGCCAGATATGAGGGATCACAGGTTGTTCATTGAGCATCTTCCCCGATTTAGTGAGAATGGTGAAGTTACAGGATTCTATATGTTGGTTACCGATATTACCTCGCCTGGTAATGCCAACCTATCAGGCCAATCAGTATCCGATAAGGTACAAGTTAGCCCTGTTGATGACCTTGATCTCACTCATAATGTAAAAACCAATCAAAATAAATTTGTTGCTGACCCATTCTCCAAGCGAACAACTGAAAATGATAAAAACACAAGAGGATTATTGAGTGCAATTGAGAACGGTGAATATTGTGCATATCGGCAACTAATTACTTCTATAACTGCAGATTCTGCCAGAATAGAGCACTATGAAATTTTAATCAGATTAATGGGTGCAGAAAATAAAGTAATGTTACCTGAAGAGTTTTTTCCACTAGCTGAGATGAATGGTCACATGCTGTATTTGGACAGGTGGGTTATTGAACATATTATAGAATGGACATCCCGCCAGAATTTGCTTGAAAAGAACAGAATAAATTCTATATTTTTTATTAATGTATCGGATGATACGATTAATGATGGCAACTTTCCGGAATTTCTGAGAACGACTTTGCGGGAGCACGATGTGCCCAGTACAGCCCTGTGCTTTGAAATACCTGCTGTTGGACTAATTTTAAGGAATCAGGATATAGCCGAATTTGCAAAACAAGTTAAAAAATGTGGTTGTCATGTCGCAATCAGTGGTTTCGGACAAGATCCTGTTTTATTCGACCTGATTCAGGGTTTTGAAGTCGATTTCTTAAAAATTGATGGTGGTATTATTCGAAATATTGTCCACGATTCTGTTGATCTTACCGCAGTAAGGATAATAAACAGAAAAGCTAAAGAAATTGGTATAAAAACTGTAGCAGAGTCAGTGGAGAATAAAGAAATTACTAAAATACTAAGTAAAATTGGTGTTCACTTTGCGCAAGGCTATGGAATAGAACAGCCCTATCCCCTTGTAGGAAAATCCCAAAGACTTCATCATCTAAAAAACAAAGTTGCGTAAGAAAGAAAAGAACTAAGTAAAATATTACTGGAATGGCCATTGGTTGGACCATTATTTGGTCTATGTAACTACTTCTAAGTTTCGCCGGTTCTTCAAAATTGATCCGAGGATGTAGAGAGTGACTCCCAAGCTAAATTGTACATAGTTTAGAAAGTCAACGTGGAGGGATTGTCCCTCTGTCTGCATGTTCATCCCTATGAATCCAATTGCACTGATCAACATGTAGGCTGAACCAAACACTCGGATGAGACTAATCGATGCATCTATACCCTGCTTAGCTACAATGGCAAGCCCAATTGCTGTTATCAGATGGGTTAAATTGAGAATAATATTGGTTTCAAATAGAGCTTTCCCTATAAGTAGCGAATCAGAGATGAATCCTAAAAGGGCTAGTGCAAGAAATAATGCAGAAGAAACCCAAGCCATTATTAAGGAATAGTTTTTTATCTTAACCACATCAGTATAGAACTTCTAAACGAAATAAATCTCTATAACGGACTTTTGGACCGAATATTGAGGTTACGAGAGAAATAGAATGTCCGTTTTATACTAAAAGCGGGTGTTAAAGTATTTTACTTCTGAAAAATTTATCGCCAAAATGAGGGTAAGCAAAGAGAGGTAGGCTGCAGCCGACCCAAACTAGAAATTTATAATATGGAAGAGGCTTAATTTTATTTTTACTTCAATTCGATTTTTAATAACACCCGATATAAAGAAAGATAACCAATAAAATTGTAGGAGGGAAGAAATGACTCATCTAATGGATCGAATGATCCGTGCTGCGAAACTTGATGTCGACCTTTATAATGAGGTTGAAGCCGATCAAGGGGCAATGCGTCAGGCCATGGTAGTTGTCGTTCTTTCAAGTGCTGCAGCCGGAATTGGCAATTTTGGGCAAGGTGGTCTTGGAGGGATGTTGATCGGGATGGTCGTAGCAATTGCCGGATGGTGTATCTGGGCCTACATGACTTATTTAATTGGCACAAGACTACTTCCAGAACCACAAACAAAAGCAGATCATGGTGAGTTATTGCGCACGATTGGTTTTTCAAGTTCCCCAGGATTAATTCGAGTATTAGGTATCATTCCAGGGCTAACAGAAATCATTTTTCTTGTGGCTTCGATTTGGATGTTGACGGCTATGGTGATTGCGGTGAGACAAGCACTTGATTATGTAAGCACGTGGCGTGCGGTAGGGGTGTGCGTAATCGGCTGGATCGTTCAGGCCGTCTTCCTCATGTTCTTGTTTACCTTTCTAGGGGATGCTAACACTTAATATTCTATTAGGACGAGTAACTGCTTTGTGCCAAAAGTAGGCTGTTGTTTTCATAGCAGCCCAATAACATCCAATAGATCTGCTGGTACATTTGTTAATATTAAAAATGGAAAAAATTCGAGTGGCTTATAGTAACGGTTACAGGCTACAAATTGATTCCAGCAGCCACAACAAGTAGTGTTTGTTAACTAATTCGATTAACTAATAACTTCGACAGGTAGATAGATATTCTGAGAATCTGGCTGGTAGATCTCTGGGTGATAATATTTATAGACTAAGTGGTTTCAAATAGCCGGTCATTTCTAGATAACCGCGTCCAGCAGGTTTACCATCGCAAGTGACTGTAACTGCACCTTCCCAATAGACCGTGCCAACTGATTGTCGTGAGTCTAGTTCCTGATCATCCTGTAGGGGTGTGAATAGCCATTCGGTTGAGCCTGTTTGAATTCGCATTGATACTGGGTAAGTTGCATCTGTGCGTGGTGAGCGCCAGGTGCGTTTCGGTTCAAATTGTATTTTGTCTGGCTTAAACTGTTTAACGTTTCCTGATGTGTCTCGTAAAGCAGCATATGTCCACACCTCATTACCGTTTTTGCCACGAATTCGAAATGCCACCAGGGCCGAGCCATTGTCCAGATTTACACCGACCCAATCCCATCCTTCAGCATTTGGATCGAGGTATTCTGTGGACCACTCGTGGTCAAGCCAAGCATCGCCGATGACAGTAATTGGTTTACCATGATGTATGATTGTTCCTGTAACTTTTAGATGCGGCTCACTATAGTAGTAGCTGGCTTGATCTGGTCGTGGTCCCTTGCGTGAAAAGCCATTATCACCCTGTAGCATTGGTGGCCCGGAGGAAATCAGTGACAAGCGAAATGTAAAGTCTTGTGCTTTTATTATGGTCTGGTAGTGACCATTATCATCGCGAATCATTTGCCAATCATTTAGCTTTATATCGGTATTTCCCTCTTTAGAATAAGCAAGGCCAAAACCTTCGCGTGCGCTCTTTTGATCGTGTAATAATTTTCCTATGCTTGGATCGGACAGTGCTGCATGCGCAATAATAAGTTGTTTGGGTGCAAAGCGGCTCGGATTGGCTTGGTTGATCGCTGTTGCGACGCGAAAAAAAGTTATCTGGAAGCCGAGTGGTTTTTTATCGGGAGTCTCTAACCAACCTGTTACGTACCACCACTCGGTACGGAAATCTGGATGGGCGCCAAAGTCATGGGGAAAGGTAAGTGCTACATTAGGAGTAACCGGAGAAAATTGAGGAGTCAACAGGTGTGACCCAGCGAAACTACTGGCTGTAAACAGGTAATAAGAGAAAAATATTATTTTTGCCAGTTGTGTGATCCAGTTTTTATTTTCTTTAGGCCAACCGACACGTCGGACGATACTGAGTTTAAAAAATTGCATCACCAATCCTTCCCAACTGCATGTATTGCTTTTCCTAACACCGCATGACGTCCTGAAATCAATGCAGTCAATGTGGCTGATATTAGCAAAACCATAGCCACTGCTATAAGTCCTTTCCATGGCAGACTTAATTGCATGGTCCAATGAAATGATTGGGGATTCACGATGAAAACAAGAATTAGACTGATGCACCAACCAAGTGTAAATCCAAGTACAATGCCAAGTCCGGTTAGCAGGCTACCTTCAACTGTTAATATACTAAGAATCTGGCGGCGCGTTACACCAATATGGCGCAACATACCGAACTCTTTAACGCGAGCTAAGGTTTGTGCTGAGAAGCTTGCTGCTACACCCATCAATCCTATTATTATAGCGATCGCCTCTAGCAAATAAGTTACCACGAAACTGCGGTCAAAAATATTCAAGCTTAATGCACGGATTTGACTAGGTTTCGAAAATTGCAAAGCATTGCCAAACGGTAAATTCTTCAATGATGTAATCACCTGAGTAGTTTCGACACCAGATTGTAACCAAAGTGCAACATCATTTACTTTCTGATCATTCGTCAATGTTCGATAATCAGTTAGACGCATCTGTATTGCACCAAATTGCCGACCATAGTCACGCCACACTCCAGCGACTACAAAGCTGGAAGGAGAGGCCCCTATTGTTAACTTTACTTGCTTGCCGAGTGTATAACCATATAGATCGACCATTGCTTCCGATACCCAGATTGGTATCAGATCTTTTGGGAGCAAGATGGGCATGATTACTTCATCTGTCATTGGTAAGGTATTACTGGGATCAGTCATGTCAATGGGCCGGGCAATCAGTGTAATGCTAGGTCGAGCTGGGTCAAGCATTAGTTTCGATGAGCGGAAAAAGTTTGCTCGTGAGATACCAGACGTAGCCGAAAGCAGTTTTATTTCATCTGGTGTAAGGCCGCGTACGTCAGCATTCGCAGCAGTTCGTACGTATAAATCAGCAGGTAGGATATGTTTTAACCAATCATCAACTGATTCCCGAAAACTGGTAACCATGATTGCCATAGCAACTACTAGACTAAAACTTACCAGTATGCCACCTAAAGCTACAGCAGCCTGATTGGGCGTATTGGCCAACCGTGAAAGAGCCAATGTCAGTACAGTATAAGAAGTGCGTCGGGTTACCACAAAAGATATTGCAGAGAAAATCAAGACTGAAAAACGCGGCATGAGTGCAATGCCTCCGATCAATAACAGCATCACCGCGAGGTAGCCAAATACCGGCAAATCAAAAATTGGTGGTAGTTGTGTAAGCAACCCACCAAATACTAAGCAAGCTAGAGCTGGCCAGGGGTTAACCAACTTCATAAGCGCCGCTTCTTCATTCCCAGATTTGAATGCTAAAGCAGGATGAGCTTTTGCAGCTTCCCAAGCAGGAGCGGCGCTACCCAGCAAAGTAACACTCAATCCTAAGATGAAAAAGATAGTCGCCATGAATATGTCAAAATGCACCCTCGGCTGTACACCCGGAAAAAACCCTCCTCCTAAATCTCCTCCCCAAATACCTAAAACTGTATCGGCTATCACATAACCCAGGGCAAGACCAAGTAATGACCCAATAATGCCAAAGAGTATTCCCTCCAATAAAATTTGGCCCAGCAATTGCATGCGCGTTAGCCCGAGTGCCCGCAGCAAGGCAAACTGGTTGCGCCGCCGAACGACTGACAGAGCCTGCGTGGAGAATACTAGGAATGCACCGGTAAATAGTGCCACCAGGGCAAGCATGTTCAGATTGACGCGATAGGCACGTGACATATTAGCAACACGTGTATCCTGATCCGCATCTTCAATGACATGAAATTGCTTACCTAAATCTTGTGTTAGTATCGTCTTGAATGTTTTATGATTGACGCCTTGTCTTAATTTCAAATCGACACGGGACAATTTGCCTATATGGTGGAAGCGCCACTGTGCGGCACCAATATCCATAACTCCAATACGTTGACCTGCACGGGTTCGCACTAGACCACCCGCGATACGTAACTTAACGGTTTGTGTTCCCACATGAAGTTGAAGAAAATCACCCTGCTTTACACTTAACCATTCCATTGCTGCAGGGGAAAGAAAAATAGCATCGTCAGCTAGAGTATCAAGTTGCCTGTTTTCAGCTGGGATACTGATCAAATCTGGTGAGATGATCGCTGCTCGAAAAATATCAAGCCCGAGAATTTTTAAATTTGCGTTTTTTCGTTTATCAGTAATTCCAGGGACAGTGACATCAAGTTCCAATACGGGGCTGGCAAGATCGACGTCATTATGCTGCGCTAAAACTGGATAAATTAATTCAGAAAAGGTTGCTTGAGTACCTCGTACTTGCAAATCTGACTGGCCGGAAAGACTTTTGGCGGCAGCTGAAAACTCGTTGAGGGCGGCCTTATTGATCAGTTGAATTGCATATCCAAGTGCCACCCCAAGTGTGATTGCAATGATGGTGACAGCAGCTTGCTTAAGATGAGTTTTCCATTCGCTTAATAACAACCAGTGGGATAGCGTACTGCTTTTCATCTTTATTGATGTTGATCTGTTGATTGTGCTAAATCAATTGGGCTGAGTCCATTTTTTGTTAGTACCAGTATTTTATCTGCTGTTGCAGCCGCCACTTGTGAATGGGTGACGATAATACCAGATGCATTGTTTGCTTTAATTTCCGTACGTATTAGCATGAGAATTTCATGCGCAGTGTCTGGGTCAAGATTGCCAGTTGGCTCATCAGCCAGTATAAATTCTGGGCGATGTATCAATGCCCGAGCAATGGCAACTCGTTGCAATTCCCCCCCTGATAGTTGGTGTGGGAAATGCTGTCCTCTACCGTGCAAACCGACTGACCTTAACATTTGTATAGTGCGGTCTTCAGTTAATTCTCTGGGAGCGCCATTTAGCAGTAGAGGCAGAGCTATATTTTGATTCAAAGTTAGATACGGTAGGATATTAAATGCCTGAAAGATGAAGCCAAACTTTTTGCGTCGTAGTCTGGTCAATGCATCGTCATCAAGTGACAACATAGTGCTGCCATTTATAATTATTTCACCTGAGTCAGGAGTATCTAAACCGGCAATTAAATTCAGTAGGGTTGATTTGCCGACTCCGGATTCACCCATTATCGATACATACTCCGTAGCACCGAGGGTGTATGACAAATTAGTCAGTACCTGCCTGCCGCTTGAGTATGCTTTGCTAATATGATGCAGTTCTAACATGTATGGTGCGTAGCTAAATCAGCGAGTTTCATATATGTAGCGTTCAAGCTGGTCGATGGCGAATCACTAGTCAGGAATTGCATCCTTGATCAGGTCACCAATAGAGATAAGGCCGACTATCTGATCGTTATCTATCACCGGCAAATGGCGTATCCGCATCTTGGTCATCAATCTCATACAATCCTCGAGTGTATTCTCGGGACCTACAGATACTACCTTAGTGGTCATAATTTCTTCTACCTGAACATCTCGTAAGGGTTTATCTAATATTCTTACATTACGGGAAAAATCTCTTTCAGTGACAATACCAATTAATTTTCCGGCTTCCAGTACCAGCAACGCACCAATATTCTTGGCACCCATTAATTGCATGGCATTATAAACGGACTTATTTGGTTCTATGATCGAAACCTCATTGCCTTTGTCTTGTAGTAATTGTCTTACGGTATTCATGATATATCCTCCTACCGTTAGCTTTGAATCTCTCAGTGCATGTTTATCATTCAATGGAATCATACCACGGCAGCGTAAGAAGCTTGGCTGGTTGTTACTGCCCATTGGTGGGGATGTCCCTACAAAAAATATCCAGAGAAGTATAAATTGGTTTCAGAATGTCCGCTTTTTGCCAAAAGCAGAAATTCGCGTCTATAGCAGTCTAATAACATCCAATAAATCTGCTGGTATATTTGTTGGTATCGTGAAATTCGAAAAAAATGTAGATTACTCTGTGGAAACGGTTACAGGCTACAATTCGATTTCCGTCGCCAAAATATTGAACGTCTGCTTTGTGCCAGAAGCAGAAATTCAAAGTGGTGCTATCTGGTGATCATGCTTTGTCATATCTCTGCAATTTATCAGTTTCTTTCAAATAAATTGAATAGAATATTGATTTTGTATAAATAATCACAACCTAGAGATTATAAGTTGTTCTTTCATTAATAACAGGAGGCGTTATGAATCGTTTTATATTATGGAGCGAGTATATGAAGTATATTTTACTTCCCACTTTGATATTTTTTGTAACTTTGTTTATTTGCAATCCGGTATTTGCATCATTTGGCGGACCTTTTGGCCTAAGGGGGGTGATGGGTCTTAAGCATGAAGATGCGATCATAATGAGGTCCAGTTGGGAAGAGTTACGTGATAATAATTTGGTTGGAGTAAAGAAAGAATGGAACAACCCGGAAACTGGCCGCTCTGGTTCTATTGAGGTATTAAAAAACTTAACGGATGAAGAGGGACGCAAGTGTAAACAAATGCGCTATAAATTTGCTAGAAAGGGTTTTGCGGACACCTATACTTTCATAATGGAACGTTGTTTAGTTTCAGAGGGGAAATGGAAGTTTAAATAACTTCTAAAACGCATAATAAAATTGTATAAAACTTAGTGATTAACTAAGTTTAAATCTGAACGTCTGCTTTATGTCAAAAACGGACATTCAACGTTTGAACCTAAACAGTACTGCTCTGTGGCATCTAATTAATAAGGGTGTTAGGAGCCGCATACCAGAGAACTGCAAAGTAATGGCATACAGTACCGACTATAACAAAAAGATGCCAAATTAAATGACCATACTGCAGTCGCGAATCAGTTACGAAAAAAACTACACCAACTGTGTACGATAAACCTCCCGCAATCAACCAGAGTAAGCCCGATGTTGGCATTCTTTCTAACAATGGATCGATTGCTATCACGACAACCCATCCCATCAACAGATAAAGCCCGGTAGATAATATGGGGCGAATGGCCACATTGAATGCCTTCAAAGCTACTCCGACTAGGGCAAGACCCCAAACAACTCCAAAAAACGTCCAGCCCCATGCGCCACGAAATACTCCAAGCGTGAAAGGAGTATATGTACCAGCAATAAGAAGAAAGATAGCGGAATGCTCGATAACTTGAAAAACGCGCTTAGCCTTGCCTATTGGTAACGCATGGTAGAGGGTAGAGGCAAGGTAAAGAAGTATGATGGTCAATGAGAAGAGACACGTGCCGACAATGAATCCAGCATCTCCGTACCATACTGCATGCATGATGAGAAACGGAGTTCCTATGAGTGCGGCAACTAGCCCTATACCATGGCTAATGCTATTCGCAATTTCTTCCGATTGCGATTGTTCACGCTCAAGTTCCATAAGCAATGTGCGTACGCCAATATCTTTTGAAGCCTGACAGTATCTGCATAATAATACGGACGTATGGTGTTGGTGTATATAGTTAGGCCGGCTCGGCATGATGATTTAAAAATCTGCTTTGTGCCAAAAGCAGCCGTTCAAAGAATTTCTTCTTAAAAAATCTTTTCGCCAAAATTGGAGACTGATTATCTATATACACAGGGTACAATCCTTGGATGGGCCATAAACTCCAAAGGAGAAAGAGATGGGAAAACTAGAGCATGAATTACAGCCTTGGGATACTAGTAAATGCAATATCGATGAATGTAGAAGTCATATGTTGTTCTATAGAAAACGATTTGAATCAATGGCAACGAGAGCTGCTGTAGTTGCGGTTATTTGCTTTATTGCTGGGGTGTTGACGTTGTTCGTCTCTCCGCATTCAACAGTAACCGTCGCTGTGTTGTTGTTAATTGCCGCATATTTCTGGCAAGAATCTAGGCGGCATGCAGGAATAGTAAACTTATTAAGTGCTCTATGGTCGGTGGCCCTTCTTGTTAATAGTTACAGGGATAATTTGGAAGCTATTCAGGATTGAGCAGGGGCAAGTTAATTAGTGATACCAGGAAATATATTTTTGCCAAAATTGGGGGAAGGAAAAGGACTCTATATTTCCCGGTGATAAAATACAACAGGTAGTTATGGGGTATTAAAGTAGCTGGAAAATGGAAAAACTTAGCGATTAGCAATTAGCACATCACATTGTGAATGTGTAAGTATCTTTCTTGTATTGCTTCCTAGCAGAAATTCCTCTACTACTCCATGACCATGTTTGCCGATTACGACTAAATCAAAGCCTTGTTCTTCCTCTTGTTCTAGGATGCGTTGTACGGTATCACCATATTTAACTATAGGTTGCCAATTTCCTGTAGAAATTCCTGCATCCATTGCAGTTTGACGAAGGCGGGAATCTGCTTCTTGGCAAATTTTTTCATGGTAGCGCTGAATTGCATCTTCTTTCTCGCCTGCTTTGCGCATTTGGTTCTCAAAAGGTACTTGGTAAGCATGCAATAGAGTTAATTCGGCCTGCGGGGCAATTACTTGTGCCAAATGGATAGCGTCCAAGGACCAGGGGGAAAAATCAATTGGTACGAGTACGCTCTGATATGCTATACGGGGAGATTGTTTCACAGAAAGAACAGAACATTGAGTCATACGTAACAAACGCTCGGCAGTTGTTCCTAATAGCCTTTGACGTATGAAGCTAGATTCTTGTGCGCCAACAATTAGAAGATTTGCGTTAAGAGTATTTGCCTGTGTAGTGATGGCTTCAATCACATCTCCCTCTACCAAATTGCAATTAGCAATTCCACCTAGTGGCTCACCGATATCATTAGCCAGTTGCGACAGTAACTCCCGCATCTGTGACCGAATGTACTTTACTGTTTCACCATCTTCGCCTAGCAATCTTTGGAGTTCATTCAGTTCTCTTTTGTCTAATACATGTATAAGCTCAAGCTTTGCTCCAATTCGCTGAGCTATTATTGCTGCTCGAAGCGCAACATTATGTGAAGATGTAGAAAGGTCTGTAGCGGCAAGCAAAGTGTGTAGGCTATAGGGGATCATGGGATACCATAATTTAGTTAAACGTGTTGGCGATAGGCTTTGTTTTATCTAAAACTATATTGTTTTGTTTTATGTAATTGCCTTAAGCGTTGGTTCAGTAACGATCTCTTGTTTTAATGTTTCTATTTGAGGTTGGTTAAGAGTTTCGGTCTTGAGAAGTTCTTCCGCAGTACGATCAAGCAATGCACGATTAGTCTGTAAAAGAGAAACAGCTTTTTCAAAGGCTTTCTCTACAAGCGCATGAACGGCACTATCAACTGATTTTGCTGTGCTCTCACTGTAATCTCGACTTTGTGGCATTGGAATCCCGGGTTGCGTGAAGGCTGAACGTTCGCGATCATAAGCAACATTTCCCAGGGCGTCACTCATGCCATAGCGCAATACCATTGCACGAGCGATGTCAGTTGCACGAGCAAGATCATCTGCTGCACCAGTCGATATCTCATTGAACACGACATGTTCTGATGCCCGTCCGCCCAGCAACACCGACATTTTGTTCTCGAGTTCAGCTTGCTTCATTAGATACCGGTCTTCTATTGGTCGTTGGATCGTATAACCAAGAGCGCCTACACCACGCGGAATGATCGATACCTTATGTACTTCATCAGTACCAGGTAAGGCTAGCGCTACTATGGCGTGGCCTAGTTCGTGAAAAGCCACAACGCGACGCTCGGTAGGATTTAGTAGCCGGTTTCGTTTTTCGAGTCCTGCGATGATCCGCTCGATTGCATTGTTGAAATCCGTCATTCCTACCGATGTGGCGGCACGCCTTGTTGCAAGAAGCGCCGCCTCATTGACAAGGTTCGCTAGATCCGCACCAGTGAAACCTGGTGTTAGAGCAGCAATTTGCTCAGGTTTTATGTCGATATCTAATTTAACTTTCTTTAGATGAACTGCTAAAATCTGTTGGCGGCCAATTTTGTCCGGGCGATCTACCAACACTTGGCGGTCAAAACGACCTGCCCGTAATAATGCTGGATCAAGAATTTCTGGGCGATTGGTAGCGGCAAGCAACACTACACCGCTCTGGGAATCAAAACCATCAAGTTCCGCCAGCAACTGATTCAGTGTTTGCTCTTTTTCATCATGTCCACCGAGACCAGAGGTACCGCGAGCACGGCCAAGTGAGTCCAACTCATCGATAAAAATGATAGCTGGAGCCATTTGACGTGCTTGTTCAAATAAGTCACGTACTCTTGCTGCGCCCACACCTACGAACATCTCAACAAATTCTGAACCAGAGATCGAAAAGAACGGTACGCTTGCCTCTCCAGCTACTGCACGTGCCAGTAACGTTTTGCCGGTTCCAGGTGGACCAACTAGCAGGACACCTTTAGGAGCACGACCGCCAAGATAACTGTATCCTTTGATATCTTTAAGAAAGTTAACAATCTCAATTAACTCTTCTTTCGCTTCATCGACGCCAGCTACGTCTGCAAAGCTAACTTTAGTTTCTTTTTCCACGAATACCTTGGCACGACTTTTACCGATAGACATCAAGCCACCACCAATACCTCCACTCATGCGGCGTATAACAAACATCCAAATCGCAATAAAAATAGCCATTGGCAGAATCCAGGACAGTAGATCGCTAATCCAAGTATTTTGGATCACTCCGGTATAGGTTACCTGGTGTTTGTCTAACTTTTCGGCAAGCTCAGGTTCCACCCGTGTGGTAACAAAATCTTTTAGCCCATCCGCGCCTGTCGTATTAAGTGTGCCGTAGATACGATCCTGAGCAATAGAAATCTCTGCGACCTCACCTCGATCTAATAAAGTCTGAAACTGGCTATATGGAATTGGTTTAATCTTGTTGTATTGCGTATACAAATTTTGTACTAACAAAACACCAAGTATCGCAAAAATTACATACCAGAAATTAATTTGATTTTTTTTATTCAATTTTTTCTATTTCGATAAATTTAGAGCACAATTAGCAACACTATTGAATCTCAATCTCTACTCCATTTCTCTTTGGTAGTACCAGTTCTAGTATACCGTTTTCACACTTGGCATGAGCTTTAGTTGCATCGACATTGTGGTCTAGCGAAAAGCTACGGTAACTTGATCCTTGGTAGCACTCACGGTAAATGACTTTTTCACTGTCGCTTTTTTCTTTTTCCTGGTTTATTTCAGCACTGATAGAAACAAGCCTCTCATCTACATATATCTTCACATCCTCCTTCTTTACTCCAGGAATTTGTGCGCGGACAATATAGCCCTCGTCAGTTTCAGTCATATCAATCATAATCGGGAAAATAGTTTCTATATCCATATCTTTTTCGGCTTCTAGCCAATCTTTTATTTCATCTCCGCTATTAAACCCACGTTGCTTAGCTCGATAATAAGCTGCAGTAGCAATCCTTTGTCGGCGGTCTTCTTCACTATTCATATTTTGTACATTATGGACTGAAGCATTACTTAGATTTTCTCTCATACTGCTTGCGATCCCTCGCTCTGGGTCAGCGGAACTATTCTTATTGCTCATGTAACACCTCCAACCGATACAGGAGTGCGCCGCCTACCGAATTGTCCTGCGAATTTTTCAAAGCGTCCCGCGATACTGACATCACAATCCGGGCAGTGACCATCTGGTGTAACGCGATACTGTTCTATTTCGTACCAGTCACGCTCGATCAAAGCGTATCCACATGACGGGCAATATGTGGTATCTCCTTCATGATCATGAACGTTTCCTGTGTAGACATACAACAACCCTGCAGATTTGGCAATTTTTCGTGCTCGTTTCAATGTTTCCGCTGGAGTGGCAGAGATGTTTGTCATTTTGTAATCAGGATGGAAGGCTGAGAAATGTAGCGGCACACCCACACCAAGTTCATTTCTAATCCATTTACTCATCGCGCTGATCTCATTTATTGAATCGTTGAGGCCGGGTATCAGAAGTGTGGTTAACTCAACCCATACATTGGTTTTTTGTTTAAGATATATAAGCGTATCCAGAACTGGTTGTAGATGTGCGCCAGTTTGTTTTACATAGAACTCCTCAGTAAACGCTTTCAGATCAACATTAACAGCATCCATTTTGCCAAAAAAATCACGGCGAGGTTGCTCATGTATATAACCTGCTGTAACTGCTACAGCCTTGATGCCTTTTTCGTGACAGGCATCGGCCACATCCATTGCATATTCTGCAAAGATTACTGGGTCATTATAGGTGAACGCAACACTTTTACAGCCTAGCTCCCTGGCGCTACTAGCAATTTCTTCTGGTCTAGCCTGATCTGCAAGCTTGTCAAAGCTGCGTGATTTAGAAATGTCCCAATTCTGGCAGAATTTACATGCAAGATTGCAACCTGCTGTACCAAATGACAGAACGCTGCTACCAGGATAAAAATGATTTAGCGGTTTTTTTTCGATAGGATCAACACAAAAACCAGAAGACCGCCCGTATGTGGTAAGAACCATCCTATTGTATACGCGGCCACGCACGAAGCATGCACCTCGCTGCCCTTCGTGAAGTTTGCAGTCCCGTGGGCATAGATCGCATTGGATGCGGCCATCGTCTAGCTGATGCCAGTATTTCGCAGGATGTTGTTCTGCGAAGCTAATTGTTTCGTCCAATTTTCCGCTCCTGCACTAAGTCTGATTCCGCACCATTAATGGTGACATGTTTAATTGATGGTAGTAGCATTATTCGATTTGTCATGTTTATTTTTCTCGGTGAAAGCGATAGCAGCATAGCCTACTACTTTATCGCGTGAGCCGGCAGTATCTCCAGAGTTGCGCAAATCGAGCAATCGCGGCGTAAGATTGTGTTTACGGGCCGCCACAATTAACCCGCTAATGGGTGTGCCTCCACAAGCTTGATCATGTTCAATTGGCTGGTGTAGCTTTAGGATGGAAGTAACAGTTTTTTCATCTACGCGTTGTGCTGTTGCATAAGGCAGATAGTGCGAAAGGTCCGAGCTGATAACGATTAGAGTTTCGTCGCCGCCCCACAAGGTATCTAGTACCTCGGCAACTTCTTCGGATGAAGCTGTGCCAACAGCTAGCGGTAGCAGGGTAAAGTCAGGTAGCATACTTTGCAGGAATGGAAGTTGCACTTCTAGAGAATGCTCCTGAGCATGTGCCAACTCGTTTATTGTAATTTGCGGCATCTGGCTGATAGCATTTATCGCCGCCGTATCCAGCATGATCTTCCCCATTGGTGTGTCAAAAGCATCTGAGGCAGGTAATGCGAGACCGCGCACCATAATTCTATGGGCAGGACCAAGTAATATTACACGGTGGATATGCCTAGTGATGGGGCGAAGTGTTGCATAAGCTGAAGCTGCAACAGCTCCCGAATAGATATAACCAGCATGCGGAACAATCAACGCCTTAGGGTTCAGAGCTTGTTGTGAAGCTGCAGTTAGCAACTCGTGTACATCAAACGCAAGTTGTCGCGAATCGGCAGGGTAGAATAAGCCCGCTACAGCGGGTAAACGGATAGTAAGAATAGCAATTATCCTCCATATAATATATTTTATATGGGGGCTATCGGGGTAGCATCAAGATTATATCCTCACTTACTCTGACACTACTTAATCATGGAGTACTTGCAAATAGATAACTAATGAAAAGGGCAATAAGTCCCATTTCTAAAATCTTAAGTGTTCATGGCAATCCGATAACATTCAATAAAAGCCGATGAATCTGATAGTATATTTGTTGGTATATTGAAAATAGAAAAATACTAGATTGTTTTGTAGCAAGGATTGGCTATCTAAGTATATAAAGTAGTGGCAGTTCTCGTTCCAAGATGTTTATGGCTATTGATGTGTTTAACTAGTTAAGGGCCCTATGAAAAATCTACACACCTTACTCGCTGCCACCGATCTATCTGCGCCATCACACTTTACAGCGCAGCGTGCTGCCATGCTGGCTAGAGAGCTCGGAGCAAAACTAGAACTTGTGCATGTGTTGCAGCAAAATGCACTTGACGAAATGCGAGAATTATTTAAAAAAGATGGCGAGGCTTTGCAAGAGAACATCCGGTTACAGACAAAAAAAGAACTTTATCAATTAGCTGACTCCCTTGCTGAGACTCTTGGAAGTAAAGCTGGGTGCCATCAGGTAGAAGGGTTAGTGCTAGAGGGTATCATGGCTCAAGTAGAGTCCTTGAGCGCGGATCTTCTAATCATAGGAGCGCGTGGCACGGGTTTTATCCGCCAAATACTGTTAGGATCTACTGCTGAGCGCTTGTTGCGTATGACTATGCGTCCTGTACTTACAGTGAAACAACCTCCACGCGCGGCTTACCAGAGCGTGCTCGTGCCAATTGATTTTTCACCTTGGTCGCTAAATGCAATTCAGCTTGCGCAAATGGTCGCACCACAAGCCGAACTCATCGTTATGCATGCCTACGAAGTGCCTTTTGAAAGCAAATTGCGCATTGCCGGGGAAAAGGAAGATACGATTCTGCGTTACCGTGAAATGGCTCGCCAGAAAGCAGGTTCCCGTCTTTCTCAGACTGTATCTGATGCAGGAATGGATGAGGCCAACTGGCGCTCAATTGTGTTACGCGGAGACGCTGGACGTCGCATTCTAGAGCAAGAGGAAAAACAAGGGGCTGATCTGATTGTGCTTGGAAAGCATGGTCTCGGAATGGTTGAGGAATTACTGCTTGGCGGTCGCACTAGGCACGTTCTAGCTCATGCACGTTGCGACGTTCTAGTCGCTAACCGTTAAGTTGAAGTAAATACTCGATGCGGGTATAGGGCTCCACAAAACTACCTATATTTTTGAATTCTTTCTTTGTTATATTTTCTTTCTGAAAAAATTCTCTTCGCAAAAACTTGAGAGAGAACAATGATGCTAATTAACTTCCTTTAGGTCTGATAGTAAGGACGGCGCAATGAGCATATTTGCCAACGAACTCTGCAACACTTCCAATGGTAAATCGTTTCCACCCACCTAAGCCATGAGTTCCAAGAATAATAAGATCAGCATTAAGCTCTTCTGCAATACGAACAATTTCATGACCGGGATCTCCCTCGGTAAAGATAGTTTCGACTTCTAGGTCAAAGGAATCTGCTAGTTTTTTAAGAGTATCTTTTCCACGTTGTCGTATTTGTTCTTTACTTTCAGTCAACCTGTAGAGATCTTCTGCCTTTAGGTCAGATGCTCCTGCTGTAAAATCAAACACTCCGGTCGTTAAATAATGAGACGAGGGAACATTCCACGCACTTATATCAAATACGTGCAGAACTTTGAGTTCTGCTTGGTAGGTATGAGCTAACAGTTGGGCATGGTGAGTTGCATCTTTTGAAGCATCTGAAAAATCGGTAGCTAGAATAATTTTTTTAATTTGGTTTTGTGCTGGTATTTTCATGGAATTTGATATTTCCTCGCCGACGTCGTTCATAATCTTCCAACTGGCGCTTTGCAGCATCAAATGTATCTCGTAGCACCACATAGATATCCTCATTTGCCCCACGATTGACCACCAATTCCTTGTCAGGAACTGTGATATCAAGCTGTATTTTGAAGAGCTTCCCCTGGTGCTTGTGTTTACCCGCAACTTCTACCGTGGCCTTGCAGCCGATTATATGGGAACAGAACAACTCAAGTTTTTCCGTCTTCTCCCTGATGTGTGTTTCTAACGCATCAGAGTGAGGTGTGCCATGAAAAATGATTTGGAATGGACGCTGCATATAATAAATCCTCTTATACTAAGTTCTTAACTGAGTTTCTTTCTTTTTTTCACTCTGAGGAATTCTGGCTAGTTCTGACATCTCCTCAGCCAGTATGCCAAGTAAGTCATCTGCTGTCATAATACCTTCAAGTTCTCCTTTCAGGTTTACAACTGGAATGCGACGGACTCCTTTGGTACACATTATATGAATCGTGTCGAGCACGGTTTCATTGCTTTGCACGCTGACCAGTTGGGAGCTCATGATTTCGCCCACACAGAAATTATTTAAGTCTACTGACTTGGCAATGATCTCGATTACCATATCACGATCGGTAACAACTCCAACTGGAATTCGTTTGCCGTTGGTTTCATCCACGACAACCAGATCACCTACATGGTGTTGACGCATGAGTTGTGCCGCTTCAATGATACCCATATTTCTTGTAGCAAAAACGACTTCACGGTTACAATATTCACCAATAGAGCCGAGGAACATAGATCCTCCTTTCGATTAAATGACAATAGATAGTAATAGGTAAAAAATAAAACCAACTTTAATCGCTGTAGTTTATGTTTCCTATCACTATGTCTGTTTTATGCCAAAAATGAACAAGCACAATTTTGACAGCAAAAAAATTAATGCGCTTTTTTATCAGATACTGCTACTGCTCCCATCTCGCGCATCGAATTTAGCCAAGCAGGGTATTGTTCGGGAGTTATTCCAGCAGATTGCGCAAATTCAGCAGCATCTATCCAATCCAAATCACCATTCCTGTCTTTGGTTATAACAAGAATACGTCCCTCATCTCTGGAGGGTAATAAAGTAGTAAGTGAGTTTTCCATATTTACAATATATGGGCGTTCACTTTGAACTCAAGAGGATTCGGAAATTTGAAAAATTTTATAAGTTTTCTAGGAATTTGGAACGATAAAATGCTAATCAATTGTACAGTGGAGTATTTATTGGTTATATGTCAATAAGATTATAATTAAAGGTCAGTTTTATCCAAAACATCTCCGTTTTTTTGCTCACGATAAACTTGTTAAAAAAAATGATGATCTCATTGTAGTAAATAATATTAATAAATCTAGTTTGTGCAAAAAGCGGACATTCAAAAATACCGGTACTAAATCGGAGCAAGTTTATTAATTATAGAAAACGCTTAGCAATAGTGAGCAACAAGCATGTTACATCGTATACATATAAGTACTTGTCTTGTGTTGTTGCTTAGTATAAATTTCTCTACTATTCCTATTTCAAGCCCGAGATCTTGCTTCCCGAGTATGATCAGATAAATTACACGCGTCTGCAATGAACAAGGTGCAACGGTGATTACGATACTGGAACAATCATGATTCGAATTTGGTTGCTGCTCCTTGCATTTAGCTGCAGCACCTGCGCGGCACCGGTCAGGGAAACGCTCGCGCCAAGTGAAAGCGAGCCGCACAAAATAATTTATCTGGTGAACCACGGCTGGCATGCTGGGATCGTGCTTCGGCGCGCCGATATTCCTGACAACATTTGGCCAAAGCTTGAGAATTTTCCCGATACGGAATACTTGGAGGTGGGATGGGGGGATATGGATTTTTATCAGACACCGGATCCCCACTTAGGATTCATCCTGAAGGCGGCCTTGTTGCCTACCGCCAGCGTCTTGCACATTGTCGGTTTTAATGGCCGCGTGCCTGCTTATTTCCCTTTTAGCGAGATCATCATGATCGAGTTGTCCTCTGCCGGCTTTGAACGTCTCTCACGCACGATTGCATCAAGTTTTGCACTGGACAAGGCTGGTAACGCCATGTCACCGAGTCCTGGTCGTTACGGAAATAGTCGCTTCTATCTGTCTAGAGAAACCTACCATCTGTTCAACACTTGTAATGTATGGACAGCCCGGGCGTTGCGTACCGCCGGTCTTCCCATTACCCCAGCAACCGCCAACAGTGTGGAAAACCTCATGTCCCAGGCACGTAAGTTTGGCGTAGTGGTGCAATCAGAGCCGGAACGTTCGGAGTGAAGCGTCAATCGGGATGATGGAGAGCCAAGGTAGTCTGGCGCCAGTTGGCCAATAGGCGCGGTTGGTCACTCGCTGGGTGGCGGCAGTTCTAGCTATAGAGTAAAAGTACAGATTTTTCAATTCCCTTATTTGAAGCGAGATTTAGCTGAGTCTATCGCTTCACTAATGGCATCCCAAACCGTTTCAATACCTAAATTCATATCTTCCCAAGCTATCTCTACACCCACTTTCATATCCTTCCAGGCTTTCTCGCTTGCGTGTTCGAGTTCGCTCAGCTGCTTGTGGGCTTTATCCCGTTTACCGCGTAGAGCTTCAATTTTATTATGGAGTTCAGCATGAACTTGCTCCTCAGCTTGGTCTACTTTGGTAACTAGAGCATCGATTTTATTATTCCACTGATCAAGTTCCGAATGCATTTTACGGACAAATTCGTCTTTTGTACTCATGTTTTTCCTTCTATATAAGTAGTTGAAGGCTAATCTACATCACTTAATCAATTACGCACGGTTACACTATGCTACATTTCAATAAAAATAAAAACATTTATTCCAATACAGTCTAGTAACAGCTAGTCATTATTGAGGTAGATGGGGATATATTAAAGGAATTGAAGCGGCTAATTAATACTACTGGGATGATTATTGAAATATTAATGGGTTTGAGTTTGATCCCCACCACCTTGAACGTCTGCTTCGTGCCAAAAAAAGATATTCAAATATACAAAGAGAAATTATGCACTACTAGGCCGGGCTAAGTTTAATGGTTATGGAAATGTTTAGCGATAACGAGCAACTAGTACGTCACATCGTGCATGTATAAGTATTTGTCTTGTGTTGCTGCCTAGTATGAATTCCTCTGCCACTCCGACTCCGACCCCGAGGCCATGTTTTCCGAGTATGATCAGATCAAAATCCTGTTCTACCTCTTGTTCATGTACGCGATCTCTGACATCACCATGTAAAATCATGGATTGCCAATTTTCCATAGTGATTCCTGCATCAGTAGCGGTTTTTTGGAGGCGTGCTTTCGCTTCCTGGCGGACTTTGTCTTGGTAGTGCCTAATTGTTTCTTCTTTTTCACCTGCAATACGCATTTTGTTTTCAAAAGGCGCTTCGTACACATGTAGTAGAGTTAATTTAGCCTTTGGAGCGATCAACGGCGCCAAGCGAAGAGCATTCAGGGACCAGGGAGAGAAGTCTATTGGCACGAGTACATTCTGGTATGGCTTGTGCGGAGGTTGTTTTACAGTTAGAACGGGACATTTTTCTATACGTTGCAATCGCTCGGCGGTTGTTCAAAAAAATTGCTGGCGCATAAATCCTGTTCCCTGGGCGCCAACGATCAGAAGGTTCACGTTGAGGGCGCTTACCTGTGTGGCGATGCTCTCTAGTACCCTTCCTTCCACTAAATGGTGCCCAATATTTATACCTAGCGGTTTACCTGTATCATCAGCCAATTGTGAGAGTGATTCTTGCGCCTGAGACCGGATGCGCTCTTGCCACAGCTTGCCCTTATCGCCTAACAATCGCAGCAGTTCGTTTAGCTCATTCTTGTCCAATACATGCACAAATTCAAGCTTTGCCCCGATTTGTTGAGCAAGTATGGCAGCACGCTGCGCAGTATAGCGCGATGATGCAGAAAGGTCAGTGGCGGCAAGCAAAGTGTGTAAATTCATGGATCGTCCTTTAACAGGTTGAGTACATCGGCAAACCTAGTCAATGGTTGGTGTAAAATATAAATTAGATAATTCTTTAACCTAGCGCTTAAGATTTAAATTATCATAAAATACTTTGCTTATTTCAAAGTTTCAACCGTTATTCTATTTTAATTCGATATGCACTCATCCAACCACCTAATATTCAAAGTTGACATATTATTGAGCATCTGGAATCAAGAAGAGGGGGATGTGCTAGAGTTCTTAGGCAACGACGAGGTAACTCTTCTAGAAAATAGACCAACAAGTACGACCCTTCGTAAGAAGGTTGAACTACCTTTTGCCCCTTTTCTAGGGTTGGCGCTTCAAATCAAAGGCTGGGAATGTAGTCCATTCGTATATGTTAAATGGGTGGAGGAAGGTTGGGGGTTTCGCTGTGCAGTTCCAGATGAGTATCCTCGACAGGAACTTGATGTCTATATTTCCCAAGAAGACCTCATATCTAAAAGACTAGATGAGGGCTGGGAGTTTGCAGAGTTTAGCGAGGATGTGTCAAGATAAATATGAGCAAGAGGAAAGTGGATAGGGCGGCTAGTTTGTAGGGCGGTAACTTAATCTATGGCAGATCTGTTTTTTCTTAATGCTAAACGAGTATCTTGCTGTTGAGCTTGCTGAGGTTAAATTAAAGTAGTCGTATGTGCCTATGTTTGAAAAAGTGATTCCGGTAGCAAATGTGGCTCGCTACATTCAGATTGAAACCAAAATCCATGCTGTTTTATACTACAAAATTGCAGGTAGGATTCCTTTGGTGAAATAAGTATCTCGTATCTCGCGATATCCAGAATTAAATTCTAGCGTCTGCTTTGTGCCAAAAGGGACATTCATTAATAGAACATAAATTCTATTTTTTAATTACGTGCATACTCGGGCATTCATTTGCTCGTTATAGTGATTTCACTATTCATTTCTTTGAAATGAGTGTTTCTCGTACAAGCTGCTATTCGATTCGCGCTGCCTATGCTTTGTCACGTGATTTTTGTCCGAGCATCAGCAAATCTAGGAAATCTCCTGGTACCGGAAAGACAATGGTGTTGGTCTTGTCACCGGCGATGCCACCCAGTGTTTGAAGGTAGCGCAATTGCATAGCTTGGGGTTTGCCAGCAAGTATTTCCGCCGCTGCTAATAATTTCTCCGAGGCTTGCAGTTCCCCCTCGGCATGTATGACCTTGGCACGTCGTTCACGTTCTGCTTCTGCTTGTTTTGCGATGGCACGTACCATGGATTCATCAATGTCAACGTGCTTGATTTCTACGTTGGAAACTTTGATTCCCCAGGTGTCGGTTTGTGCGTCTAGAGCTGTCTGGATATCTAGGTTGAGGGTCTCACGTTCAGCTAGCATCTCGTCTAGTTCGTGTTTGCCCAATACTGCACGTAAAGTTGTTTGCGCAAGCTGGTTAGTGGCGTCCATGAAGTCTTCAACTTGTAGAATTGCATTTTTTGGATCTACTACACGAAAATACACTACAGCATTTACTTTCACAGAAACATTATCGCGCGAGATCACATCCTGGCTGGGCACATCAAAAACGACAGTACGCAGGTCTACACGTACCATCTTTTGGATAATTGGAATAATGATAATGAGCCCAGGTCCTTTCACCTTCCAAAAACGCCCTAACATAAACACCACTCCACGATGGTATTCGCGCAGGACACGCAGACTAGAAGACAATATTATCGCTATTAATATAAAAATTGACCAACCGCCGAGTTCAAACATGTTCGTTCTCCTTTGATGGGTTAATTGGTTCTACTTCGAGAATTAGATCGTGTCGTGCTGTTACACGTACTTTCTTGCCACGTGCGATCGGCACACGGCTACGTACTTGCCAGCGCTCGCTATGTATACGTGCCCAGCCCTCTGTTTCGATGTCATCAAGAATTTCACCTTCAGCACCCACCAGCTCCTCGGCTCCTGTCACAATCGGCTGCGTGCGTGCACGTATAGCCATACCAATTATAATGAACGAAAAGAAAGCAGATACTATCGCGATTGGTACAATTAGTGTCCAAGGTACACCATAACCAGGAACGTCTGTGTCGATCAGCATCACTGAACCAAGGATGAAGGCCACAACGCCACCCAGTCCAAGCACGCCAAAGCTCGGAAGAAATGCTTCAGCAACCATAAGGGCAATTCCGAGAAGGATGAGTCCTAGTCCAACGTAGCTAATAGGCATAAGTTGCAGCGAAAATAATGCAAGCAATAGACAGATACCACCAACTACGCCTGGAATCCCAACTCCTGGGTTAGAAAACTCATAGATTAAACCATAGATACCTAAGAGAAGTAGGACGTAGGCTATACCTGGGTTACCAATGACAGTAAGTAATTGGCTACGCCAATCCGGCTCAACATGTTTGATTGTAAGGCCTTCAGTGTCTAGTGTGATTTCGCTCGATGCTAACTTTACCTTGCTGCCGTGAATTTGTTTGAGTAAATCAGCAAGGTCTGACGCGACTACATCGATTACTCCTGCTTTTAGCGCTTCATCAGCAGATAGACTTACCGCCTCGCGCACTGCCTGAGCTGCCCACTCCACATTGCGCTTGCGCAGTTCAGCTAGGCTTCGTATATAGGCAGCAGCATCATTGATTGCCTTTTTTGACTTAGCATCCTGCTGCAGTGGACTAGGTGATTTTTCCCATTTTTCTGAGTCTGTTGGTATGGTAGGTTTTTTCGGTGGTGGCGAACCACTTGGGACAAGTTCCACCGGTGTAGCAGCACCCAAATTTGTTGCTGGCGCCATCGCGGCTACATGGCTAGCATAGAGGATGTAAGTTCCAGCGCTTGCGGCGCGTGCACCCTGAGGTGAGACGTAAGTCACTATTGGTACGGGGGAGGCAAGTATCTCTTTGACAATGTCACGCATTGAGTGATCGAGGCCGCCAGGCGTATCTATTTCGATCACTACGAGTCGTACCTGTTTTTCGCCAGCCTGGTTAATTCCCCGTATCAAATAATCTGCACTAGCCGGACCGATAGCACCCTGCATGGTTAATACTTGAACGCTAGATGCTTGCGCTGCAGTAATATGAAATAGAACCAAAAACAGTAGCAGACACAGACGTCCCATTATCTGTTCTCCTGCATAATAAGTATCGTTATAGTCTACGCTTTTTCTAAGCAATGAGGTGTTGGTAATATGATCAGAAAAGAATAGGAAGCGTACACTCGGATACATCTTTTTTATGGCAAAAGTGGACGTTCAATCAAGTATGGCAAAGCAGCAGAAAAAGCATTAGCTAATTCCTTCCGTGAACTAAATAGATAGTAGCTGGTCATATTATCTTGCTCTGCTGCAGCAGGGTATCAAATCCTCCTTCGATCTTTCCCTCCCCTGGTGGGTCAAGGAGGTCACTAGGATTGATCTCCTGGTGTTGTTAACCGGTGACCTCCAGGCGCTGACTACTTCTGATCCAAGTAGCGCTCTGGAGAGAGCCCTAAACTACGTCATATTTGTTCCTCTAAGCTTTTATTAACTCGAGTTCTGTGGTCGAGGAGGATATCATGTCTGCCTCGCGCTTTGTTGAGAGCACTAGTTTCATCCTTACATCATTCGCTTCTGATATTTCTTTTAAGTAGCCCCTATACTCATTAATTAATTGCTCACGATCATCAATTTCTATTTTTAGAATCCTCGCTTTATTTTGTAGCCGAAGAATTGTTAGTTCGTCCTCTTTAAGTGTATGCCGCATGGATCCGACATGCTTAGTCTCGTGAGCAATAATACGCGTTAATAATTCTGTGGCATCTTTCATAGTGCACCCCTCATTTACTTCGATTGTCTACTCGTTGCTACTCTTTTAAGACAAAAGACACCTTCATATTGACCCGGTATTCACTTACCTTATCACCGTTAACGACGACGCTTTGTTCTTGAATCCAGGCACTTTTGATGTTATCCAAGGTCTTACCAGCTCGCTGGATGCCAATGCATACCGCATCTTCGAAACCCTTAGGAGAGGACGCAGTAATTTCAGTAACTCTTACGATTGACATTTTTATTCTCCTTAGTGTTATATAAATAAAGAAAACCGTTTTGTACCTTAAATTGGCTAGCTACAGATGAGCTAGCAACCAGATTTCTTTCCCTAGTGGCACAGAGTATCATCTACTTCCACTCTATTTTTTATCCAATCTTGCATTTTATAATCATCAAAATAACTAAACTGTAGCGCTTCGTAACAAGCAATGGTTGTTTCTATCTGGTAATTTGTCTTATTTCTAAGGCTCTCACTCGATATTTTCAACCTACTTGGCACCGTTGCCTCCTAAGTTTTTGTTTGATCGTTGATTAACTGGCATTATTATATTAAACCATCAATTTCAGCCTCTGCTTCTAACCAATCTTGTATTTCATCGCCATTGTTGAAGCCCCGCTTCTGAGCACGGTAATAGGCAGCCATAGCAATCATTTCATGGCGGTCGATTCCATTCGTTAAATTTTGTTTATGGTGAGTTGGTTTTCCCCCTAGTCTTTCTACAGCCTTACTGATGATGACACCGGACGGTGTAGTGGATTTACCTTTACGTTTTATACTAGGTTTGCTTTGCATTATTACCTCCTAAGTCTTCATCTTAAAACTAACCATATTATTTTAATGGGGCTCAAGTTGAAAAAAACAACTATAAAAGTTTAAAACTGAAAATTAAAAGTAGTATGTCGATAAGAATCGAGTCTCAATATCTGATTTGTGATAAAGGGGGAAGTTCAGATTTTATTGGTAGGGATAATAGAAGAATGAGTGTGACAACTTTGGTTGCTTTTTATATGTCTTCAAAGTAAATTAATAATCGTTAATTTTTCCAATTATCTAACTGAGGAACTCTTCTATGAAGTTTATTATCTCTGGAAGCTGTGGGACAGATAATCCAACTATGGCAACACTTCCTTTTATGGCAGCAAAAACCGCGAAGGAGCAAGGTCACGATGTAGTTCTTTTTCTTTGGAATGAAGCAGTAACCCTGGCTCGCCCAGAAATTGCTAATCATGTAATTGGTGTAAATTTAATACCCCTGAAGGAAATTCTAGGAGCAATCATAGCTTCTGGTATACCTATTTGGGTGTGTGGCGCTTGTGCTATAGCAAGGAGGGTTGAGGAAGGTGATCTCGTTGCAGGTGCTTCGATCAAAACTATGGGAGATTATATTCAAGCTGTTGCAGAACGGGAAAAGTGTGTGGCATTCTAAAATATAGAAGCACTATTACCAAGCTATAAAGATTTATGAACACCTGCTTTATGCCAAAAGCGAACATTCGCGTCCATAGCAGCCCAGTAGCATCCAACTAAAGCCAATAAATCTGCTGGTATATTTGTTGGTATCCTAAATATTGGAAAAATCTAGATCGGCCTGTGGTAATGGTTACAGGCAGCAATTCGATTCCCGTCGCCATTAGATTCATTTGAATGTCTGCTTTGTGTCAAAAGGGGATAATCTAGAGTTGATATTAGGAGTTAATCATGAAGAGCTCACATTACCCTTACTGCACAGGGAAACTATTATATTGATGGGTCCCAGTTTGGATGTTCTCTCAAAGGAAAATTTAACTTGAAATATTGACGAACCTTGGAAAGGTCAATGGAGGCAACATCAATTTGAGGGAATAATTTCGAATCTTTAGTAAGATTGCCTGCTTCTAATGCCTTATTACCGAAAATTGTTGCATAACCTAATATATAATTCTTCTCATCTTCGTTAAAGCCGTCAATAACCCTTAAAAGTTTGATAGCGATTTCAAAGTTTTCTACTGCCGCAGCATTATTTTTTAAAGCAAAACATACAAAACCACGAAGCAGGTGGTATCTGATTCTTTTTCTGTTAAAAGATTTATCTACATAATCTAGATGTGTCAAAGCTCTTTGGTAGTCTTCATGAGAGGATGCATCTAGAGCATCAACCCAATGTTCCTCCATAAGTATTCGCTTGGAAATGTTCATATTTACTATAACGGATAGCTGGGGCGGAATACTGAGGTTATCAAGGTATCTGAATGTCTGCTTTGTGCCAAAAGCGGACATTCGAAAATCAGATAACGTATAGTTTGTGGAGTTCTAATAAAATGACGTTTAGGGTGGCGATTTAGCCACTAAACTTTAATAAGATATTTTTTCCCAAAACTAAGCTCAAATTTTAGTGGGCAGCGGCAGAAGCCGATCCAATTCAGACTTCCACAGATCATATATGATTCGATACGGAATTTGTTTCCTAACGACACGATTGTCAATAGCCGGCAACTAGGTAAATAAGAGCGGCTGTTAAGATTGCGACAAGGAGGGTCTGAATTCCGCTACGCAGCCACGATACGCCCGCGATACTACCAAGAAAAACACCGAGCAGGAATATCAGCAGCAGCGCGATCGCCACCGCCGCATAAAGTGGTGAAACTGGCAACGTAAAACCGGCATTGGTTGCAATCAATGGTGTCAGGATCAGAAGGGATATGGCTAGCGGCGCAAGACCATTGATGAGCGCTATCAGTAGAGGCACCCCCCGCGCGGCTTCGCCATAAGCACTATCACGCAGGTCGGTGATCATCGCATCTTCGAGTTTTCCAAGCGCACGTTTACGCTCCGCGACCTCGCTGATATAGGCGCTGCTGACACCACTCAAGCCGAGCGCAATGGCCGCACCCAAGCAAACGTTGATGATTACCGATAAGCTGGTTGTACCACTGACTAGGAAGCCAAGAATGAGTCCTAGCATGGTCAGCGCGCCGTCGAATCCATTGACGACAAAATAGCGTCGCATGATGTCATGGGTGTGGGTGATACGCAGCAAAAACCGAGTCTGATCCAGCAGGTTCATAAACCTAACCGGTTTGCGGCTCGCCTTGAACCTCAACCTCGTCGATGCTGTGCAGCGAACCACCCAGGTCGCTGATACCAGACTGTACCGCTTCGAAATCGATGGCATTCCCTTCGACGACTACCTGTAGTGTTTCGGTATTTTCGTCGACTTCGAGTACCTTGGTGCAGACCCGATAATTACCACCCGCTTTGGCAATAGCCTGTGAAAATTCAAGTGCGTTCGGTTGGTGAGGTTTGAGCACATCAAGCACAAGCCGCTTAACAAGAACCATATTCTATCCTCTGTTTCCGTCAACATTAACCGAGATAAGTATACACTTAATCAGGCGTATTACTGGCGACCTATGAGACTACGTTTTACAAATTAAGAATAAAATATTCCCATTATCTTATGGTTACAAGCGACCGTGATTGGCCGATTTGTGCCAAAAGCGGACATTCACAATTCCTTATCTTTGGCATATAAATACTTGCAGCAAAAAGTTGCTACTATCATTTTTTCTGTCGTCTATAGACAGATAACAATCTACTTAATACACTGATGTCAATTAGAAGAAATGGGGGTAACGTTGACAACGAATTATATTCTAATTGACTTCGAAAACGTTCAACCAAAAGATCTCTCTGTTTTTGATGCCGAACAGTTTAAGATTATCGTCTTTGTTGGAGCGAGCCAGAAGAAGGTTCCAATTGAGTTGGCAAAAGCATTACAGCCATTTGGTAGCAAAGCTGAATACATTCAAATTACAGGTAGCGGATCTAACGCTCTTGATTTTCATATAGCATTTTATATTGGTTGGCTCGTTAAACAAGATTCGTCGGCACATTTTTACATTATTTCCAAAGACAAAGGGTTTGATCCATTGATTAGACATCTCAAGTCTAAAGGAATACCTGTTACGAGATTGCTAGGTATTAGTAATCGACCACTGGTAAACTCAAAGAATAAGATGAAGCCTGTAGCCCAGCTAAATAATGCTAACAATATTCAATTGGTGAAGTCCGCAAGTAATAAATCTTCTTCGGAGAAAATCGAAATAATTATTGAAAATCTACAGCAGCGAGGCTCGGCGAAGCCTCGAACCGTCAAGACGCTTTCAAGCACCATTAATTCATTATTTCCAAAAAAGTTATCGGACAAAGAATTAACTATATTGATCAATGCGCTAAAGAACAAAAGATTTCTTACAGTAAGTGACACAAATAAGGTCTCATATACTGTTAATAAATAATTTCCAGTCCTTTTATAATGCAAGTATTAGCTACTGCTGGAAGCTATGTACTACTAGTCAGTAAAGCTACCGTTCTTTGAACGTCTCCTTTGTGCCAACAGTAGACATTCAAATTTTGATTCCAATAAGATCCAGTAACAGCCAGTGATTCCGGGGGTAGGGATGGGGGTATCTCAAAGGAATTGAGGTGGCTAGTTCTTATATACTGGTATGATTAATAGTATAATAATTGGTTTGAGTTAGATTCCCGCCGCCTCACATGCTTGGAACCTACTGGGCATTATCTTTTGTATATTCTGCTATGACTTCATTACGCCTAAAAAAAGGTAATGTCCAGGGGGGATTATAACGGGCAAGTTCAATAGAGCGGATGGGTATGAGATTTTTTTCGTCCATCCACTCGAGAAGTTCTTGAGTTTTCTTGGCAGTATTCGCTTCATTAGCGAAACCAGAGAACCCTAGAACTGCAACTTGCCTTGCTGAAATTTCGCGCAGCATAACTTTCTTGTTGTTTGGGTATGGAATTGTATCGAGCGTATATTGACTCGGCATCACAAAATTCACCCGCCACTGGCCAGAAATTTTCTCAAGGGTAACCGGTTTTGTCATAGAAATTTTTTCGGACTTTGGCTCTATTGTTACAGGCGTGGTCATATTAATTTTTCCGCTACTACCAGTTCTCGTAATATTGTTGCCGAAAATATAATCTGCAATTAGGCGGAAGCCTTTACTGGATGCTTGATTCATATTTCCATCAACCAAGACCTCGGCGATTAGCATCGGATGATATTGACGTAATTCAAAATCACCTGATTTTTCAATAAGCTCATATTTCGGTTCTTCAGTTGCCATTACATTCAATGGAGCGCATAAGGACAGTGCGCTAAATAATATCAGAAGATGTCTATGTAATTTCATGCTGAAAAATGTCTGTGTCGAAGGATACAATCACACAATAGGGATTACTTGTCGAATTTTGATCATTATAATTCACATTCAGATTTACATAAGAAAATTTTGGAGTATGCTTATTTTAAATAACTACGGGGTGCGGGTATATGAGTGAAATAAGGGGATCAACTTTTATATGGATCACAAGCATGACGTTTCTGACAGGCCTTCTGGCTGCTTGTGTTACGGCATTTCCTCGGTCTGACCCAAGTGTCTTTAACTTGATTCAAGAAGGGAAGATTGCGGTTGTAAATACGCAGGCTTTTACAGATTGTTTAATGGATGGTTTCGACATGGCGTCGTTCGTTACCACAAATGCAAGTGTACGGCAGCAACGGCGCGTAGAAGGCTATCGTGTAGAAGTTTTGACTAACTCAGCAATTCTCGTCAGTGCTGATATATCTGATAGTGGAGATGTTAAGCTCTTTGAAAGCAAAGCTGCTGCTTTGGTGCCTACAACGGAAGAACACAAAGTTTTTGAAGATTGTCTGAATCGCTTTTAAGTGAAAAACTGATAAACTATAACAAATATTTTATAATTTATTTAGTTTGAACCGGCATAGATCGAATTACACTTTTCTCCATATCTTGATGTAAGTGCTGACTCCTCAAGATTACGCTTCATTTCTACAGCCATACGTTGTTTGGCTCTCTTTATCTGAATCTTCCATTTCTTTAATCTTTTATTTTTAGAATCTTTTGCTCGACCTACAAACTCCGGTCCGTGATCATTAAAAAATTTTTCTTTATCTTTATCTTTTACATGGTGAAAGTAAACAGAGCAAATACTATAATCCGCAGCTTTGCTTTTTTTGGCATCAGCAATTGCACTAAATGCTTGTACTGATGAAATTGTTGCAAACATTAGTATTAATAATAGTAATTTCATTTTATCTTGACTATTAATAACCACTGACAGGAGTGTAGGTTAATATAGGATCAGGTATGCTCTCTACTCTAATGAATACACAATACTCCTACTTAAATTGTATGTGTATTGCCAATCTAAACCCTTTGTATAAAGTTTTGCATTACCTCAAAAAAAGGATTAGCTAAATAGCTTAATCCCTTTATACTATGGCGCGCCCGGAGCGATTCGAACGCCCGACCCCTTGGTTCGAAGCCAAGTACTCTATCCAACTGAGCTACGGGCGCCAAAGAATATATAACGAGGCTGAGATTCATAATTCATAAAATCCAAGCCGCTACAAAAAATACTATTGCTGGAATTATTAGGCCAAATGCTAGAACATAAAATATTTGTTTAATCATCTAAATTATATAAATCTCCTGTTTCCTCAAAATCCTGCATCGCATCTTCAGCTTCCTTTCTATACTTTTGCTCTAGCTCGGACTTGTTGGTAATACGTATGCTTTTCTGCTCAAAATCATTATCTAATTCCACGGCGGGGTCATCCAATGAACCGTCTCCCCCAAGATGGGGTTGTTCGCTATAATCTCGTGCACAAACTACACTGGAAAAAAATACCAAGATAAAAAGTAGGGCTTTCATGTTACATCCTCTCTTCCATAAGCTATTTTCTACTGTACTTCCTGAATATTATCAGATCAATACCACACAGAAATAGGCAATGAAGTGCTTTGTACAAAATACGCTTATATTCCTCCTTGCTTTGTCGGAGGGCCATGACCTACATCACTTGTACCAATCAGTTCGTGAAGGGCAGCATGGATTTCATCTAGATGTATGGGTTCATCTTCGCAGGCCATCCCTTCATCTTCTGCAGCCGTACATTCGTTTACTTCATATGCCCAACTACGCAATATTTCGATCTTTTGTTCTTTTGTAAATTCTGGATGATCGAGTACTTTTTTCGGAGTTGAAAACACTTCTTCAGGATGAAGTAATGCCTCTTTAATATCCATTATGTACCTCTTTAATAAGTTTTTTTATCTTCCTCATCTGGAAGGCCAGAAATAAATCTACCTACTTCTACACGTACGGAATTTCCTCTGGATTAAATAACATTAGATTGCAATATATAAAAAAACATTTCAAGCCAACATGGTTTATGTTTTTCAACTTTATGTCTATTATAGACAATAAGGAAAAAGGGTGGTTCAGACTGCAAAAAAACTAGTGTGTTTTTCTATCAGATACAGCTACTGCTCCTATCTCGTGCATCGAATGTAGCCAAGCAGGGTATCTCTCAGGCGTTATTCCTGCAGATTGTGCGAACTCAGCAGCATCAATCCAATCCATGGCACCATTTTTATCCTTAGTCAGGACAAGAATTCGGCCCTCATTATTAGAGGATAATGAAGAAGTATGTAAATTTTTCATATTTACTATATATGGGCACTCACAATAAACTCAAGAGAATATACAAATTTGAAGAGTGAAAAAAATATGTAAAAACAAATACGTAGGAAAGATTCAATCTGGTAATAGAAAACTATATATTATGATGGTTAGATTCGCATTGCTCATATGAAAAAAACACCGATTTTTCAATCACTACAATCCAAACCGCCTTTAGATACTACTAGCTTTGCGCTCTGGAATTTAGGTTTTCGTCCATTTTATCTACTAGCGAGTTTTTTTGGTGCTTTTAGCATTCTGCTCTGGGCTGCTCAGCTTTCAGGGTACCTCTCTTCCGCGTACCTACAGGGGCCAGTATGGCACGGCCATGAAATGTTGTTCGGATACACAACTGCGGTTATTACGGGGTTTTTACTGACTGCTGTACGCGTATGGACGAAAGAGCCTACACCAAGCGGCATGACATTAATGGCGTTAGCAGTACTTTGGATATGCGGAAGGGTTTTGGTATTAACCCCATTCGCCATGACTGCAGCCGTAGTTAATGCGGCTTTTCCTCTATCTGTAGCATTGGCAATCAGTATCCCGATACTTCGATCTCACAACGCCCGTAATTATTTTTTTATAGGATTATTAGTTTTGATGGGGGTGTTAATTTTTGTAGTGCACTTGGCATTACAGGGACGTCTTAATTTGTCACCCAGTTTGGGCCTACAGCTAGCATTAGATGTGGTGTTATTCATTATGGTTGTCATAGGTGGACGTGTGATTCCGATGTTTACCAATAATGGGGTATCAGGCGCCAATGCAATTCGTAATACATGGGTAGAAAAATTTGCTCTTGGCACTGTAATACTATTATTTATAGCAGATCTATTGCATTTACCTCAAATCATCGTTGCCATGATTGGGCTGATCAGTGGGCTTACTCATGGAGCACGCTTATTTCTCTGGAAACCGTGGCAGACACTCAAAACTCCACTTGTGTGGATACTGCATGTTGCCTATGCCTGGATAGTTATTCACCTCTTGTTGCGTAGTTTGTCTGCACTAGATTTACTGATTGCGTCCTATGCCATTCATGCGCTTACTGTGGGTGCCATTGGTGGATTAACATTAGGTATGATGACTCGAACAGCGCGAGGTCATACTGGGAGGCCTTTGATTGCAGACAGGTTTGAGGTCACCATGTTTTTATTAATACAAGTCGGGGCATTTATTCGTGTTTTCGGTGGTATTGTGTCGCAAGAATTATATATGGCTAGTATTCAACTTTCATCTTTGTTGTGGACTGCGGCGTTTAGTCTTTTTGTTTTTCGGTATTGGCCCATATTGACCCGACCTCGGTTAGATGGAAAACCTTTATGAGAAAGATAATGAGCAAGGCTAAGGATTAATAAGAAAACTATATATTTTGTATACAAACGGCAGATTAAGATTTCAATACAATCCGGTAACAGCCAGAACATTTTAGATGTATAGATAGGTGTTTTGATGAAAAAAATAATCTTCTCTTTTTTTTTGCTGGCTATAGTAAGTAGTAATGCGATGGCAGGGTGGGTAGCTATTGGCACTGCTGTTGGTAGTACCTACTATGCTAATCCTAACACTATTCGTAAGTCTGGCAACAAGGTAAAAATGTGGACTCTTGTTGACTATAACTCGATTCAAATAGGCGCTACTGGTAATAATTTTTTATCACTAAAGTTTCAAGAAGAAAATGACTGCAAGGAGGAGCAAAGAAGATTACTTTATTATTCTTTTCATTCTGAAAATATGGGTAGAGGTGACGTTGTCTATATAGAACAAATACCCGATAAAAATTGGAAGCCATTTCCTCCAGAAAGTATGGGTGAGTCCTTGTGGAAATTTGCCTGCGGGAAGTGACAGAATATGACTACTTATGAAATGGACTTTATCTAAATCCCGTATTCTGAGCTTTTTACAATGCCCAAAACGATTGTATCTAGAGGTACATCATCGTAATTTAATGAAGTATTCAGCTTCTTCCGAGATTGCCTTTCGTATTGGAAACGAGGTTGGTGAAGTTGCCCAGAAAGTGTTGATGCCAGGGGGTGTATTGATTGAATATGAGCGTGGTTTACGCAAGGCAATTGAAACTACACATAAATATTTAAATGGCTTATTCGATTCAACTTTATACGAGGCTACGCTACAGGCTCAAAATATTCAAGTGCGTGCAGACCTACTTACCAAGAAAAAAGACTTTATCAATGTCATTGAGGTTAAGTCTTCAACCAGTGCAAAAGATTTATACGTAATAGATTGTGCAATTCAATATTGGGTAATGGATGAAGCAGGTTTTGCCCCAAGCAAAATCAGCCTCGCGTACATTAATAATCAGTTTGTATACCAAGGTGAAGGCGACTATAACGGTTTGTTCAAAGTTTTTGATCTCTCAGCTGATATTTCTGAGCACGTTGAACAGGTCCCTGGTTGGGTAGAACAGGCCAATAAAACTGTTGCAGGAGAATTGCCTAACATAGAGATAGGAGAACATTGCAATAAACCCTATACATGCCCATTTATCGAGCACTGCTGGAAAGATGTTCCTGTAATCAAATATCCTGTTACTAAATTTCCGGGTTTGAAAAAAAGCAAAAGTATCGAGCTAGCGAATGCAGGATATGAAGACGCGCGGGATATACCTGATGGATTGCTGGGCAACGAAAAGTTGCAAGCCAGGTTAAATGCTTACCGTACAGGTAAGCAGGTTATTCCAAGAGAATTATGCAATAAACTAAATCAGCTGAAGTTTCCTCGATATTACCTAGACTTTGAAACAATCGGGTTTGCTGTTCCAAGGTGGAGTGGTACAAGGCCGTATGAACAACTACCGTTTCAGTGGTCTTGCCACGCTGAGGATAAATCTATGGGGATAAGTCATATCGAATTCTTAGATACATCGGGAAATCCACCTATGCGTGCTCTTTCTGAGACACTAATTGATACAGTCGGGAATTTTGGGCCTATCGTTGTCTATACAACTTTTGAGAAGACAGTTTTATGTAAGCTGCAGGAACGATTTCCAGAATTGGCGGATCAATTACAATGTATTATTGATCGACTTTTTGACCTATATCAGCCAATTAAGGAACATTATTTTCATCGTGACTTGCAGGGCGGTTACTCTATCAAAAATGTATTGCCAACTGTTGCTCCAGAGATTAACTACGCAGATTTAGATGAGGTACAAGATGGCATGATGGCACAACAAGCTTATTTGGAAATAATTAATGAGGAAACCCTGCCAGAACGCAAGCAATCTCTCATTGAATCTTTGTCAAAATATTGTGAGATGGACACCCTTGCAATGGTAAAGCTTGTACGAAACCTTTCAAATACGGATGAATAACCAGAAAGTGAAGTAATAAAACACACCTTAAACGCAACAAACGATAAAAATCTGATGATGCATTTGTTGGCGTCCTGAAAATTAAAAATTTAGATTAGCTATTAGTAAAAGTCACAGACTACAATTCGATTTTTGCCGCCTCAAAATTCGACCTATAAATAATAACTAGATAGTATATTATTATCATTATGATACAAATAATTCGTTATACTTATCATAAGTTTCATAAGCATCATCAAAAATAGATCTAATATATCAATTAATTAAGAAATACATTGAATTTTATATAGGAAATTGTGTCCCAAAATGGTATGTATGTAACAAATCTGTAACAAATCTGTAACTAAATTTAGTGGAGGGGAGGTGCTAAATGAAAAACATATTATCGCTACTACCTATTCTATTATTAAGTGCTTGTATTAGTCTGCCGAAGTCTGTGCCGCAAACTATGATGGAAGCGAATGTTAAGCATGTTCCATATACAGACGTGAATCAAAACATTCATAATTACAAGGGTAGTCCTGTACATTGGGGAGGAGTTATTATTGATATACAACATATGGAAAAGCATAGCTTAGCACAGGTACTTTACTACCCTCTTGACCGTTTAGGACGCCCTCAACTTGGTAGTACACATGCGGGACGTTTCATTATTAAAAGTAATGAATTTTTTGACCCCTTTGTTTATACAAAAAATTCAGAAATCTCTGTTATAGGAAAACTGAATGGAGATGTTGAACGCACATTTGGGAATAGGTCCATTCAAGTTCCAGTACTACTTGCAAAAAACATTTATGTGTGGCCAAAAAGGAATTTGAATAATGGCGATACGTCATTTGATGATGACAGTTATTATTATAATTTTTACGAAGATTGATTGTTGTTACTGGTGAATCCAGTTTGAAGGATCTTATTAGGTAACACCGGGGATATTATAGGATGGCAATGTAATTTATTTTGGCCTGACTATAAGTATAGTGCAAGAATGGAATCTATCATCGCATTATACAATCCTGCTAAGGCTGAATCGTATCCATCCTATATGGCCATGTATTATGAGTATGGGACTGATGGTCGGTACAAAAATGAAGGTCTTTTTTAGTACAAAGTAGATGTTTGTGCCTACAGCAGCCCAATAGCATCCAATGAATCTACTGGTAAATTTGTTGGTTTCGTAAAATCCGGAAAAAGGCAAAATTGCTAGTAGTACTGGATACAGGAGACAATTCGATTCCCGCTTCCGCGGATTCTGTGTGAATGGCTGCATTGTACCAAAAGCGAACACTCAGGTTTTTAGGTGCCGGCATACTATAAGCCACGAAACAGTACAATCAAAATATTAGATACAGACAGGGTGCCCTCTCCAGAGAACTATTAGGATTGAGTGCAGGTTGCTGCTGGAGAGGTCACCGATCAACTACACTAGAGAAAAGACCTAGCGGCCTCCTTTTCATAATTGGAGGGATCAAAAAGGAGGACTTGTACTCCCCATTGCGGGGTATAACTTATAGATAACGTATTTTCTGCTTAGTTCACGTAAGACAGCTAATTAATATTTTTTCTACTGCTTTGCGCCAAAAGGCGGCGTTCACAGATTTTCCTTCTAAAACAAATTTTCTGTAAGATTGGGGAATGGGTACGTAACTAGTTTAAAGGAAGAAATTGGCTGAACATAGATTCAAGTCATTCTTCGTGGAAATGACCACAACTCGAGCATTTTTCAGCTGAGTACTCCTTGACAACTTCATTGATAATGTCGGTCATCTCTTTTTTATCTTTGAATTCGTGGGCATGTTCTCCCTGTAAGTATTGGTTATCGGCTATTTCGAGAGCTTTTTCAAGTTCTTCGTTACCCTTGAAAAAACACCCTTTATGATATTCACACTCTTTCAAAACATCAGAGGCAAGTGCAATTTGTATCGCAGTTTCACGTTTTCTCTCGTGTTCTTCTATCATTTGTTTAGTGTCACCCATATTATTCTCCTAAAGAATATAAACAAAGCTGACAGTCATTAATCTGGCTTACCCAGCATGCCAAATTCTACTACCTTCCTAACGTAGAAAAGATCCACATTTTCTTCTTGCAAATGTTCAAACAAGCGATCTGCCTCATCTTCATTACAGATTATAACAATTTCCTGCGGATTATCACCTGGTTCGAATAAACGTGCGGAATGGACATGACGGTTATGCCCGTAGCCTTCGCTACCAGTCATAACAGTTGCGCCACGTAATCCCAAATTAAGGGCTGAGAGGATAAGCCAGTCAGACATCTGTGTTGATCCGTGAAAGCAATCTTCATGGGTGAAAAATGTGATCTCGTAACCTTTCAATGCCATCTCCTGCTGAGCTTTGATTTACTCATCTTTATGATGATGTGCGAACATGCTCAATTTTTAATATTAGTGCCTTATTGTAAGAACAGAGCAAGGGGCATGTCTGACAACATACTCTGCAACACTTCCAAGTGTAAATCGTTTCCATCCATTATAACCATGAGTTCCAAGAACTAGAAGGTCAGCGTTACACTCATCAGCGAAGCCGACAATTTCTTCGCCTGCACTGCCCTGAATGAAAGAAGTTTCAATTTCTAAGTCAAATGATTTTGCTAGTGCTTTAAGAGCATTTTTTTCTCGTTGTGGGATTTTTTTATAATCTTCAATTACCCTGTCAAGTTTTGGCTTTGTAGGTTTCATATACATGTAATAACTAGGTGAAACATTCCACGCGCTCGTGTCAAATACGTGCAGGGCTTTGAGTAGTTTTACTTTATTTGATTGGGCCAATTTTAGAGCATAGAAACTAGCCTCTTTAGAAGTGTCAGAAAAATCAGTAGCTAGAATAATCTTTTTATAGAGAACCTGCATGTTGTTCTCCTTATTGCGCAACACATAGATATATCAGTAATTCATAAATATTTATGAATTAGCCAAAATACAACCAAAAATAAAGGCCGATGCGCTGGATAGACGCATTAGTTACAAGAGCATCGGCAAATTGAATCTTTAGTCTATGTTCTATGTATTTTAGTCAGAAGACCCTCCTTCCCTACAGATTTACTCAAGGTTTCAAGGTCAGTCTCAATATCGTCCATCCTTTTGCTATGAACAAACCAAAGACCGATGACTAGTACAACTGCAAAAAGGATTGTCATTAGATCCATGATAGTCTCCTATACGAAAGTACAAAGTACAGGCTATAAAACGCTTTAAGGACAAAGCATTGGATTGAATCTCACATATAAATTGACTCCATTTAAGTCCTTATAGTCGTTATAGTATGTAAGATATTAGATTTAGCAAATTTCATATTGTTCCCCTTGAAATGCCATTATCAAATGATATGCCAGGATTTCACAGAAATCCAAGTAGTGCAGGAAGAAGCTAAAGGAACTAGTGCAACCCCATTGGATTTAATCGATAGAAGCAATGCCCATGAGGAGGGGGTTCTATAGTCGAAAATAGTCATTTATTCGCTATTTCTGAATACTGAGAACTTAAGTATTTAAATATTTTAATTATTTTCTAGGGGAGAAAAAAAGTAGCTTTTATATTGAATTTTGTTTGTAAAACACTATCTAAATTAACGGTGGTGTATTACGACTATAAGAACTTGGTTGTATTGTCATCTTCCTGTTTTACCTAGATATTATGAGGGAATAATGTCAGGAAAACGTATTAAAGCAAGTAAACAAGGTCCTGTTGGACCAGCTGAGAATATTGTCAGAAAATCAGTAGCAAACCTCAAAAGAATTTCTACCAAACAAGTACCAAACTTAACGGATAAATTAGACCGTAAGCGAAGGATTACTGCTGCTTACTCTCGATCTAAACGTCGAGGATTTAATGGTGGAGATAAAATAAACGACTGGCTGGAAGTAGAAATTAATGGCGAACTACAACTAGGAAAATTTTAAACTTTAGAAATGGGCGATGAGTTTGGTTTAAATGTGCTCTATGAATGACGCTGGCATAGTTTTATTTAGCGGGGTCTCCAGAGGTTTCCACACTTCTTGTCCGTCATTTTATGTAGTGTAATAAATATGAGCCGCCAAGGGATTAATATCATCGTGGTATAAATATTAAATCAATATTAAGTCAAGTGTTACTTGCAGGGGGTTGCTATGAAGGATGTTACAGAATTATTAATGCACATTATTGCTCATGAAACCAAACATGTTCAATCAATGAGCCATTCACTTAAAGAGGACGAGTTAACGATACTTCGGTTAGAGAACAAGGCAAGAATTTTAGAGATAGAAATTGAAGAGCGTAAGCAATTAATTGAGGAGTATAGGGGTTATTTGAAGAATATATCAGAGTCAACTGATACTAGAATGAAACTATCACCTTCGACAAAATATAAGGTAGATACGAAATCATCAGCTACAAAGCTTGAGATAGTACAAAGCTTGAGTTAGTACAAAGCTTGGAGAAGCAGGTATGACCTAGTGCCATACCGGTCTTAGGCAAAACAGTATTACTATAATTAGACTCTGAATGTCTACTTTGCACCAAAAGCGGACATACTCTTATCAGATGTCTATCTAAATAATGATTGGTAACTTGATGGATAGTAACAAAGAGAATACAGTTACTTTAGAGGTCTTAGATGATTCACTCTGAATTAAACGAAGACGCGGGCGTTGCTATTATTCGACCAGATCAAATGCATGGAGTGTCGGAGAGTGATTTTAAGCAACTTACAGACCTTGTAGACCATTATTTGGAAGATCACGACAGCCTGTGTGGACTAATTATTGCGTCTCAGGAATTTCCAGGCTGGGAGGATTTAATGGCCTTCATCTCCCACATCAGATTTATCCGAAACCACCACAGGAGCATACAGAAGGTTGCGCTTGTAAGTGACAGCCAGCTACTATCCACGGCGCCAAATCTTATAAATCATTTTGTAAGCGCAAAGGTTCGAAATTTCCCTTTTTTAGATATCGAACAAGCAAAAATCTGGGCTGCCTCAATAGAGGTACGTTCCGGCAATTTTTTAAAGTTAGATGGTTATCCTGATAACGTAGTGGCTTTCCGAGCTGAGGGCATGATCACGCGTGATGATTATGAAGAAACTCTCATTCCTGAGGTTGAAAAAAGAATCAAAGTAAATGGAAAGGTCAAACTCCTTTATTGGTGTGGTGAAGGATTCAAAGGATTCACAGCTGGTGCGATATGGGATGACGCGCGGTTCGGGCTGATGCATTTGGGGGATTTCTTAAAGATTGCGGTTGTATCCGACTTTGAATGGGTGCGTCAGTCTGTAAAGCTCTTCGCTCCATTGGTACGGGCGCCGGTTCAGGTTTTTCACAACGCTGACATTGAAGACGCAAATCACTGGATTAAAGAAGATTAGTTTCTAGTCGAGTCTCAATGCTGAAACTAAAAAACATAATCACATTCAAAGCGATCTAATAGCATTCAATTAAAGCCATTGAATAGGATGGTATATTAGCCGACGTCTTGAGATTGTCATAGATGTTGCAACTATAAAATAATTGATGTAACATTAATGCAACTTTGTTGCATATTCATATTTATGTTAGTTAATTTTAATGAGCAGGCAGAAGAGATGATCCGCCATGCAGGTGGTCGGATAACTTCTGGAAGGGTTCGTGTACTTGGTGTTTTACTTGCTGAGAAGCAGGCAATTTCACACTATGAAATTGAACAACGTATCGGTAAGAGGAACCCTATGGATAGGGTTACGCTGTACCGTATTCTTGAATGGCTGGATAAAAAGGGCCTTGCACATAAAGTGATAAGCGGGGACCGAAAGTGGCGTTATCGTACGAATATTTATACCGGCTCACATCAGCATGCTCATTTCAAGTGTTCAAGCTGTGCAACAGTTATTTGTCTAAAGGATATAAAAGCAGATTATGAATGGCCTTTACCGTCTGGCTATCAATCACAGGAAGTGGAACTGACAGTAAAAGGTTTATGTGCGGAATGCGCATAAAGTAGATGGTGGTTTAGGATAAATTTATTTGAACGTAATGATTCTGAAATGATTACAAGAAAAAGTTTATATCTGATTCTGGTATTAGCACTCGTATCCGTCCCGATTTTCCAGGCGGCACATGCGTTAACACATGTTTCAGATATTCCTGCGATTGAACAGAGTCAGGTAGATATTCATGATGAGGATAATGCAGACTATGATCAAATATGTCTAGACTGTCTTGCGCTAACAGCATTCGGTAGTTTTTTTTCAGCCGCTTCCACTTTCTCCGTTAACCCAGATATGCAGCAAAGGCTGCAGGATATAAAAAGAAAGCCCGTCCTTAATGATTATTTTCTGGCCTATCTTACCAGGGCTCCGCCGCGAGCTTAATCTCTCCAGTATTTCACGGTTTTTATTATTACGAATGTCCGCGATACGTTGGTATCTGACATGGCTATTTCCTGTACTTCAGGAAACAAATAAATTATAGGTATCCTGTAATGGGTCTTAAAAATAAAGAGGGAAAAAATACCCTCACATATAATGCAACTATGTTGCTGATAACAGCTGTCGTACTTAGTGTTTCAACAGCACATGCTGAGATAAGTAATAAAAAAACAACGCAAGCAGAGGTAAGCAATAAGGAAACAACACAAGCTGAGGTAAGCAATGAGGAAGCAACACAGGTTCAGGTAAACAATACTGAAACAAAATTACCGGTAGTCACAATAACTGCCGATCCATTTGGAGACCGGACTGAATTAGATATGGAACAACCGGCAACCGTGTTAAAGGGTGACAGGTTGCGTAATAAACGGGAACCAAGTCTGGGAGACACTCTTACCGGAGAACTGGGCGTAGCCTCCAGTTCATTTGGTCCCGGAGCAGGCCGGCCGATTATTCGTGGGCTGGATGGACCACGTATTCAGATTCTGGAAAACGGGATGGATATCCTAGATATTTCATCCGCCAGTCCGGATCATGCTGTTACGATCGAATCACTGAATGCTGAACAAATAGAGATTTTGCGGGGTCCGGCAACTCTACTTTATGGCGGTAATGCAATAGGTGGAATTGTCAATGTTGTCAACAATAAGATTCCAAGAAGACTATTCGAGTCACCTACCGGTAACTTTGAAGGCAGAGGAAATACAACTACCGAAGAAAAATCTGGAGCTTTCAATGTCAACGGGAGTATTGGTGATCATATTTCACTGAGTGCCGGAGGACACAGAAGATCAACTAAGGACTACGATATCCCCGGTAGGGGTGTTAAGGGTGACCCAACCAGTCCTAAAGGTGTACTTAAAAACAGTGATATTGAATCAGGAGGTGGATATATAGGTGGTTCCATTATAGGTACAAAAGGATTTATAGGCGGATCACTTTCACGACATGAATCTGAATATGGTATTCCCAGTCCGGAAATGCCAAGGATTGATCTTATTCGAAATCGGTATGATGCAGAAGGGGAACTAGATAATCTACTCCTTGGTATTGAAAGGGTAAGGACAAAGTTTAGTTATACAGATTATGAGCACAAGGAAATAGAAAGTTCGGGCGAAGTTGGAACCACCTTTAAGAATAACGCGCTGGAAAGTCGCACCGAGCTATTACATAAACCGGTTAAAGGTTGGAGGGGTATAGTGGGTGTTCAGTTTAAGGATCGTACTTTCTCTGCGCTGGGTGAGGAAGCTATTGTACCCAAAACAAAATCACGCAATATCGGTGTGTTTCTGACTGAAGAGCGGAAATTTGGTCGTTTCCGTTTCAATTTTGGCGGACGGTATGAGCATGCATCTGAGAATCCGAGGGGTATGATGTACCTACACCGCAATTTTAATATTTATAGCGTTTCTGTCGGAGGCCATTGGGAACCTATTGACGGGTACAGTATCGGTCTTTCAGGAACCAGAGGACAGCGTGCTCCGACAACTCAAGAACTGTACGTTTTAGGTCCGCATCATGCAACGGAAACATTCGAGACCGGTAACCAGGCATTAAAAAAAGAGATCTCCAATAACGTTGATCTTACACTACGTAAAACGAGTGGATTTGTGCAATGGAAGATTAATCCTTTCTACAATCGTTTTGAGAATTATATATTTTTTGCTAGTGCAGATATTGATGGTAATGGTATTGCAGACCGGGTGGATGAAGATGGTGTGTTGGATCCAACCGGAGAATTTCTGGTACAGAATATTACACAGGGCGGTGCCAATTTTTACGGAGTAGAAGCAGAAGTACTCTTTGCTATCAAACAGGAAGTATTGGATTTACGTCTGTTTACGGACTATGTTCGTGGAGAACTGGATAAAGGCGGAAATGTTCCTCGTATAACGCCACCAAGATTTGGTCTTGAATATAACCACAGGGCAGGCCCCTGGACATTTAATGTGACAACTATTTATGTATTGCGCCAAAACCAAGTTGCAAATCTGGAAACCAGTACTCCGGACTACACCTTGGTAAATACAAATATTAGTTATCATATAAAAGTAGCAAAATTAGTTGGACTCACCGTTTTTTTCCAGGCAAAGAATCTGCTGAATGAAGATATACGTATCCATACTTCATATCTGAAAGATTTTGCACCAAGACCAGGGCGATCTTTTATAGCTGGTATCAGGGGTGAGTTTTAGTAAGCTGTTTAACGAGACAGGAGTAGGCGTTAAATGAGAGCAAAAAAAGCGCTCCGAACTAAATCGTTCGAATAGCGCCGAAAACTTAAAGCATAATTTTGTATATAGAAATGTGCCTAAATTATTAGAATCATTTCTTGTGATGTGTGTCTCTGGTAGCAGCGTAGTAAACAGCACCAATACCAACCATTACTAACAGAAGCACAAATTCAATACTCATGATGACCTCCTTATAAAATTAATATGTTTATAAAAATACCCGTGTTACTTGAATACTTAGATTTTTGCTGAAATAAAAAGTTTCAACAATATAGCGGGAACTTTTTTATGAATTGTACAAATAGAAATTTGTTACTAGTGAATGATGATGAATCGGTATAAATGTATTTGGGACACGTGCGGTTACAACCATGTGCTACCGAACTGGGAAAGTAATCATACCCACCCCCGTCAACGCAAGATTCACAAGATGCTGCGGTGCATTCTGTAAATAGGCTAAAAATGTCTGCGCTACAATAGACAATTGTTTGCCTACTGGATAGGCGTAATGCCATTGCCGGTTAATGGGAAAACCGTTTACATCAAGTATGACTAATTGACTCTTAGGTGAATCAAGAGTTAATGCGTGATGTGATAATATTGAAATTCCTAAACCTCCAAGAATAGCTTGCTTAATCGCTTCATTACTCCCAAGTGTCATTCGTGTATTTAATTTCAACCCCTTCGTAGAAAAAAATTGTTCTGTCTCAATACGTGTTCCGGAACCATGTTCCCGCGATATAAATGGTTCCTCTGCTATACGTTTAAGCGTAATCTTTTTCTTATTGGCAAGTGGATGATTGGCAGATGCAAGTACAACCAGAGGGTTTTCCAAGAAGCCCTGCGCTACCATGTTCTCACCCTCCGGTGGCAAATCTAGTATATAAAGATCATCCATATTTTCAGCTAAACGCTCTAAAAGATGCTCACGATTAGAAACCTCGAGGGAGACTTCAATTCCTGGATATTGCTGACAAAACATTCCAAGCAAGCGTGGAGCAAAATATTTTGCGGTAGTTACTACTGCAAGCCGTAGTTTTCCTGTTTTTAACCCTTTCATATCTGCTGCAACCATCTCGAACTGTGAGAGATGATCAAAAATACCGCGACAAGTTTGTTGCAGCTCTCTTCCTGCATCGGTGAGATATATTTTTTTACCAATTTGCTCGAACAGCGGTAAGCCAATCGCATCAGTTAATTTTTTTATTTGCATTGACACCGTGGGTTGAGTCAAAAATAGCTGTTCTGCGGCACGTGTAAAACTTCCTAATTGGGCAATGGTTTCAAATATCTCAAGTTGCCGTAAGGTGCTATGGCGCATAGATTACTCCTTATAACCATAGATAATATCTATCGTAAAAGTAGAAAAGATTGATTATCAATTATGATAATTATATTTCATAATATTTGCAACGTTCTGGCTCCAGTAGTGAGTGCAGGAATGAAGTTTTCTAGCCAGATTCATTTTAATGAAAATTTAGGAGGTAATGATGCTAAGACAAGATTATTTAACTAGTAAAAATAAGGAGATTAAAAAAGTAAATAATGATTCACAAGTGAAAGTTTCTACTGATTACCATGCTGAATTACACAGCTTTGATTCTGAGACACTAGACTGGATGGAAGCCAAAGCAGAAATAGATAACCTATTAAAAACAAGTAAGAGTGTTTCTGATCTATTAAAGAACAGTAAGAAAGTTTCTGATTATTGGGAAAGAGTTAGAAATCAAAGGAGAAAGACAAATGAATAGCGCTACTACCGATCTTGATTTAGTAAGGCAAGCCAAGTCAGGGGATAGTAAAGCCTTCGATATGCTGATGGTCAAGTATCAGGATAAACTTAAATCTGTAGTTTCTCGTTATCTTAAATTACCACAGCAAATCGAAGACGTGGTTCAGGAAGCTTTTATAAAAGCATACTCTGGAATAATGTCATTTCGTGAAGATAGTAAGTTTTCTACTTGGCTACATCGGATCGGGGTAAATACGGCGTTATGTTTTCTGGCAGTTGAACGCAGACGTATTCCTCATTATCAGTCTACTTTCAATGCAGACACTAACGAACCTCTTGTTCCAGAGATCTCGGATACAAGTAGTCCTGAGCAAGTACTAGAAAGTAGTCAAATTGCAGAAACTGTTTCCAATGCATTCGAAAAGCTACCAAGAGACTTACGTGAGGCAATTACCCTTAGAGAGATCGATGGATTGAACTATGAAGAAATTGCAAACATCATGGATTGTCCCATAGGTACAGTACGCTCTAGGATATTTCGTGCTCGTGAAAGCATTGCAGCTAGACTTCGGCCACAATTAGACCCGAATCCTAAAAGTTTCCTCCAAAAAAATTTCAAAGCTAAAATTGGACCTACAAGCACATATTCCTGTGAATATGATTCAAGTGTTGGTGAACAAAATATCTACAAACCTTTTCAGCCAATCGATAAATCAATTTCTAATGAAGGAGGTAAACATGAATGAGCAAAGCAAAAATAGTTTACCAATTATTCGATGCATCGAGACTCAAGTTAAGCTAATTTTTATTAAATTTACTTTCCTATTATTTATTGGTTTCTTGATCGGAATATATACATTGACCGTCAATGCAAGTGAACTTGAGAACACAACTTTGAGAGATAATTCTGGATACTATGATGGAAGTTATGGAAGGGGTGCATTCTGGCCATCAAATGGCCTCTATAGTTCAATATTCAACAATAGAGAGAAAATAAATTTACAAACTGAGGTACCAGATTCTGTAAAAAATATATTAGCCAAGTCGGATCATGAAATTACTAAAAAACCGGTGAAATATTTTATTTATAGTGGTTACCGGTAGTAACTAAAGGTACCCAGACAATGTATTTCGGGGCCTAGTTTTTAGTTTCATTATGGAAAGGTGGTACGGGCTGAAGGGATCTATGGCTGGCCGTACTTAATCTCAACTCAGCCAAGCCTCGAGGGAAGAAAGATTGTCAATTGTAACCTTACTTGCTGGCATATTTTCGAACTAAATCTCTTAACCCTCTTTATCAGATAATACAATTGATAAAAAAGCTATTTAACTTCAATAGTGATCTTTTTTGACATTACAAGAGGGAAGAGGGGAATATGGTTCTTATCACCCATTATTAACTGCAATGTGTGTTTTCCTGGAGGTAGTTTAATTACAGCTTCAGTCTGCCCGCCTCCAAAATGTTTAAAATTAACATCAGCAGGAAGTGATTTATCAGGTGATGGAATGTCTACTACATCAATGAGTAAGTGATGATGTCCTGTATTAGGTTTATCAATCCCGGCAGGCGCAACACCCATTCCTTTTAAACCGAATTTAACTACCACAGGACTGTTAACTACATCTCCATCTGCAGGCGAAATGATATATGCTTGTGCGCCTTCCGGTGAGGGAGTGCGTGCAAAAACAGAACCTGCAACTATGAAAAAGCCTGATATAACCATTAAGAATATGGATTTTACTGGCATGATTCACCTCCTGATTTCATTGGCACTTACCATTTTATACTTAATTTAATTCCATTGAATAACTATATTCACAATTTTACGGGCGTTTATCTAGTGTCCGCTTTGTGCCAAATGCAGGCATTTACTCAATCTCATTCTTATTAATTCTTATTGCCATAATTGGACTTGTAATGGAAACGATAGACTACGAAAGGTTCGTTTTCACTAGTCATATCCAGATCGCTTTCACTAATCACATCCCATAGTCCAGAATTATCGAAAAGCACACGATGCTTTGTGTTAAGGTAGATGACATATGCCTCTCGAGGGATTTTTCTTAAACTCTCAACTAATCTACCTACTACAACTTCCATAATTACTTGATCAAATGGATTGTAGAAATAGCATACCAAAGGATTAGCTGGCAATCTATATTCTATAACGTCAGTATGTACGCATTCTACCAATGGGGCTGCACATTTTGAGGGGGGAATCTTGGCAATATTGTCTCTTGCAATTTCATAAAGTTCGCGTGAAAACTCAATGCCGATCACAGACTTAAATGGAAATTGGCTAGCAATGAGCAATACTCTACCTTTTCCAGCGCCAAAATCTAAAAAACTAAATCGCTCATACTCTATAGGTAGCTCCTGAATTATTTTTGTTGTAATGTGAAACGGAGAGGGTTCGTATCGCACAGCATGAAGGGCATTCTCAGAAACAGCAACATCTAATGAGCCCATCTCTCGGACAGCCTCAGTATCTGTACCATGTTGATTATCAAACTCTGATTCAGTAGTTGACAGGAATAAACGCCCAGAAAACAATTCCTCTATGTAATATCTAATATTTTTACCAACCAAAAATATAAATTCTAAGTCACCATGTTTTTTCCATGCATATACAAGGCGTTTTATCATCCACATACGTATTGTTCTTTAAAGTTATTTATATAAGAATATTATAGCTAGTACTACTAGTTGAATCGATTAGCTAACTAACAAATTCAATGGGTGGATTGATATACAGAGCCTCTGCTTTGTACCAAAATCTGTTAGTCATGCTAATACCAGTTCAGTAGCATCCAATGAATTTACAATCTCCAGTTTACTGCTGGGTACGCAGCGGCGAGTGCTGGATCAGCAAGATTGTCAGCAGTGGCACCAGAAAAGAAATCAATGTAACCGTGATCAATAGCCAGCCCAGTTCACTGTAATCCGCAGTGGTCTTGATGATATCGTTGGCACGGTCACGGACTTCTCGGGTGATTAGATAAATCTCGTTTAAATACTTGGTCCCGAGGCTCGCGGCCGATAATGCCAGGTTTGTAAAGGATGCCATCACAGCAAAAAAAGTAGCCTTTAGATGTGGAGGTGCGTTTTTCGCAATCCAAGCCAGCATAGGAATCATCGCGATCTGGCCAAGTGGCGATTCAATCGCGGTATCAATGACCGCTATAAATCGCGCATCGACGATACCATCGGTACGCGCCGCAGTCCACTCATGTAGTCCATAATACAATCCTATGTTGGGTAGAGAGAGAATAGCCGCAGCGATAGTTAGGATCACGACCACGAAGGCGATAGAGCGCGTTGCCATCATCGGCCGCAGTACCACCATGCCGACAAGTGCAAGGACTGAGCCGATCAGGGACAACACAGAGAGGAAGCGTTGATCGAATCCTAGTATGTCGATCTCGAACCAGCCGGCACCAGGACCCGGTAAGGGGACCGCACGAAACACGAAGATGATTATTGCTGTCCCCACCAGCATTTTGCGTATGTCAGGCTCGAGTTCAAGCAGTAATCGGTACATCAGGAAAAAAATAATGCTCATCGATCCTAGAAAAATAATTTCTTGTGCTAATGGTACCTGGCTGATACCCATGGTCAGCGTGAAAGCGGCAAAAACGAGGCTACCTCCAAGTATCCACCAGTTCGGATGTGTTTCCCCGGCGGGTGCGAATAGTATTTTATCTACACTGTCATGATCGTGGCCTTGCTCATACAGCTCGCGGGCACGATGTTTCAGTAAAAAGGTGCCAAGAATGACGCCGGTGATTGAGATGAGCGGAATGATTAGCGCCAGCAAGTATATGTCTGCGTAAATGGCGACTTTCATTTCCTCGGACATGTTCTCGACACCCTCGAACAGAGTGATATTCAACACGGCAACTGCGACCAGGCCGCTAATGATCGCGACGCGTCCTAGGGTCTGCATCGTGGTGTGCATTACCTTGATTTCAGCATCAGAGTAGGGTTTGCCATGCTCATCTATTATTGGCACCGCCTCCACGGTCATGGCGTCAGCGACTACGTCCTGCACAACGTAACCGGTTGGTGCTAACAAGGTGGCAATCACAAACCAGGCTTCGACATTCATGATCTTGGCCATCATTTCGGTGTGGGCGATGATGGCGTACATGATCCCGAGACTAAGAGCGATAAGACTCGCACCAATGTAGACGAGAATCGCTTTCTTTCGCCAGATCAGGTCGACCAGGTGACCAAGCGGCATTTTCAGTATCCATGGGATACCCGCCCAGAATGCCAGGCCAGCGAGGAAGGAGGCAGAAAGATCAAGGTACTCCTTGATGAAAAAGGTGGCGACGATGGCGGTCAGCCCAGACACGCCCGCCGCAAGATACACCATCAAAGGGGGCAGATAAGTCCAACGGAACTGTCGCCCAAGGTCAAGAAACGTACCATCGATCCAGCGCCAAATGGGGTTATTTGTCATACATTTACGCTCCTGATAAGTATCCATTATATCGATGAATTCTTTTTTCTTCCCTATGGGAAGTATCTCAATCGATGATTCACTAACAGACACTTTTGCAGACGCTGGAAGATACCAGCTTATAAATTTGTATGGCTAATTAGTGTAGTGCCATGTTGATCAACCTCTTATCTGAGTTTTGGATTGATATAGTCCCAGGACTGAGAAAACTCTGAAAATACTGCCGTAGTAGGATCGAAAATACTAGGGTCTTCCAAGGTTGCGACATTGAAAATTAAATTGTCGGGATAGGAAGTAGTTTTGTTCATCACCGGTGACCCACAGTCAGGACAAAATCCCCGGCTGACGATGTTACCGCTGTCAGCTTTTTGATCATAAAATTTCATTTCACCAGTAACTGTTGTTGAATTCTTAGATACCACGAATAAAGCAGCATGACCGCCACCCGTTGCTCTTTGACATTGTCTGCATTGACAAATAAATGAAAGAGATGGTTCTTCAGTAGACTTATATTGAATTGCACCACAGGCACAATGTCCTTTCCATTTGTTAGCTTCAGCCATAGTTATCCCTTTTTTAAAATATAAATTTGATCTTTATGTTTAAAAAACTGTTTAGCTATTCTGTTTATTATTTAAATAATATTTTGCCTGAATCATTGCTGAGATTATCTGATTTCTGAATTATACAAATATATTCATTGAATGTCCGTTTGTGTTAAAAGCGGATATTCAGTATCAACTGTTTAACAAAGTCCACTCAATTTATTTTATCCAATCTTTCTTAAATCTATAATATTGATGTTGATAGTATAAATATATCACTCAATTAGTAACAATCAATTAAACTTATTTATATTTTGGGAATATTCTTGTTTACGTATTGATGATTCATATCCGAGAAGACTTGTTATTAGAGAATTTGAGTTTATATACATAAGGAGTATCAATATGTCATACCAAAATGTTAACAATTACTTTACTAAAGGAGGGGCCAAAATGAACAAATTTTTGATTACTACTGCTGCATTAATTATGTTTAGTTCAACTACTATGGCTGCAGATTTTGAAGGGGCAGAGGGTGCATCTATTGCAGAAGCAGCATTAAAAGCCCGATCTGCTCAGTCCATTCTAAATGAGATGGCCTGCAAGGATAAAGAACCAAGTGATGTAGTTAAAGATCAAACAGATGGTTCAACATTCGCTTGTGGTAAGAGAGTCGAACACGATATTGAAGTACATTCTGTTCAATATGGAGATAAGAAAGTTGAGGATCTCTAACATTGAATATTTCTCACAGCACCACGTTGCATTGTAGTCGCCTTAATGTAGCTATTTTCTGAACGTCCGCTTTGTGCCAATCGGACGTTCATCTTTCTTCCTTAAAAATTACATCTCATAATCTCTTTGGTAATAATTGGTTTATTTTCCAATTATGATTTTTCATGCTGGAATTGGTAGGTTAAGATAGTGATCTCTTTCTCAAGCACCTTCTCAATAAGAAATGTTCCGTTTCATCTCCTTATTTATTGTGATTTCATTTGTGCTATTTGTTGGTGCAGTGTTTTGGGCTAGCGATTTTCTTACCAAACCTTCCCAAGTAGAAACAGGACTACCTCCTACAGATCTTGGTGGCCAAACTGTGATATTTCGATCTGGGACAGATACAACTCTAAGTGGGTGGTTCTTTCCTGGTATATTTGGCCGAGGTGCGATCCTGATTCTTCACCCTATACGTTCCAATAAGCGTGATATGCTTCCGCGTGCACGTTTTCTAATACATGAAGGTTTCTCAGTTCTACTCATTGATCTTCAAGCTCATGGTGAGAGTTCGGGTAAACGCATTACTTTTGGGTACCGTGAAGCCGAAGATATTGAAGCTGCTATTAAGAGACTTAAAGATCTTGCCCCGGGTGAAAAAATTGGGGCGTTGGGCGTTTCTCTTGGGGCCGCATCGTTACTCTTCTCAGGCGAACACAATTCTTTTTCCGCGATTGTTCTCGAATCCTTATATTCGACGATTGATGAGGCAGTAACGAACCGTTTACAGATCTACTTTGGTCCATCAGGGTCATTGCTTACGCCCTTACTTATGTCACAGTTTAAATGGCAGTTAGAGATTTCACCAGATAAACTTCGCCCAATTGATTTCGTTTCACAACTTCAAGCTCCTGTGTTGATTATTCATGGCATGGAAGATCGCCACACTACTCTTTTGGAGGCTGAACAGTTATTTGCAGCTATTCCAGAACCCAAGGAATTTTATAAAGTGCGTGGAGCTGCACACATTGATCTACATAAACATGCGGGCGAGGAATATGAACAACGAATAATTAGTTTCTTTGCACGCTATCTATAGTTAGTAGTAATAATTTTTATAATGTCTTCTTTGTGCCAGAGCGAACGGTCAAGTATCATAAAGTCTTAAAAAATTATTTATTTCTTTATTTGAACTAAATAGATAAAAGCCTATCTATATTTTATCTCTGTAATGTGGGTAGCCCTTCTTCGATTACCCTTCCTTGGGTCAAAGGAAGCCACTAGGATATTTTCTAGTAAAGTCGATTGGCAACCTCTCCAGCAGACAAACTACTCCTAATCAAAGTAGTCCTCTGGAGAGATGCACGGTAAAGTTCTTAATACTTGGTTTTAGGTCCATGTGAAATGACCCATTTTAATATACCTAACGATGAAAATATTAAACTTCTACTGAGAAGGGAGCATGAAACGTATTAAAGGACAAAAGGTAAAAACACTATGACGAATATAGAAGTAGGCATATACAACTCACTATTTATTCCGCTAAATTTAGAAAAAAGAATAGCGGATAACCTTACAGTTATTCTAGTTTGTATATTTGCTGTAGTGTTTCTGGGCGCGACTGCTGCTTTGGGGCTTCCACAAAGTTTTGTATTTTCTCTGGATCGATTAGCTGATGAGATTCAGCTTTTTATATCTAACTCAGCATACAATCCTTTTTATTTTATTTACATAACGACGGCTATCGGATTTATCTTTCTTGCCATATTGAGTGAGAAAATATTGATTCAGTTTATGCGCTCGGTTGGCAAGATCTACATATTAACTGGGTTTGTAGGAATCATGATATTTAGTTCACAAACAGTTGGCCTGTTAGTTTCAGTCATGAACCTTGGCCTAGGTTTTTCCAGTATTACCCTAAGCTGGATCTTACGGGAATACCGACAGTGGATGTTAGTTGAGCGGATAATTGCCAAAAAACGAGAAACTAGTTGTACTGTATTAGCCATCATAAAAAATAGCGGCTTCAAAGCTACCAAGTTTGGAATGGACCTAATACCAGCAAGTTGAGATAAGCGCTATAGGTTAATAATACTAAGAAATAGGTTTTTTATGATAAAAGGTATAGTTATCACCCTTCTGATGTGGGAATTACTAAACGAGGGTGTTGTAGAGCAAAAAATTCCAGATATGCCTCACAATGGACAAGGACAGTGCTTAACTTTAGATAGGAAGGTAATAGAATGTGAGTAAAGCATGCCAAAGTGAATGTCTGTTTTGTACCAGAAGCGGTCATATATTAATATACGAATTAAAATTGCTGCCTGCTATTGATTACTTGATCTGTAATCCAAAAAGGACCTGAGTAAAATGGATAAATTTGAAGAGATTGAATATAAGCAGTGTCTCGCATCCCTCAAGTACTATGATGACAGGCATTTGTCCCTTTTAAAATTTGCTACCGGGATTTCGAGTGCAGTTCCACCTGTTATTTTTGCACTTTATAACTTAGATATTGAGACGGATTTAGATTATTGGAACTTCGTGACATTCCTGAGTCTTATTACAGCCATAGGTTTATCAGCACTGTTTGTAGCTATGATTCAAAATAGACTTTATTTCTTATACCCAGCAAGACAAGTTAATTCAATTCGTAAATCACAGTTCTCAGGTAAGAATCCTCCATTATTTCAAAATCAAATGTATACAGATGTTGATATCAATGCGTTTAAATGGATGAGTAGTCAGACGTTAATGAATTTATTCGTGTCATTACAGATAAGTTTTTTCTTCGGGATGGCGCATTTCTCTATGAACGTCGAAGAATTTACGAATTATTCATCAATTTATGGTTCATTGTCTGTTGTTGTCATCATGACTTTAGCAATATTTTGTTTTTCGTCCCTTTATTTATCTATAAAAAGTAAATACCGCCCAGGTATTAGTGACCATCAATAAATGGAGGGGCATCAAGGTGGTACTAAGAATCGTTATAGATGATGGCTATGTTTGTGCCAGAGACAAACACTCAGGAACTAAATATGTATAAAGTATTTATTAGTTGCTATCATACGAATGACCAATCACGGATGGTACTCGGCGCAATTTTAGTTGCTGGTGATATTTGCACCTTTGGTGCAGCTTGCTCGAATGCTTTAATCAGGCTAGGTGCCCCAATAGCTCGCATGTAACTTAAGGCTGAACAATAGAATATCTCTAATAGGGCATATATTTCTCTGCTCTCTGACTCGGATAATTCGACACAATCTTTCTGAGTAGTATCTTTAACTAGTTTCGTATCCTTCCATATTTTTCGGTAACGACTTTCATAAACAGAGAAATCTTTTAATGCTGTTGCGGCAGCAATTTCACGAGAGGTAAGCTGGTTTGTAGCAGGAGCCTGGAGTAACGGCCATGTCAAATTAAAATCTGCAATTAACGAATAATCTCTTCCAAGAAAATAATTCGGAGTGTAGAACCGCTGAAGGTCGCATCGAGCATGTGCCCGCAGTTGATCAATCGCATATTCTAAAGTTACGCTCATTTTGTTGTCTTAAAAGTCCTGTTATTCATAAATTCAGGAGATTCAACAGTATCATGCCACCTTGACGACAAATGTGGTGCTACGCACTCCAATATTCCCACTAGGAGTAGTAACTGTGACTGCATCCGGCTTAAGTTTGGCAATAATTCCTGAGATATAATTTAGACTACCCTTGGTTAACCTACAGCTAAGTTTGAGTTTATTTTTGGCAGGTACATACACAAATTCATTTACAGCAAATTCAGTTTCAGGCCCTAAAGAAATTACAGTTGCATCCTTTAAGGTAATACCTGCGCTGCTTAGGGCGCTGGTATTTAATACGCTATTTTGATATATAGGGGTGCCAACTTTAGCGTTAATAATGTCACCCTTAGTCGTAACAGTGGCTTTACCAGTTAAGTTTTTGACATAGCCGATTGGTGGTAACTCATCTGCCCACACCCCAGTCGTCAGTAGCATGGAGCATATCAAAATTGCTCTAATCATTACATTCTCCTACATGAGTACGATATGTAGCGCATAATTAGTGTCTCAACGTTTTGATTCTATGTTTCCATGTTTGTCAGAACACCGAATAAAATACGCGCTCTCATTCTTTTTAAGAATGTTTTTAGCATATAAATATTCAATCTATTATCTGCATAACGGATATTCCTGCTGAAATACTGAGGAAATGAAGGAAGTATTTAAACGCCTACTTTATGCCAAAAGCTATCGGTCATTTTTATACCCGCTTTGGCTAACCTTTGCTAAAAGAAATGATGCTTAAATCAATTACTTTGTTAGGGGTAAAGGTAAAATAGAGGAGTAGAGCAGGAAAGAAATCACTGCCTATTCTATTAGTGATAATTCTTAGAAGGTCAGATCGGTCATGAGGTCCAGCACATTAACGACTTCATCTACCTCTTCTTTTTCTAGCCTCCCTGACAAATATTCATGTTGTATTGCAACAGGAACTGGCGATCGGAAGGTGCTTTCCCCATTTGATATTTCTTCTTTGGAATTGGAGTCGAAAATCATATTAACATTTTCCCAAACTACATTGAGGTCTCTAGACAGCCATTTTTTAATACAAAATAAAGTTGATCTTTTATCTCCAAATGCAGTTCTCATAATGAATAAATCCGGTGGCCTATCTACTCCTCTATTTTGAAGTTCAATATCATTAAGGAGGACATTAACAACAAATTCAGGTTGATCCTTAATTGCTAAACCCATAAGTTCTTCATATACAGAATTAAACTCAGGTGTAGTAGCAAATTGTATTATTTCATCATAACCTTGCCTGCTTTCATCATGCAACCTAGTGATATCAGCACTTGTTGGATTGCTATTTAATTTGCTTCCCACTCTACCACTTCCAATACCTAGATAAGCGCCCTTACTAGAATATGAGCACATCGAATAACTTACTTCGCCTCCAACAGATCGTAAGTGCACTATTATCTGTTCAAATAGTTTAGGATTTCTTTCTTTTAGTTTGCTAATGGGAGCTGGTTCTGTTTTTCTTGTAGTAGGGCTTATAAAACTATTATTATCACTAAATAGAAAATCTAACTCTGCTTGTTCTTCATAGTATTGACAGCTAATACGAGCTCCTTCAGGCATTTTAATCTTTATTCTTTTCAGATTAGAAAGTGTTAGATGCTGAGCTGCAGCATTAATTCGCTTTTCTTTCGGAAGCGTTTTCACTGCAATCAGCTTTTTCAATAGCCTCGGATTACTAATGGTATTTAAAATTTCATTAGCATCACTCCATAGAATAGATTTATCTAGCTTCATGACTCGCTTCTATAATACAAGCTCGCTACTACTACTAAGATTGGAATGAGAAAATTTTTGTCCATGGTATATAAATCCTATTTATCTATATACATATCGGATGATTAAGATGAATTATTTAGGTTATGACATATATTTAAATGCCTACTTTTTACCAAAACCAGATATTCAAAGACATACAAAAAAGTAATAAGGTGCTTTAAGTTAGGGGCGTTTGTTGCCGTTTATACAGATAAATAAACGGGAGCCTGGTTGAGTCAACCGCAAAAATATTGTAGGGGTTGTGTTTATGAATCTAGTAGATCTCAAAGAACAAAGAAAAGCTCTTTTACTAAAGAAGTCTAAGGGTAATGCTACAGAAGACGATTTAAAGCAGTTGGCCAAGGTATTGGATTTAATAAATAGTGCTGAGCCGTCAATAGTGTCAGAGATAAATGAAAAACATGTGGAGAAGGATTGTACAGGGGATTTGGGATCTGCCAAGGAGTAATTTGTGGTGGAATTCTACCAACAGGAAGAGATTAAAAAAGTATTCTACTAAGATTATAGAATATCTTGAGTGTCTACTTTGTACCCTAAATAGTTATTTCCAAATAATTGCTCTCATACATTAAATAATCACAGTTAGCTCCTAGTACAATTTTGTAATACCTAACGATTCTCGAGATTTTATTGCTCTAGAAACTAATGATAAGGCTAATATCCGCTCTTTAGATTCTGTCCAATACGGAAACCGAAGTGTTCAAGTAGGTGTGCAAGACGAATCATGGGAGAGAAATAGTGATCAGGCTTGAGGTGTATTGGTATACGAGTTTTTTTATCGCAGCGTAACACGTCCAGTGTTACAGTTTCTCCTGCTTCGTGTTTCAACCTGACATGATCAAGTGCTGTGCGGGATAGCACGCTTTCTTCAACATTATTCACAGCGGTGACTATGTCTCCACGTTTAAGTGGAGTGCAATTAAAGAAGGCAAGGCAGCGATTAGGTAGTGAAATTTTGATATATACAGAAAGTAAATATCTATTAAGAAAGGTATTAAGTCACAATTAAAAGGCTTTAAGTAGAATAAATCTATTGGTATATTTGTTGGTATCTTGAAATTGTAAAGTTCCTAGATCGTTTTATGGTGAGGATTATAGGTTACATTTCAATTTCCGCAGATTAAATGCGGTTAAATTATTTAGTGTTTACCTGGTTGAAGCTTAACCCCACGACGTTCATGCAAAATATAGGCTTGTAGGGCCACCATTCGGGGGTCGTCTGCTGCTAAATTTTTGCCTTCGAGTGGGTTACGTATGCACCAATTTATCATTTCCCATATTGCTACTACTTTCCCCAATTGTTTTTGAAACTTGGGATAAGTTTCAGGGTGTGTGTTGGAGGCGTTGGGGTGGCACTGTGCGCAGGCAACACCATTAGTACCAAGCTTGCCATCAGTAAAAACTTTGCGTCCTTGCTTCACAACACTCATATATTCACTTTCCCAGCGATTAAGGTCTTCTTGGGTGAATTCATCAGCCATAGCTGGTACTACTCCCCATCCAAACAGTGTAACAATTACCAACATGATCACTCTAAAGCATTGTTGTTTTATACGCTTCATCTCCATCTCCTGTTAGTTCTCGTTTAGTCTAGTAATGACTTTGCGGCGGGATACGATTATTTTCTGTTTGGTAACCCACATCTTCAGGTTGACCAGTTTTTGTATTGAAAGCAACAGTTCTACTAGCATTTTCATTTAGCGTGTAGTGCATGTCAACATTACCACTTGCCATATTAATGAACTGCCAGCCTGTCGCATCACGCTCATGAAATGGGTCCGCCCGATTCATTGGAACCGTTAGCTTAGGGAGGTACTGTTCAGCCTGAGCGTAAGTTGCAGGATATGGCCAAGGCCATGCTGTTGCCATTACAGCATGAAAGCTGATATTGCCGATTTGGTTATACTGGATCTGATGTACATGTCCGTAGATTACCGTAGTTTTCTTGAACGGTTTAAGTAGGGCCTGCACCTCTTCGGCATCTTCGGTCCAAAAATTCCAACCCTTCCAAATTTTCTGTAATGGGGAATGGGAAATTACTACCAATGGTGTACTCTTACTTACTTTTGCCAAATCTTTTTGTAGCCAGTTACGCTGTTTTTCCCCCACCATGAATGGTGAGCCATTTGGATTATCAATCCCCGCCATTTCTAGCATACGTTGTTTACCTGTTGGCCAACGATCATACGTCCATTCATCGTAAGTTACGATACTGTTTAGCACTACGAAGTGAACACCTTTGTGGTCAAAGCTATAGTAATGCTTACCAAACAGTTTGGACCAGTACTCACCTAAGTCTTCATAGTAATCATGCTCACCCATAGAATAGTAGACTTTGTAATTAAGAGCAGACATAATTTCAGCGCCCCGATCAAGCTCGGGTTTGCTGCCAAGCTGTGCAAGATCTCCTCCATAGATCACAAAATCTGGTTTTGGGTTGAGCAGGTTAGTTTCCGCAACGGCACGTATCAATCCTCGATCCCAATTTCGGACAAACTTCGTACCCTTGATGTGCTGAATATGAGAATCTGAAATATGTGCAAAGGTAAAGTTCTGGGAGGAATCAGCAAATGCCAGTTCTACCATGCTAATTGGCAGGGTAGAAGCCGCAGCTAGTGCGCTAGTACTTTTGATAAAATCGCGGCGTGTAAAGGATTTACTCATGATTGGTTTCTCCTTAATTTTTACTTTTTTTAGATAATTTTGCTGCTTCTACATACTCGGGACTGGTTAGAGCTTCCATAAATTTTACCAAGTCAGAAATTTGTTGTTCACTTAAATTTAATGGGCGAATACCACCACTTAGAAAATCATTTACGCGGTCTGTTTTTTTCGTAATACCACCGTTGTCGTAATGTATCACCACATCTTTGAGAGTTTTAAGGCTACCGTCGTGCATATATGGCGCCGTTGCGGCTATGTTACGCAATGTGGGTGTTTTAAAGCCGCCTAATTCCTCAAATTCCTCAGTTACTGCAAATCTGCCTAACTCAGAAACCTTTTTGTCAGTTAGCACTGCTATATCTACATCTGTACCTTGTGCTTTAGCCTTGAGAAACTCACCAGCCAGGCGTGGCACATCTTTTTGTATAGAATTTATTCCGATACCAATGTTATGAAAGCGATTGTCAGTAAACAGAGCCTGTGTTTGCTCCACGACATGGCAGGATACACAGCGCCCTTGACCAACGAACACCTGAAAACCACGAATTTGCGCTGGGCTCATGGCGGTCTCGTCATTGCCGTATTTCCAACGATCAAATGGGGAATTACCCGAGATGATAGTGCGTTCAAAACTAGCAATAGCTTGCATCACTTCCTTCATAGTAATTTTTTTGCCGCTCTTATTGAATGCTGCCTTAAAAGAAGCTTTGTATTCGGGATCGGTGCGCACAATCTTAAGTACGGGGTCGTGATTCTTAAGACCCATCTCTACTGGGTTTACTATTGGGTGCTGTGCCTGATCTTCCAGATCAGGTGAGCGGCCATCCCAGAAAAGTTTACTCATATAGGCGGCATTAACCACGGTAGGAGCATTGCGAGTACCAGTTAGTTTGCCTATGCCTTCCGATGTTCGTAACGGGCTATCGGTAAAAGCTTTTGATGCATCATGGCAAGTAGCGCAACTAACTTTTCCGGTAGAACTGAATCGTTGATCATTAAACAGCTTTTTACCAAGTTTTATTTTTTCTGGAGTTTGTGGGTTGTTAGTTGGGATAGGTACTGGCGGTAATCCTAAGGGCTCAGCCTGTGCTGTTAAATAAGGCAAAGAAAAATACCCCACGATTGAAATACACAAAGCAAGAAATCGTATCTTCATAAATTTCCCCTCAGAGGAGTTCGCTTATTGAGAACATGGAGTTTCGTATCCATAGTTTATTTCCCGATACAGTTATCACCACAGGCCCCATCACAGTCGCCACAATCTTTTTCATTACATTTCATTCCACATTTCAATTTCATGTTACATTTCATCGCTATCTTTGTGGGTTGGTCTTTGTTAGCGTTATTGGATGAAATATCCGTAGATACAGAAGTCGTGGTATCAGGAGTTGCAGTAGCCGGGAATGATAATGCTGCTGTTAGTGCGGCAATAGACAATTTGGATAAACTAATATTCATTGTTTTCCCCTTAAAGTATGCGCATTTGCAGTGCAGCTTAAATTTAAGCTGGGGTCGATATATATATTTTCAAGAGTATTCGTATACGATTGCTTTGTCTAATTGATTGTCGTTATCAATATGATAAGCGGTGCCTATCAGCTGCTATTAGTTAGTACTAGCTCAAGAAGGAATCTTTTCGATAACATTGAACGAGCTTTATTGAGTAGTTTTTTCTTAATGTCTTCTTTGTGCCAAAAGTAGATTAGTTTCATCATAGTTTATCTCCATAGTGATGTACAAATAAAAATTATTGCTGCCTTCAATAAGAACTTTCATACTATCTTTACTTTTTAAACTAGGGTCTTATAGAAATAAAACAATAGGTAATTTGCTTATTGTTTTTTAGCGACTGAGTCCCATTTAAAAAATATTGGCGTAATGTAAGATTGATTTGAAAAAAGCAAGGGGATCAAGCATGTTAAACGCGCAAGAGGAAGTCAAAGTTTATATTAGGAAGAGTCGAAAATTAGTAACCAGGAGAGTTTGCCATGATACGAAATCCAATTGATGTTGCTAGCCGTGTCAGCCTTAATTTATCCGCCCTCATTGAAGATTGTGTGAATGAATCAGAACTTGGACAAGACGTAACGCTCGCTAGAGTTCGAGATTTTTCGGCCAACCTGCTTAATAAATCGTTTGTTGAAACAGAACAATTACATCATTTTGATATTAATGAGTCATTGCAGGATGAATTGAATGCATTGATTGAAGAATTTGGCGAAACAGCATTAGCCGTTGACTTTGTGCAAAAAACTGCTAGTGAACCCTTATCACGAATTATTGATGCCGTGATCAATGACAGGGATCAAGAAAACCCGCCGACACTTGAAATTGTAAAAAATGTGATTAATTCAGGCTTGTCAGCAAGCTTGGTTGGTACTGGTGTATTAGATGAGGACGAGGATGATGTATTGCTTGCAGAAATTGAGGCGTTGATCGATCAGTATGGTGCTGATGCCCTAGCAGAAGAGTTTTTACGTTATGAATAATAATTTGTTTTCGTTTAGAGTGAATAGGTGGGGGTTATGCTCGCGATAACCCTGTTAGATAAAAGAAGATGATTTAATCGTAATAAACAATATAAATAAATCTGCTTTGTGCCAAAAACGTACGATCAAATTACAGTATCACTATGTAATGCTTTTTTTGTTTCTGATTGATTCGAATATTTTGTAAGCTGCGTTTTCAAAAACGTTCTTTTATCGCGTCCATTGCCCAGGAAGGAATATCGCCTAGGTTGGTTGGAGCGTTCTTCCACGGGTTAGCCTGTTTGGCCATTGAGCGCCCGGCTTCAAAGGCTGCGCGCATCTGTTTTGGATCAAAGGCGAGGGGATCTTTTCCAATTCCCACACTGCGAGGAATTGATGCCATGTTGAATGCGTAGCCTAGAAACTGAGCTCCGAAATAGGATCGTGTCAAAGCCGTTTGCATGGATTGGTCCATCATCACGCCGATTGTTGTGGCGGCAACGTCGCCAAGAGCTCTGCGCAAAGCCTCGGGAGGATGAATAAGCCTGCCGTTATTCATTATAAAAACGTTTCCTTTACCATGCAGGGGAGGTTTGGGTTTCGTTGTTCCTCCCATTCCAGGGACGACAAGATTCGAACGGGCGGCTCCATCAACAAAAAGATGACCGTCGATTTCAACCGGTGGAAAGACGATAGGAAACGATGCGGAGGCGAGTAGAACCTTACGATATAAATCAAGCTTTCCGTCCCTAGCAATCAGCGACATATTCCAGATCCAGGTCTGACCATAATCAACATTAGTCGTACCCACGACCAGTAGCCGATTTTCCTCGAAAGCAGCAGCGACACGTTTCAGGGTCTTGGCCGTGATGTGCTTGGCGATGAGCGCCCTCAGTGGCGCGGTGTCCCGCAATGCATCAGTACCGGAGATGATATCTATGATTCCTCTGCTCTGATAGATGTCATCTTTGTTGATTGTAGTGTACATCTCTTCGAGAGTCGCATCATCGGCCGGAGTGCCGAGCAGGGCGTGGGTGGCCAACAATGCACCGGTACTAACGCCACCGACAGCATCAAACTCGGGCCGCTGGCCACTTTCGCGCCAACCAATGAGGAAGCCAGCACCGAAAGCGCCGTTCTGGCCACCGCCAGATAGTGAAAGAATATTAAGTGCATGTCCTCTTTTGAGTTCCAGTAGCCGAATAAGATTTTCGCCGGGTTTTGCCATAACCTTAGCGTACAGAGGCGATAGCTGATCTGGATTCAGCGGGTCGTAGCCATTGGGCAGCGTGGCATAATGCGCTACCTCGTGGGAGAGTACTCTGTTCGGAATCGATCCACAGCCCGCCAGCAGCAGTGCGACGATACTACCTGTAAGGATAATTAAATATCTTTTCATCATTTGTAAAACCACTTACTAATTACCCTGATTATTTTTGATCCCCAGAAAACTAAACATCAGGGTCTTAATTTTCTCGCAACTGTAGATACATCTGACTTACTGAGCATAAGTGGAAGTCAAATATCAGTCAACATATGGTAGCAGCATGAATATGACATATGTGTATTATCTATTTAGTTGAATGCCTACTTTGTACCAGAAGCAGATATTCAAGGATTTTATTTCTGAAAAAATTCTTTAGCCAAAATTAAAGCCTTAAAGTCGATGTTGGGGGATGTAGTACCTCTAACATGAAGCATGTTAATCATCTCACAGGGACGGTGATAACCGGCGCTTGGTGGCCCGCAGCTGGGTCTGCGAGGCGCATGCCGATAAAAGTCCGCAGGAACACGAATGAGCGCTTGCTATTCGTGTCGCTGGCGTCGATGTAGAACCACCGTCCACGGAAGCGAATTTGAACGGTGGCGTTGTCCGGAGGCGTCTTGGAGGAACGGATGGTGATGACTCGCTTATCCTCCGGCAGCCCCGAACTAAGTGGCTCGACGATACCGGCCTCGAGGTGAGATGGAGGAATTTCGATACCGCTCCCGAATACCCGTAGGACACTATAGGCCGATCGAGTTGTAAAATGCACCGCGGAGTCGGGGCTGCCAGCCTCATTCCGAAGCGGTAGGCTGATCTTGGATTCGCCGGGCTTTACCTTGATGCCGAGTAGGTCGAGGAATTCACGCAATTTGTCGCGGTGCCCATCCTGGTAGTCGTGGATATCCCAGACGATTTGTTCCTGACCGCTGGTGTCAGTAGTCTTAACGGTCTGCACCACACCCGCCTTCCACAGTTGACCCAACAGGTCGACTAAGCGTAAAAACTCCGGAGAGGTTGGCTTCCCCGTGAGGAGGTTATTTTGCAGCCCGTTGATACGGTGGACCGCCAGGATTGGCATTAAGTCAGGGCGATAGGAATATTGGCGGAGGAGTAACATTTCAATTATCGAGACGGGAGTCAACATACGCCGCAAGAAGTCCTCCCCACTCAACGGAATATAGGAGATAGTGGGGTTATCCTCGTAGACGACACCGCCCGAGAGCGGAACCAGGTTACCTGCGTAATCGGCAGGTGGACCGAAGCCGATGTTCCAACCGATGCTGGCACGGAACTGTAAATTAGCGGTGACACTGGCCACTGAGATCATGCTAAAGGATTCGTCGTAACGTTGACGCACGAGTACGTTCAGAATCTGCTCATCATGCGTCTGATTGATCACTTCGTTATAGGTTCCTCGACCGGCCATGATGGATTGCGGGCCAAACACGGAACAACCACAGAATCCTAGAGCAATAACGGCGAGCAGGATATTTCGAAGGGTATAGCGGGTGTAGCGAGAATAATCGCTCTTTTTCATCTATCTAAAATGTAATGGAAGTCGAATTAGCTGTCAATACAAGCGATCTGAAATGAATTTTGTTTCACAAGTTATACATAAAGAATTTACGCCCAATCCAACAGATGACGACAAAGAAAAAAGTTCAACCTTTTTTCGTTATATTGACAGTAGCATTTTGGGAACAAAATAATATTTATTAAATCTAATTTTTTACATACATAACGACTATGAGGACTTTGCTTGAGTCGGTTTGTTTATATGTAAATAACACTTCAATGCTTTGTTCTTATGGTGTTAATGTATTGTTTACATTAAACTTTATTATAGGAGGCTATCATGGACATCATGCCTTTTTTACTAGTGGCTATAGCATTAGTAGCTGGCTTTGGTTATTGGTACCTTAAACATTAAAAGGAAGTTTTTTAATATAATATTGGAAATATAAAATTAATTAGCCGATATGTTTATGACTAGCTTACTAGTCCTGCATATCGGCTTTTCTTTTTAAGTTTTGCTAGTTATTCGATACTTTAGAACTTAGTATTAAATGTCCGCTTTGTGGAAAAGCGGATAGTCAAGAGGGTATAACAAATAGCGCCATCACCTCTTTACAATTTCTTATGCTTTTACTAGTACAGCGAGCGTGCCGGCAAGCCCATTGACCACTCGAGACATCTGGGCATAGTTGATCTTTTCGGGTGTGTCGGTAGCACGATGATAGTGCTGATATCGATAAAACGCTGTATCGGTTACCATCACTGCTTGGTAGCCTTGATGCCAGAAAGAGATCTGGTCGCTCCAGGCGACACCTGGCACGATAGCAGGACTTGCTAGTGTCTCGAACGGAAAATCAGAACTTGCAGCAAAAGCTTGCGAGAATTCCTTTAGCGCATAGCGTGATTTCAGGTTAGAAACGAAACCGATAAAGTTACCTCGATTGGGATAAAACCATCGCATAAAGGGTGGATATTTTTGGCTACCTGGCTGGTCGTTATAGCAGCCAAGCATCTCAAATGAGATCATCATACGGATGTCATCGTTCCGCTTACGTGCAGCGCGCGCATAGACTTTACTGCCCATTTCACCAAAATAGAAAAATGGCGGCTCTTCATTAACAAAAGCGACCAGTCGCAGCGTACGCTCTGGTTTTTTTCCACTGAGAAGCCGTGCAATTTCAAGTAATGCTGCGACGCCGGAAGCATTATCATCTGCACCCGCGCAACCCTTTACACTATCATAGTGTGCACCAGCGAGTACGATTTCATTTGCCCGCTTGTCACCACGAATCTCGATCGAAAGGTTTTCGCTCCATACGCCTTTCGCGTCATAACCCTGGGCATGGACCTCGTAGCCAAGCTGACGCCAGATATCTCGAATATAATCAGCAGCAGCGTGAAGCGCGTCTGGACACCACACGTTGCGCTCACCGATTTCACTTGCAAGCTTTTTGATATGTGCTCTTAGATGTTCTTCGAGTAATGACTTCATAGTAAATCAAGATTCGTTGTTCAAGGATTTTAACAAAATCGTTCTTGATTAGTTCTTCACGCATATCTGAAAGTTCTTTCGATAACAAGTTATCACATTCACCCGCAATCTTCCGGTCGCCAGCCACCATTTTAGTATCAATCAATCTAAAGAAGTCCATTAACCCTTTTGATTAAATGCATAAGGGCTTTTTCTTATCCAATACGGATCTATAATGTAACTATGAGAAATTACTTTGCATTGGGCACCGCTCTATGGCGCTGGCGTATGCTTGGAATTCTTAAGCGTCATTTGATACCTCACCATATCTGGCAAAGTGTGACCGGACGCGTGTTGGTATTTAGAGAGTTAGATGCAGTGCAAATGGCTCACCTGCGTGAGATGACTACATGGTTTTTGGATCAGAAATCGATTACCGGTGCTCAGGGATTGGATGTGACGCTATCAATGAAGGTTACGGTAGCTGCCCAAGCCTGTTTGTTAATCCTGAATCTGGGAGTAGAGTATTTCGATGGCTGGGTCGAGGTCATACTTTATCGAGGTGCATTCCGTGTCAATCATGAACAAATGGATAATATTGGCGTGATACATAACGAAACAAACATTTTGACTGGCGAGTCATGGTTACGTGGCCCAGTAATTTTGTCCTGGGATGATGTGGAGCGCGATGCTTATCATTGTAAAGCTGGCCATAATGTTGTGCTACATGAGTTCGCACATAAGCTTGATAGTCTTAATGGGGCAATGAATGGTATGCCGCTATTGCGACGTGATATGAGCCAGAAAAGATGGTCAGACGCATTTTGTGAGGCCTACAATGCACTATGTCTGCAAGTAGAAGCTGGAGAATCAACTTATATTAATCATTATGCCGCTACCAGTCCTGCAGAATTTTATGCGGTATTGAGTGAATATTTTTTTACTGCACCAGAGATTATAAAAAAATTCTATCCCGATGTTCATGAGCAACTGACGCTGTTGTACAAACAGCCGACATCACAATAAAAAAATGTAGAATAGCTAACCTTTTCAAGGTAGTTCATTTGATAAACTGTTATTTAAAATTTAATGAAGGTAAATTTAATGGGAATTCTGGACAAAGCAAAAGAACTTGGTGACAAGGTTAATGAATCAGTCGCAGCATTTAGTAGTGACGAAGTAATTGCTAATACCGTCATTAAGGCAGTCAAGAAACAAGAAAATATTAATGAGATTTTAAAGCAAAAAGGCTCTAATTATCGTGTAGCAGATATTGAATTGGGTCTGGGCATCCCTCCGACTGTTACGTTTGGTGTTCGGAGAGTAAAAGAAGTAAGTGATGCAATAATTAATGATAGTTCAGAGTGATAATATATAAAATATATAGACCATTAGCATTTTTGATTGTCTTTCTGTTAACTGCATGCGCATATATGCCAGCAGGTCCCAGCATGGTGGCTTCAGCTTCACCAGGTTCAGGTAAAAACTTTGATCAGTTTCGTAATGATGATTATAACTGTAGACAGTTTGCTCATGAACAAGTAAGCGGCATTAGTGCAAAGAAAACTTCAGCATGGATTGTTCAGCAACAGTATGACTTTCGCTATTTACAATGTATGTACGCACATCACCATCGTATCGTGCCTGAGGATGGTCAGGTCATAGAGGATTCTACTAAGAGCGAATATCGTAACCCAATCAACAGTATTCTGACTTCACCACCAAAGTAGCGCCTGTATACCCAAACTTATAGCTCTAATATGATTACGATAGAAAATGATAATATATTTTTAAGGATAGTAGTCAGAACCGGGTTTGCTCTAACGAGCCGAGATCAGGCATCAACACAGATTCAAAGATTATGTGATCGTTATCTTGCACTTGCAGAACAGACTACTGCTGAAAGTGGGGCATTGGTTGTTCATATTCCTAAAATGATAGGAGTTGATGAAGATATGCGAGACTGGTCATTCTTCAAAATTCTTGAGCATAACACGATTGTGAATCGAAGTATTACATCAATTATTGGAAGCTTGGTTCGTGGTGAAAAACCGGAGGGGGTCGGTGCTATAGATATGAAAAGGGACGTGATGCCCTCTGAAAATCCGGGGATAGAGCAAATTGAATCTTTTCACAATTCAGTAACTGAGCATATAAAGATTGTTTCAGATTATCAGCCTCTTCGTAATAGTTCTACAAAACGTCACCCAGTTTTTGGGAAATTTAATGCGCATCAATGGCACTGTATGTTTGGTTTCCATCTTTTTATTCACTATAAACAGGCGAAATACATAATTAATAAAATAACTGAGAAATAAAGCAGTTCTGTGAAATCTGATAAATTAAGATCACGTTCAGGGTCATTTGAAAGTTCAAGGGAAAATAGCTTTCAGAGTGCATCCGCCCTGGTGGCTAAGCTGGGAGGGGGTTATGCGGTAAAGCTTGGCATCCAACTTGACGACCTAAACCCAGATGAAGTCTATAAGTGGTTTCTCGCTGCAGTTTTATATGGTGCGCGTATTTCAGAAAAAATTGCTAGCCGTACTTGGCGCGAATTAGAAAGTAGAAGGGTAATAACACCAAAGCGTATGATCAATACAGGTTGGGATAAGCTCGTTGTTATTCTTGATCGGGGTGGTTACGTACGTTATGACTATAAAACTGCCACCAAATTACTCGATATTAGCAGCGCACTTCTTGATGACTATGGGGGTAGCCTCAATACCCTGCACGCTGTTGCTACGGATTACGATGACCTAGAAAAACGCATTATAAATTTGGGTAAAGGTATTGGTAAGGTAACGGCAGGTATTTTTTTGCGTGAACTACGCTGTAAGTGGCAGAAAGCAAACCCGCCACTCTCAGCACTAGCTCTCAATGCGGCTTATATGCTTGGCTTTCTCCCTAGGAGTATCAGTAATACTAGGCTAGCTCTTTCTTACCTACAACATTTGTGGAGTGAGGAAGGCATGGCTGCTGAAAATTTTCCTGATTTCGAGGCAGCGTTAGTTAGGAAAGGATTATGCTTGCGCCGCAGTGCGGCCCTAATCCCTGGCTGATCAAATCCATCTTATAGTTGCAAATATCCATCCGGTGCTAAACTAGTTGCCAGCATGACATTATTAATATCTGCATGTTCTTTCCAAGTTTTAATAGATTGATTGCTGGTCTCTAACCAAAAGTTCTCGATATATTCGTGGATACGATAAAAATGAGAGAGTTTTTCTAATAGGACAAGTAATTGCTTCGCATTTGAAAAAAATTTAGGTTGTTGCTCAATACGTTTTTGCATTCTGTTTATTGTATGTAAGCCAATAGCTAGACCCAGCTCACGAAATGCCAGACGATATTCTGCAGGTACGCTTAACTGGTTTTGTTTGATAAATATTTGCATACTGTACTCAATATCGCGCAATAGTGCTTCTAGTCTAGCTGTCTCATGTAAATTATGGGTATCGATTAATTGCACCAATTTGTAAGCATCGGTTAGTAAGCCACCAATGCCCAATGCATCTTCAGTATACCAATTGTGCCCTGAACACATATCAACCATATCATCAATTTCTGTTGTCAGACTAATCTCTGATTGCGTTTCGGAAAAGTGCTTTGCAGTAGCTTCCAGCTGCAAATAAGTAATTAACCCATCTAGTGGGTCATGTTGTCCCATCGAGTCTACTAAGGGACGGGAAAGGTCAATACTCATTTTCCAAACCATGCGTTTTGCTCCTCCCGTTGTGGGTACATAAGTAAACGCGGCGGTTGCTACCTTGGCAAGCTCAATTGCCCATTGGTTATAGATACTTTTATTTGTTATCTGGCTTACACGGTTAAGCGCATGCATCCATTTTGTTAGGTAATGGAAATATTGACCATCTCGGTCCCATTCTAAAGACTCGTTTACAGGTTCGCCGGGTTGTGGCTCATTTAATCGTTTGCCAATTCTTAACCCCCCTTGGGTGGGATGCTGCTGTGCTTGTTTTTCATTGAGGCCGCTAATCCATCCGCTGCGTGTACTATCTTTGCGGTGTTGACCCAAGATTCGGTGAACCTGGTCAACTAGGTTTAAGGCTAGTTGCAGAAAGCTTTGTTCTTTTGTTTGGCGATATAATTCTAGATAGTTACAAACAGCAAAAGCATCAGTCCATAGGTAGCGGTGTGGTTCACAGGAATCACTGGACAGACCTGTAGAGGTTGCAAAATCACTCATAATTGATTGAGCTCTGATGGTCTGTTGCATAGGAAAATTTGAGGGAATAGAATGTATTTACTAACAAGTTTTGAGCATCATTTTCTAAAGTCCAAATGGGTAAGTATCGGGTACGCCTTTTGTAGTTCCTCGGGCTAATGGTTCAACCGCACGAGTCTCATCAAACCAGATATATTCGTCAAATTGATGTGACAATGAAGCATAGAAATAGTGACTTTGTAGTTCGGTTTCAGGCTGGTAAATTACGCCAATAGCGCGTTCTAGGCGTTCAGCAGACAACTTATTACGAGTTATTTCCAGTAAGGGTTTACGTAACGGCAACAAAAAGTTATCAGTATGAACTTCATGGAAGATATGTTCATAACTGTCTATATTAGATGGTCGTATTTGCTTTACTTCCATAGGCCCACCCCATTCGGACGCAGCAGCAACGGTACCGTGATCTGTTCCAAAACCTATGAGGTATGCATTATCATCATATTTTTGGCGCACAAGCTGGCCAATATTTAGCTCGCCGCGTGCGCTCATTTGTGTTGCGCGGGCATCACCAATATGTGAATTATGTTCCCAAATGATAACTTTTGCTTCTTGGTCTTTATGCTCTAGCACAGCTTGCAAGGTTTCAAACATGTGCTGATCACGCTGATTCCAGGAATTGTTTTCAGCATAGTACA
>CAJIBK010000032.1_pt1 | contig 75032 bp, 75 predicted proteins | sample 9199341 | NCBI WGS metagenome assembly CAJIBK01 (sample SAMEA7708305, study PRJEB35096) | sediment metagenome | biome: marine neritic benthic zone biome [ENVO:01000025]; feature: sediment [ENVO:00002007]; material: shallow marine sediment [ENVO:03000034] sea grass bed [ENVO_01000059] ...
AGCTTTTAAAGATGGTTATATTGATGGTTGTGAAACTGCAAAGAAAACTTCTTATGGACATAAGGATGAGAGCCGTTTCTCAAAAGATAGTCAGTATCGTAATGGTTGGAAAGATGGGTTTAATATTTGCTTTAATAAAAAGTAATATACACATTAGCTTAAATTATTTGTTATCTCAGTTTATGGTTTTATCGTGCCAAAAAAATTGATTGGTAGTAATAGATCTCGTTCAATCTCCTAAGAATATTACTCTCCTTATAGAATCAATGTGTTTTAACTATTATTTAAACATTCAATGAAATATATACTTTTGTGCGCACTGTTTTTTGCTTCATCTTTTACATTTGCTAAGCAGTCTGCGGATCAAATGTTGTCTAAACCTGCTTTATCCCTAACTGCAAATGCCTACCTTCTTATAGACTTTCAAAGTGGGCAGGCTTTGGTTGGGCAAAATATTCATGAACGTGTTGAACCTGCATCACTTACCAAGATGATGACCGCATACATTACTTTTTCAGCTATTAAGCAAAAACGTATTACCTTGGCGCAAACTGTGACTGTTTCAGAGAAGGCCTGGCATGCACAAGGTTCGCGTATGTTTATTGAACTTGGAAAACCAGTAACAGTAGGCGAATTGGTTCGTGGTCTGATAGTACAGTCTGGAAACGACGCGAGTATTGCTTTAGCAGAAACTATTGCTGGGTCGGAAGAAGGTTTTGCAAAAATGATGAATAAAGAAGCCGAAAGATTGGGGATGAAAAATACCCATTTTGTAAATTCTTCTGGCCTACCACATCCAGAACATTATACTACTGCTCATGATTTAGCTTTGCTAGTCGCGGCCATAATTCGTAATTTTCCGGAGCACTACCCTCTTTATTCTCTTAGAGAGTATACCTACAATAAGATTTCACAAACTAATCGTAATCGACTTCTGTGGATTGACCCAAATGTAGATGGACTTAAGACTGGATATACAAAAGCTGCAGGCTACTGTTTAGTTACTTCAGCTAGACGAGATAAACGACGGTTGATTTCAATAGTACTAGGAACCAATTCTGACAAAGCTCGTACTGCAGAAAGTCAACGTCTCTTGAATTATGGATTTCAGTTCTTTAGTACTATACGATTATATAAGAAGGAACAAGAGGTGACCGAGATTCGGCTATGGAGAGGAGAACAAGAGATGCTAAAGACGGGATTCAACCGTGATCTATATTTTTCTTTACCAAGAGGGCAAACTGATAAATTAAAAGCTACTTTGGAGTATAGTCAGCCGCTCGTTGCTCCAATAAGCATGGGGCAAAAAGTGGGTATGGTAAGGTTTTCATTTGATGGAAAGCCAGTTGCTAGGCAACCATTAGTAGCACTAGAGACAGTAGATCGTTCTAATTTTTTTAGTCGTGCATTGGATGACCTACATTTATTATTTAAGTAATGCTTAGTATTGTTAAATTTTTTTCCATTGTTTAATATAGATTTTCAAAAATCATAATGATTTATCTTAATGGTTCTTTCATTCCAATCGAAGAAGCGCATATTTCTGTGTTGGATAGAGGGTTCATTTTTGGTGATGGTGTTTACGAGGTAATCCCTGTGTACTCACGTAACCCATTTCGTTTAACTGATCATTTGAACCGGTTGCAAGATAGCCTTGATGGTATTCGTCTAAAAAATCCTCATTCTGATATAGAGTGGAGGAAATTGTTAGAACAAATCATTACTTGTAATGAGGGTGAAGATCAGCACCTTTATTTACAAATTACACGCGGTGTAGCTCCACGTGACCATGCGTTTCCTGAGGGGGTAACACCAACCGTGTTCATTATGAGCACTCCGTTGTTGGTGCCCTCGAAGGAGCTTCTTATTACCGGTGTATCTGCTATCACAGCAAACGACAACCGGTGGCTACGTTGTGATATTAAGGCAACCTCGTTGCTTCCAAATGTATTGCTTCGTCAGAAGGCAGTAGATGAGAATGCAATAGAAACTCTGTTGTTAAGAGATGGTTTTTTGACAGAGGGTTCTTCTAGTAATGTCTTTATTGTAAAAGATAATATACTTTTAACTCCACCAAAAAGTTATTTAATGTTGCCAGGCATTACCTATGATGTAATATTGGAAATTGCTGTTGCACATGATATTCCTTACGAGATCAGGAATATCTCAGAATATGAGATACGGACTGCACAAGAAATTTTACTGACTTCTTCGACTAAAGAAGTTATGTCTATTACACGGCTTGATGGCAAGCCAGTAGGTAAGGGGGTACCAGGAACAATATTTGCTCAACTGTATCAACATTATCAAGATTATAAGGCTACTGTAATGCGAGGAAACAATATAGCGTAATGTTTTATTGGGATATCTAAATATGACATTACAGCCTTCACCTATTGAGTATCCTTGTGATTTTCCTATTAAAATCATGGGGTGGGCCGAGCAAAATTTCACTGAATCAATATTGATGTTAGTAAGGCGTCATGTTCCTGATTTTGATAATGCATCTTTAGAGATAAGAAATAGCAAGAAAAGTAAATACTTGAGCCTAACTTGTACTATTCGCGCAACTTCTCGCTCTCAATTAGATGCACTATATCAAGAGTTGTGTGATCACCCAATGGTAGTAATGGTTCTTTGATATACGATTTTAGTTTTTATAGATATGAATATTTCTTACTTAAGTTTCAAAACAAAAGATTTAAAGTGCAATATAAAACACTATGGCGTAGAGGATTATTTTTCTACCTGGCGGGCAATGAAGGACTTTACACTATCTCGTACAAAAAATACTTATGATGAGATATGGCTGCTACAACATCCACCGGTCTATACTTTAGGCGTTGCGGGAAAGCCAGAACATTTGCTTCAAGATAACGGTATAGCTGTGATTAATACCGATCGTGGAGGGCAGGTGACTTATCATGGTCCCGGACAGATTGTTGCCTATTTATTACTTGATATTCGTCGTCTTAAACTTGGTGTACGAGAGCTAGTAAGGAAGATGGAAGGCGCTGTAATAGACTTGTTACAGGAATACTGTATCGACACAGAGAGTCATAAGGAAGCACCTGGCGTATATGTGGGAGATGCTAAAATTGCGGCCTTAGGATTAAAAATAAAGAATGGTTGTTGTTATCATGGTATAGCACTTAATGTTGATATGGATCTGGCCCCATTTTCTGCGATTAATCCTTGTGGTTACCCTGGATTGAGGGTAACTCAAACTAATGATCTTGGAATACCCGATGGGCTAGAGATATTAAGTAATAAGCTTGCAGAAAAATTACAAACAAGAATTATCAATGAAAAGGGTCCTTGATCTTATGACAAATGAAATTCGCCAGAAAGGTGCAGAAAAGACAGCACGCAATCCAATAAAAATTATACCGTATCCTAATAGTACTCCATTACGAAAACCGTCATGGATACGGGCTCGTTCATCAAGTAGCCAATCGTTTTACGAAGTTAAACGTATTTTACGGAAACAAAAGCTTCACACGGTTTGTGAAGAAGCATCATGTCCAAATATCGGAGAGTGCTTTGGAAAAGGTATTGCTACATTCATGATTCTAGGTGATCTATGTACTCGTCGTTGTCCTTTTTGTGACGTAGCACATGGTAGACCAATATCTCCTGATGCAGAAGAACCATTGCATTTAGCGCAATCAATCGCCGCTATGGGGCTGAAATATGTTGTTATCACAAGTGTTGATCGGGATGATCTGCGAGATGGTGGCGCTCAACATTTTGTTGATTGTATACATCAGATACGATTACATTCCCCTAATACTAAAATTGAGATTTTAGTGCCAGATTTTAGGGGGAGATTGGAAGTTGCATTAGCAAAATTATCCGTTCATCCACCCGATGTGTTAAACCATAATCTCGAGACCGTACCGCGTCTCTATAAACAGTGTCGTCCAGGAGCGGACTATTCCCATTCGCTGAAATTATTGAAAGACTTTAAAGTGCTGCTGCCTCATGTTCCTACCAAATCTGGATTAATGCTAGGTTTAGGCGAAACTAATGAAGAAATTTATGAGGTATTACGAAACTTAAGAAAAAATGACGTTGAGTTACTTACTGTCGGCCAGTATTTACAGCCTAGTACAGGTCATTTACCTGTAATGCGATATGTATCGCCCAATGATTTTAAGGATATAGAACTTGCTGCAATTGAGATGGGTTTTCGTAATGCTGCATGTGGGCCTATGGTTCGTTCTAGCTACCATGCTGATCAACAAGCACATGAAGCAGGCGTAGTTTAGCAGAGAGATTAGAGAAGCTAACTAAAACTAACCGGGCGATAATTGTAACGTTTGTGTAGATTAATTTAGTATGTTTGTATGAGGAGTAGGTATAGTACTTACTACGCATTATTTAATGGTTCTTCTTTTCTGTTTTCAGTTCTTCAATAAGCCAGGCAATCAGATTTTCTGTTAGTTGTTTGCTAGATTTTGTTAAAGCTTGTACTGCTCCAGCCGCATTAGCTGTTGGAGTCGCTTGTTCTATATTGAAATTATGTTGTGCCTTTAGCAAGCGAGAACCACGATGAACTAAGCTTGCTCGAAGTTTAATTACTACGTGACTTGTGTCTACTGTATCAAATACCTGAGAGAACTCTTCCAATTCGAGGCGCAATGTAAAATCAGTTCGTGTGCCATCACTTGTGCTTATTACCTTGTCGTTTGTAACAGCGGAAATATAGTTTCTAATTTGGTGGGTGAGTAACGTCGCTGGTGCAGCAGCCCAGCGGCTATTAGCATAAGTATACGATTGAGCAGGATCAAGATATGCTAGACGATATTGAATTGCTTTACTGTTTAGCCATATAGGAGATTTCGCTTCAGAAATTAGCAAGCTTGACCATAGCTCCTGTTGCTGGGCGGGAATGCTATGTGCGTTTGAATCCTGTTGTATTCCAAAGTCATATATAGATACCGGCGTTTTGGTATGGGGTGTTATGGTACATCCTGTACCTGTAAGACAAATAATTAAGAAAATATAAAGTTTCCTCATTTTGAAACTCCTTGGGGTGATACGAACCCATCCTCTCCAGGGCCTGGTGGTGGTGGGGGCTTACCAAAAATTAAACTTCTAGGCTGCTCTTCCAGCTGTAGAAGGACTCGATCAATGCTACGGGTATCTTGTATGATGCCATCAATTGCTTCATGAAATTTAGGAATAGTGTCTGCAAGCTCTTCAGCGCTTTGTGATAGGTTGTCTACAATTCCTCCTTGCTGATCGACTTTCTCCACGATTTTATTAATATTTGTTACTAGTTGGTCGGTATTTTTAAGTAATAAACTAGCTTCATTCGTCAATTCTGGCAAGGACTTGAGATTAGGTTGTAATTGTTCAGTGAAACTGCCAAGGTTACTAGTCACATCTTCCATATTTTCTAGAATATGCGAAAATCGTTTTTGGTTCTGATCATTCAATAAATGATCCATATTTTCAAGAATATGTGAAAAGCGTTCTTGGTTCTGATCATTCAATAAAAGATTCATTTTCATTACTGTTTCATTTATATGTTTCATCAAGTCCTGTCCGGAGTAGACTATTGCGTCCAGCGTTGAAGAGCGCATTGGGATGTGCGGCAATTCTTTTTCATCGTGATGATGGTAATCAAGCGTTTGCAGTAGTTCGGGTTGATTACCATCATCATCCAGTTGTACATAGGCAAGACCTGTAACGCCTTGGTATCCAAGCTTTGCAAAGACACCCTTGGTAAGCGGGACGTTCCGGTTAACACCAATACGAATTGTAATTAAACGTGAGTTTTCTGGGTCGAAGCCAATGTTTTCCACCTTGCCAACATTTACACCACGAAAACGAACTGCTGCTTGAGGGTTGAGTCCCGATACCGAGCCTTCAGATACCAAAATATAATGGGCATGATCGGCGGTTTCTCCACTGAGCCATAAAGCAGCTATCGCCATTGCCGCACTCAACAGTATTACAAACAAGCCTGCTATAAGTGCATGAGAACGGTTTTCCATTGGATTTTCCTAAAAGTTATTGCTTATGCCTTCTAGCGCACGCTTGCCGCGATCGCCACCAAAAAAATTGGTAATAAATGGGTGCCTATTACCAATCACGTTAGTTAAATTACCCAATGCCACTATTTGTTGATCAGCTATGACCGCTATTCGATCAGACAGCGCAACTAACGTATCAAGATCATGTGTAGTCATAACAATTGTTAGTGCTAATTCAGTTCTCAATCTAAGGATTAATTTGACGAAGCTATCACTAAGTACTGGGTCTAATCCAGAGGTGGGCTCGTCTAGAAACAGCAACTCCGGGTCCAGCGCCATAGCACGTGCTAAAGCAATGCGTTTAATCATGCCACCAGAAAGTTCAGCAGGCATCTTGCTTGCATGCTCCGCTTCAATTTCTACCATTTTCAGTTTAAGCATGACAAGATTGTGTATCATACTCTCATCCAAAGTATGGAGTTCTCGCATTGGTAGTGCAATATTGTCATACACTGATAATGCACTGAATAACGCACCTTTCTGAAATAATACTCCACTGCGATTACGCATATTTTTAAGTTTGTTGCGGCCACCGTTATATATTGACTGTCCAAAAACCTGAACTGTTCCGCGAAATGGCGCATCCAAACCTAGCATCTGTCTCAGCAATACAGTTTTTCCGCTACCAGAACTACCAACCAGTGTTAGTACTTCACCTTGATGGACACTCACGTTGATGTTTTCAAGTACAACATGAGTGCCAAAACGAGCACATAGTCCTTTGATCTCAATAATGCATTCTTTATTTACCATTATATTATTCCCACATCGGAAAAAATAATGGCAAAAATTGCATCGATGATAATAACAGTGGTGATCGCAGTTACCACTGAAGTAGTGGTGCCTTCTCCAAGACTTTCAGTATTGGATTTAATTCGTAAGCCAAAATGACAACTAATGAGCGCGATTAACATACCGCAGACGACACCTTTTCCCAAACCTAACCATAAATTAGCGACTGGTACAGCATCTGATAGTTTGTCGAAAAAAAACTGATAGCTTAGCCCTAACTGTATTTCAGCAGCGACCATGCCTCCCACTAGGGCAATAGCACTAGTCCACAACACTATCAATGGCATGGCAATAGCTAGTCCAATGATCTTTGGTAATACAAGCCGCATACTGTGAGGTATGCCCATTACCGCCAGCGCATCTAATTCTTCAGTTACTCGCATCACACCTAATTGGGCCGTCATAGAAGAACCAGAGCGTCCCGCTACTAGGATTGCTGCAAGCATTGGACCAAGCTCACGAATAATGCTTACACCAAGAATGTTTATGATGAAAATATCCGCGCCATAAGTTTGGAGTTGCTTTGAGGAAAGATAACTTAGTACAACACCGATAAGGAATCCTACTAAAGCAGTAATGCCTAGTGCCTGTGCGCCGGTTCGGAAGAGGGTTGCAGAAATTTCACGCCAAGGAATCCGCCCTGGGTGAGTGATTAAATATTTGACATCAAGTAGTAACTGGCCGGTTAGTATAATTATGCTGGTAATATGTTCCCAAACGAGAAAAACTGCATTTCCTATAGCACGAACGGGGACAAGAAGATCACGAGGAACCGATTCTGGTGCAGCTGCAGCTGGTGTATTTCCTAGACGGTCAAATAATTTTTCCTGTTCAGGTCGTAAACCTAGATGCTCTGGGCGACGTCCACCCCAAGCCTTCCATAGCAAAAGCGCTCCAGCATCATCCATTTGCTTAATTCCAGTTAAGTCCCAGTGTATATTTCGGTTAGCTGCAAAGGTGGTTAGCTTGGCAGATAATGAATGCAATTGATGCTCCAGGGCACTTAATGTACATTTGCCGGAAAGCACCAATCGTGGCGTACCTTTTTCATTTGTTATTTGGCGTATTTGCATCGAAGTATTACTACTTAAATTTTCTGGCATCAGAATGGTCTCCAAGTAGCGTCGATTAGATGGAAAACCGAGTTTCGATGCATATATTTTATCTCGTAAAATAACAAGTCCTACTCCTACTATATTTCTATCCTAAGGATAACACTCCTCTAAGGTGATACCTTGGTATATGTTAAAATTTTACACTAATGACTTGTGGTTTATATTTCTCTATATTAGAAAATTATTTTGCATTTACATTTTTAGCAACATCTTCGTACTCCATCCCATTTCCTAATTTGTTCAGTAGCAAAGAATGTTTTACAGTCTAGCGGTTGGCCGCCCTCGTTGGAGTGATATTTGTACCAGTGCTCGAGGTAACGCTCATAGGCATCATCGCCACTGACAGTACGTATCATTTTCCAGGTTTGTCGAATAATAAATTTTATAGCTTTCATAAAATGTCCTTTTAATTACGCGCCCAACTTTCAATCTTGCGACTGAACTCGTAGGGTGCTTCAGAAAGTGGAGGGTGGGATTTGCCAGTAATAATTCGGTATGAAACACGAAGTGTGTCTAGTACTAAAATCCAGGTAGTGATCAAGAAAAAACAGGTAAGTGCTGCAGCTAGATAGTCATTAAAAATTAGTTGCTGAGCGGTGGAGGCAATGTCAGGTGGCAATGTGCCAGCAGCTAGTCTTGTTGTAAGATCTTGAGCATGTGAGAGAAACCCAATACGCAATTCAGGGCTAAAGAGTTTTGCCCATGCGGCAGAGCTAGTTATGATGATGAGCCAAGTAAGTGGTATAGCAGTGATCCATGCATAGCGTAGCTTGCCAGATTTAATAAGGATGGTGGTAGCAACGCATAAAGCAATTGCGGCAAGCATTTGGTTTGCAATACCAAATAACGGCCATAAACTGTTAATTCCACCCAGTGGATCAAGGGTGCCTATATAGAGGAAGTATCCCCAAGCGCTGACGAAGATACCGCTGGTTAGAAATACACTAGGGTACCAACTGGTTCGGCCTAGAGGTTTGTAGATATTACTAAGCAAGTCTTGTAGCATGAATCGACCCACGCGAGTTCCTGCATCAAGAGTAGTTAGTATGAACAATGCTTCAAACATGATGGCAAAGTGATACCACATAGCCATCAGGCCTGAACCAAAGGCATTAGAAAAAATACTTGCCATACCAACAGCAAATGAAGGCGCACCACCAGTACGAGCAAATAAGGTAGTTTCGCCCATGTCTGCAGCAAGTTGTTGCATTTGTAATGCGGTGATAGGGAAGCCCCAACTATTAATTGTGGCAACAGCGCTTGCTGTTTCCTTGCCTACAATACCAGCTGGACTATTAATGGCAAAATAGATACCAGGGTCTAGCACGGTAGCAGCAATTATGGCCATTACAGCCACAAATGACTCTATCATCATTGCACCATAACCAATAAGACGGGAATCAGCTTCATTGGAAAGTAACTTTGGTGTAGTGCCTGATGAAATTAGTGAGTGGAAGCCAGAGATTGCACCGCAGGCAATAGTAATAAATACAAAAGGGAACAAAGCGCCACCAAAGATTGGACCTGTACCGTCAATAAATTGCGTAAGTGCAGGCATCTTTATTTCAGGTCGTAGGATAATAACTGCAACAGCGAGCATTAACATTGTGCCAATTTTCATAAAAGTTGACAGGTAATCCCGCGGTGCAAGTAATAGCCAAACTGGAGCAGCAGCGGCAGTAAAACCATAAGCAATTATCATCAGAGCGAGTGTTGGTCCGGAATAATCAAACCACTGGCGCAAATCTGGATGCTGATCTATCCAGCCACCAGCCACCACAGCTGACAGAAGTAGTGCTACACCAATAAGTGTACTCTCCAGTACGTGGCCGGGGCGGAGGTTACGCATATATAAGCCGATTAGTATGGCTATAGGGATAGTTGCTGCTACAGTGGATGTAGCCCACGGACTGTGTTTCATCGCATTAACTACTACGAGCCCAAGTACGGCTATAAGGATGATCATAATCACCATTACGCCTATTAATGCAGCTATGCCCCCAATAGTACCAAGTTCATCGCGTGCCATTTGACCTAAGGAGCGACCATTGCGGCGAGTGGAGAAGAACAATGTAACAAAATCTTGTACACAACCACCTAATACTGCTCCCACCAATATCCATAGTGTGCCGGGTAAATACCCAAATTGTACGGCGAGAGTAGGACCAATTAGTGGCCCTGGTCCAGCTATTGCAGCAAAGTGGTGACCAAAAACAATCCATTTATTTGTTGGAACAAAATCACGATTATCATTTAGTCGTTCTGCTGGAGTAGCGCGAGTTGCGTCTAGCATCAACACTTTAGTGGCTATAAAAGCGCTGTAAAATCGGTACCCAATCGCATATACACAAATTGCTGCTGTAATAAACCATATACTATTAATAGTTTCACCACGGTGTAGTGCAATGGCTCCAATTGCGCAAGCACCGAGTATTGCTACACTAATCCAGGTAAAGATACCAAGAAGGCCTATTTTTTTTACTGAATTATTCATTTTTTTATATTTGGGAGAAATATTATAGAGCTAAATTATCATGGTACTGGGATAGAGAATAAAATTAGTCTGTGCAAATAGCTGACTTAAATCATAAGAATGAAACCTAGAACTCAAAACGTGTATTTTCTAAAATATTTATTGATTCTTAAACGGGATCGAAGCTATGACTAGACTTTTACCTGTTAAAATCTGATTTCAACTTAGCATGTCTGGTCAATGTAAGTACAGCTTTTGATGAGACCTAATTTTTGGAGTGCTTTTAATTATAAATATATGGCATTTAAGAAACTGTGCGAATTCTAAACGAAGAATTATAGGCGTATAGTTTTCGTAGACAATAGGGGGGATATAATATATTTATATACAATAAGATAATTGACAAACATAAAGTATTACGGGAGTATTTAAAGATCTATAATAGTTAAATTTTGGTGCCCAGAAGAGGACTCGAACCTCCACAGTGTTGCCACCGCTAGGACCTGAACCTAGTGCGTCTACCAATTCCGCCATCTGGGCCAACAGGTATCAAAATTAGGATGCTAAATTTTGCCGCAATTCTATAGGAAACCATTGTTTTGTCAAACAAGAAAAGACGTAAACTACGTAAAACTGATCCGCATTTTAAACAAGAAAAAGATCGTTATGGGCATCCATTGCCCAGTAGAGAATTTATTCTACAAATCTTAAAAGAGCAAGGTATTCCTGTCACTGAGCAAGCGTTGCAAGTTCTGCTCGAAATTACAAAAGAAGAAAAAGAAATTTTTAGTCGCCGGCTTTCAGCAATGATGCGAGAAGGGCAAATCATGCGTAACCGTAAAGGTGATATCTACGTTGTAGAGAAATTGGATCTTATAAAGGGAAAGGTTCATGGTCATGCAGATGGTTTTGGCTTCCTGCTTCCTGACGATGGTAGCCCAGATATTTTTCTGAGTTCTAAGGAAATGCATCAGGTGTTGCATGGCGATAGCGTAATGGTGCGCGAAATCGGCATAGACCGGAAAGGACGCAAAGAAGGGGCCATAGTGGAAGTGCTTGAGCGTGCTATATCTCTATTAGTTGGGCGATTACATGTTGAATACGGCATTTTGTTTGTAGCAGCTGAGAACAAGCGGATTAGTCAGGATATTTTAGTACCGAAAGAAGAGTCTATGAATGCGAAGGAAGGTCAAGTGGTAACAGTGGAGATCATTCAACAGCCGGGAAAAAATTCACAGCCAATTGGCCGCATTATTGAGATTCTAGGAGACTATACTGCTCCAGGAATGGAAGTTGAAATTGCACTTCGTAAGCATGATTTGCCATACCAGTTCCCACGCGAAGTTGAAATACTTTCTGCAAAATTTCCCAGTGCAATGTTAAAAAAAGACTTAGTTGGGAGACAGGAAATTTGTCATTTGCCTTTAGTGACCATCGATGGTGAAACTGCTCGTGACTTTGACGATGCTGTATATTGTGAGCGTGACGGTAAGGGCTACAAGTTATATGTCGCTATTGCAGATGTTAGTCACTATGTGCATTCTAACGATGCTTTCGATAAAGCAGCGCTTGTTCGCGGAAATTCGGTATATTTTCCGCGACGAGTGATTCCAATGCTACCAGAAGTTCTATCTAACGGTTTGTGCTCTCTTAACCCACAGGAAGAACGTCTGTGCATGGTATGTGAAATTAATATCAATGCCAAAGGAGATTTTACTGATTACCGTTTTTATGAAGCGGTAATGTATTCTCATGTGCGTTTTACCTATACACAAGTAGCAGCAATGCTGAACAATCCTAAAGGTAAAGAAGCTAGGCAGCATACAAAAATAATGCCGCATATGCAGTTGCTCTACAAGCTATATAAAGTGCTGCTAAAAGCACGGGAAAAGCGTGGCGCTATTGATTTTGAAACCATAGAAACTCAGATGATATTCAATGACCGGGGCAAGATAGAACAGATTCTACCCGTGAAGCGCAACGAAGCACATCGTATAATTGAGGAATGTATGCTAATAGCGAATGTATGTGCTTCAGATTTTTTACAAAAACACGAACAGCCTACATTGTATCGTATTCATGAAGGTCCCACTCCAGAAAAACTCGACGCTCTACGTGACTTTCTTAAAGAATTTGGTTTACGGCTAAGTGGCGGGGATAAACCTTCAGCGCAAGATTATGTAAAGACACTACAAAAGAGTAAAGATAGGCCAGATGCTCAACTACTACAAACCGTAATGCTGAGGTCTCTTAGTCAGGCTATTTATAGCCCAGAAAATACCGGGCATTTTGGGTTGGCATACGAATCCTATACTCATTTTACTTCACCTATTCGGCGTTACCCAGACTTGTTGGTACACCGTGCAATCAAAGCAGTTCTTAATGAAACAACGTATTGTCCCGGTAACTGGCATGAGCTAGGCAAACATTGCTCTCAGACTGAGCGTAGAGCTGATGAAGCTACTCGTGATGTAGAATCGTGGCTCAAATGTTTCTATATGCAAGATAGGATCGGTGAATGCTTTGGTGGTGTTATTAGTGGTGTTACCGGTTTTGGTTTATTTATAGCACTGGATAATATTTATGTAGAGGGGTTAGTACATATTTCTGACTTACCAAGTGATTATTTTCATTTTAATTCAGTCAAGCATATGTTAGTTGGAGAGCGTAGTGGAAGACAATATCGACTTGGTGATCGGATGAGAGTTAAGATTGTGCGTGTTGATTTAGAAGCTAGCAAGATTGATTTTGTGCCAGCTAACAATAAATAAAAATTAGTATTTTGGAATCTTTTATACAAGTTACAAATCTTTATCGAACTTTTTATTAATAAAGAATTGATTGTGTTTCTCACTTTACTCTAGAATTTCATTGTTTAAATGTCTAACACCCGTCAAATATATGGTTTTCATGCTGTAACAAGCCGTCTACGGCAGAACCCCAATAGTATTAAAGAAATATTTCTTGATTCTACACGCCATGACAAGCGTATTCGTGACTTAAAAAAACTTGCAGAAAGTAAAAATATTCGCCTAATATCCTGTGATGAGGCAAGGCTTGTTACTATATCTGGCAGTACTCGTCATCAGGGTGTGGCCGCATTAATAGATTCAAATTGTAGTTATATTAATATTGAAGATGTACTTGAATCTTTGACAGAGCCAGCATTGTTTCTGGTTCTGGATGGAGTCAAAGATCCGCATAATCTAGGAGCATGTTTTCGAGTTGCTGACGCTTTTGGTGTTCATGCAATCATTGCACCAAAAAACCGTGCAGTTGGGCTCACCGCCGCAGTACACAAAATAGCAAGTGGTGCCGTTGATACAATTCCATATATTTCGGTTACTAATCTGGCTCGTGCTTTGAGAGAATTGAAACATCACGGTGTATGGATAATTGGTGCTACTGTTGAAAAGAACGACGAGCTTCAATTTGCTAAAATTGATGGTCCTGTTGCATGGGTGCTAGGGGATGAGGGGGAAGGTATGCGACGTCTTACCCGAGAAACATGTGACCAGCTGATTTCCATTCCTATGCTAGGTAGTGTTGAGTGCCTAAATGTTTCAGTCAGTGCAGGCATATGCCTATTTGAAACTTTCCGGCAAAGAAAGAGTAGAAAACTTTAAAGCTCAAGAGAAGAAGTGCTATAAGTGTTTAGAGTGTAAAGTTATTTAGTATATTGATAGTTTAAATTTTACATTTAAATACGCATACTGATTGATATTATTTCATTAATTCGTTAGAATTCGATCCTCCTTAATCCTTATCTCACCGTGTGCGCATCACGGGAGATTTTACCCAGAAGGGGGCAGCATGCGTCATTACGAGATTGTCTTTATTGTGCATCCTGATCAGAGTGAGCAAGTGCCTGCAATGGTTGAGCGATACCATGGTATGGTGACAGCAAAGAATGGAAGAGTTCATCGCCAGGAAGACTGGGGGCGGCGCCAACTTGCATATTTAATTAATAAACTTCATAAAGCTCACTATGTGTTAATGAATATTGAGTGCGATCAAGAAACCTTAGATGAACTTGATCATGCTTTTAAATTCAACGATGCGATTCTTCGTTATCTTACTATTAGAGTAGACGGGCCTGTTGTTGAACCCTCACCAATGATGAGAGACGAAAAAACGAGACCTGTTTCGCAAACAGAAGAAGCAGTTGAAATTAATGTTGGTGCTTAAAGCTTACAAATAAATAAACAAAATCTTAGTCGTTAAGAAATAAAATTATTAATAGACTGTGGTTTTATGTTGTACGAATATAAATAATGTTTTTATATCTAATCAGGAAATAGGAAAGGATTATGGCTCGTTTTATTTCTAAACGTAAAGATGGTAAAGATAAAGAAAAGGACAAGAATGCAAATCGTCCTTTATTCAAGCGTAGAAAATTCTGTCGTTTTACAGCAGAAGGCATCAAGATGGTGGATTACAAAGACGTTGAGGTATTGAAAGATTTTATTAATGAGAATGGCAAGATCATTCCGGCACGTATTACTGGCACAAAGTCACATTTTCAGCGACAGCTAGGTACTGCTGTCGAGCGGGCACGATATCTAGCATTGTTGCCCTACACCGATTTACATTGAGCGCTGATAGCATGCAAGTTATTTTAATGGAAAAAATTGTTAGCCTTGGCCAGCTTGGTGATGTGGTTAATGTAAAAAATGGTTACGCACGAAACTTTCTAATTCCTCAGGGTAAAGCAAAGCGGGCAACAAGTGCCTCAATAGCGGAATTTGAAGTAAAGCGTGCCGAGCTGGAAAAAACTCAAGCAGAAAGTTTGGCTGCTGCCCAGGAATATGCAGCTAAATTTGACAGTCTAATGGTGCAAATTACGCAAAAAGCAGGAGTTGATGGCAAGCTATTTGGTTCAGTTACTAATGTAGACATTGTAAATGCTCTTAAGACTCAGGGTCTTGAGATAGAAAGAGCAATGATTCGTATGCCACAGGGACCCTTAAAGCAGGTAGGAGATCACCCACTGACCATCGTTTTACACAGTGATGTAGTTGTACACATTACAGTATCTGTACTAGGTGAATCTACTTTCTGAACACAAATTACCATTAATTAAATAAAAAGGGCTGGAGACAGCCCTTTTTATTTCTCCTTTTGATAGCTAGTGGTAGAATTACTAAATTGTCGACTCGTTAATTATTCCTAAATTTATGGCCCAAATATTAACCACTGTAGCAAGCGATCAACAAACTGGGTCTTCTTATAAGACTCCACCACATTCAGTTGAAGCTGAACAGTCGGTACTAGGTGGGCTTATGTTAGACAATCATGCTTGGGATAAAGTGGCAGACGTTATTAATGAGGAAGACTTTTATCGGCTGGATCATCGCTTAATTTATCGTCATATCAGCAAGCTTATAGAACATAGTAAACCTGCTGATGTGGTAACTGTTGCAGAGTCACTTGAATCCTCTGCTGAATTGCAAAATGCTGGTGGTTTAGCTTATGTTGGCATGATGGCGCAGAATACACCGTCGGCAGCAAATATTCGTCGATATGCTGAGATTGTACGTGAACGCTCTGTTATGCGCAGTTTAGCTCAAATTGGGGTTGAGATTTCTGACTCATCATATAATCCTGCCGGACGATCTGCTGCTAATTTGTTAGACGAAGCTGAGACAAAGGTGTTTGAAATTGCAGAAGCAGGCGCACGAGGAAAAAAGGGTTTTAGCGATATTCAACCACTTCTAAAAGATGTTGTTGAGCGTATAGAGGTCCTTTACAACCAAGAAAACCCTAGTGATGTTACAGGAATTGCTACTGGATTTCACGATCTTGATCAGAAGACATCTGGTTTTCAACCAGGAGACCTTATTATTATAGCTGGTAGGCCATCCATGGGTAAGACAGCTTTCTCGCTCAATGTTGCTGAACATGTTGCGCTGGAGTTAAAGAAACCAGTAGCAGTGTTTAGCATGGAAATGGGGGGCGCACAGTTAGCAATGCGTATGTTAGGTTCAGTAGGTGGACTAGATCAGCACAAGGTACGTACCGGGCGTTTACTGGATGAGGATTGGTCTAAACTTACTCATGCGCTTGGTAAACTAAATGATGCTCCATTATATATTGATGAAAGCGCGGCATTAAATGCTTTGGAATTAAGAGCACGGGCACGCCGATTACATCGACAACATAACGACCTTGGGTTAATTGTCGTAGATTACCTACAATTAATGTCTTCTACTAGCCAAGGAGAGAATCGGGCCACTGAGATCTCAGAAATTTCACGTTCTCTAAAAGCACTTGCAAAAGAATTACATGTTCCTGTTGTAGCATTATCGCAGTTGAATCGTAGTCTAGAGCAACGCCCAAATCCACATAAACGTCCTGTAATGTCCGATTTACGAGAATCTGGTGCTATTGAACAGGACGCAGATTTAATTTTATTTATCTATCGAGATGAAGTTTATAACCCAGAAACACAGGATAAAGGGGTTGCGGAGATTATTATTGGAAAGCAACGTAATGGTCCCATAGGTAAAATTGATCTTACCTTTCTTGGCCAATATACAAGGTTTGAAAGTTATGCATCACCAACACATTATTAAGAGAAAAACTTAACACTACAATACTTCTGTAGCGTAGTCAGCTAGTCTAGATCTCTCTCCACGTTGAAGGGTCACATGTCCACTATGACTCCATTTCTTAAAGCGGTCTACCACATATACTAATCCTGAACTTCCCTCAGTTAAGTAGGGTGTATCTATCTGTGCAATATTGCCTAAGCATACTACTTTTGAAGCAGGGCCGGCACGAGTGATAAGTGTTTTCATTTGCTTCGGAGTAAGATTTTGGGCCTCATCGATAATCAGGAATTTATTAATGAAGGTACGTCCGCGCATGAAATTAAGAGATTTTATCTTGATACGTGCACGAATCAGATCACGTGTGGCAGCACGTCCCCATTCTCCTATATCGTTATCAGTCTTACAAAGAACATCTAAATTATCTTCTAACGCACCCATCCATGGACCCATTTTTTCTTCTTCGGTACCAGGTAAAAAGCCAATATCTTCTCCTACTGGTACGGTGACACGGGTCATTATAATTTCTGAATACACTTTGTTTTCCAACGTTTGCATAAGAGCTGCAGCAAGAGTCAGCAAGGTTTTTCCTGTGCCCGCTTGTCCAAGTAATGTTACAAAGTCTATTTCTGGGTTCATAAGAAGATTTAATGCAAAATTTTGTTCGCGGTTACGTGCGATAATCCCCCACACATTGTTTTTTAAATGGGTAAATTCCTTAAGTGTTTGCAAGACCGCGGTTCTTTTACTATGTTCTTTTACTTGCGCATAAAATGGCTTCTCATATTCCAAGTATACGAATTGATTGAGTAGAAAATTGTTACATAGTGGCCCATGTATCCGGTAATAAGTATGGCCAGATTGTTGCCATGACTCCATTTCCTTACTATGTTTATCCCAAAAATCATTTGGTAATTCTAAAATTCCAGAAAAAAGTAGGTCAGTGTCTTCTAAAACTTTGTCGTTAAAATAATCTTCAGCCGCTAATCCAAGCGCATGCGCCTTTATACGTATATTAATATCCTTAGAAACTAGTGTAACTATACGTTTTTGGTAGGTTTCATGTAAAAATTTTACAACCCCAATTATTTGATTATCAGCTTTTCCGCTTGCTAAGCGTACAGGTAAATCTGTAGTAACTGACCGAGTTTGAAGAAATAGTCTCCCAGTTGCATTTTTATTACCATGTAATTTTAAAGAGATGCCGTCATCAATATCAGTAACTGCACTTCCAATAATCATATCTAAAAAACGGCTCGTTTGACGCGCATTTCGCGCCACTTCTGACATACCTTTTTTATTGTCATCCAGTTCTTCTAAGGTTACCATCGGTATATAAATGTCATGTTCTTCGAAACTAAATAGGCTGGTGGGGTCGTGCATTAACACATTGCTGTCAAGCACAAACAACTTTGGATTAGCGCGAAAATGAGTTTTTACTTTAGAAGGAGAACTTAGCTTTTTAGAATTCATTGAATTCAAGTTTTATTAATTGAACTTTGTATTCAGATACAATATTTGCTCGGAATATAATCTTAATTAACATGTACAGTACAATATTATCTTATAATAAAAAATAAAAGTATTTTGTGATATGTCAGAAATTAATTCATCGAGTATTCTACTTTTTAGACATTCAAATAATTAGTAGGCAGGGGATTAAAAATTATCTATAGACAATTAAAACAGTTAGTTAGAGAAAAATTTCGTTGATCAAATTATTGATATAATTAAATATATTAAATTTTCCCTCGAATTGCATCCGCCCAGCAATTGGGCGTTTCAAACAAACGGACTTGTTCTAATCTAAGACGGTTCCCATAAGTATCTTGATAGGCATTATCAAGTATGTAAAATGCAACTAGTGCAAGGTTTTCTGCTGTGGGTGGCGTATCTAGGACTACGGTTTTATGGCCTTCAATTGATTGAAGAAACTCTAGTACCTGTGCGTCTCCAGAATACACTAGGAATGCATGATCCCATTTTTTTATAAGTGCGTCCTTTGCAATTCGCTTTACTTCTGAGTAATCCATTACCATCCCTTGCTCGGCTATACCTTCATCAGTGATAATGTCACCAGATAAGGTAATTTCTATCGCATATCTATGGCCGTGAAGATGGCGGCACTGGCTATTGTGTGATGGGATACGGTGGCCTGCATCAAATTCTAATTTACTGGAGATTAACATAGGTAAGATTGTAACATTGCAGCATAAATCCAAACTATTGAATGTTACTGACCATAGTCGTGACAATGCTGGGCTAACTTATATTTATCCAGTGGTTTCGCGCCGTTCTGGTGGTGTATCTGTTGGAATTAATCTTAATCCAAATAATGCCTGTAACTGGAGGTGTATTTATTGTCAAGTGCCAGAATTAAAGCGAGGAGTAGCACCAGCAATTGATTTATTAAAGCTCGAGGCTGAACTTTATATTTTTTTGCGTGAAATAATTTATGGCTCTTTTCTGAATAAACAAGTTGCGCCTGGCGCTAGACGCATAACGGACATAGCCATATCTGGAAACGGCGAACCAACCAGCGCTAGGGAGTTTGAAAAAGTAATAAGTCTAATTGGGAGAGTGAAGTCCGATTTTGACTCTCTTAGAGATCTTAAAATGGTGTTGATTACAAATGGTAGTTTGATTGATCGTCCTAATGTTCAAGCGGGTTTACGACGTTTAGCAAAACTTAATGGCCAGGTTTGGTTCAAATTAGATAGCGCCACACGTGAAGGAAGGCAGTCCATTAATAATACTCGTATGAGTTCTAGGCAGCTACGAATCAATCTACTATTATCCTCTTCATTATGTTCAACTTGGCTTCAAACCTGTGTTTTCAAAACTGATGGTAAACATCCTTCTAAAATCGAAACAACTGCCTATCTTGAGTTTATTGAGAAATTACTGCAGGAAGGTGTTCCTTTGCAGGGGGTTTTGTTATATGGACTTGCTCGTTCTTCAATGCAACCAGAGGCGCCACGACTTACAAAAGTTACCAAAGGATGGATGGAGTCATTTAGTAGAAAGATTAGTGCCCTTGGTTTGACTGTAAAGCAAAACATGTAACATGTTTATACTGGATTAATTAGATAAAGCTAAATGTCGGAAGTGTTCTCTAATTCTAGTAGATGCAACTCAATCAAGATTCTTTTAGTTTCGCTCTTACTTTCAATTGCTTATATAAATTCGGATTCTTAATTTTGAGTAGTTCAGCAACGATTAGATCATCTTTCCGGATTTTAGATAAGTCGATTTTCTCAATGTGTACTAGTCGTACTAGTTCTCTCACTGGCCTAGGCACGTTTCGTCCATTCTCATATCGGGATCCACCACTTTGGGTAACCCCAACTTTATTCCAGAAATCATACTGGCTAAGGTGTAATTTACGGCGAATTTCACCAAGATTGGATATTTCATCAAAAAGCTTCATATTTTAGCTTCTCTACAAACTATATTTTTATAATTATTATTGTACATGTTTAGTGTTCTTTCTGGGAATCAGGTAATATCCATATTTCTTGATTAATTGTGAGGATACATAAGTAACCGTGGCACTAATTGTACAAAAATATGGAGGCACATCAGTAGGAAGTATTGAGCGCATTAAAAAAGTAGCTTGTCGAATAGCGAAATTCCAATCCTCGGGTCATCAATTAATAGTAGTAGTTTCAGCTATGAGCGGAGAAACTAATAGGCTTCTTGCTCTAGCTAAGGAGACTCAGGAAAATCCTGATCCACGAGAGTTGGATGTAATGGTTTCTACTGGAGAACAGGTTACCATAGCTCTGCTCTCAATGGCTCTTATCGAGATGGGCTTTAAAGCTAGGAGCTATACTGGAGATCAAGTAAGTATACATACTGATAATGCTTATAACAAAGCACGTATACTTAAGATTGATGAAGACAAATTACGAGCGGATTTAAATGCAGGATATATAGTGGTTGTAGCTGGGTTTCAAGGTGTAGATGAAACCGGTAACATTACTACATTAGGTCGTGGTGGATCTGATACAACTGGTGTTGCGCTGGCAGCGGCGCTTAGAGCAAAGGAATGTCAGATTTATACAGACGTGGATGGTGTTTACACTACTGACCCACGTATTGTGCCAGAAGCACGGCGATTAAAAACTATAACCTTTGAAGAAATGATGGAGTTGGCAAGCCTTGGCTCCAAGGTTCTACAAATACGCTCCGTTGAGTTTGCAGGTAAATACAAGGTTAGATTGCGAGTACTATCAAGCTTTGAAGAAGGAGGCGAAGGCACATTAATAACTTTCGAGGAAGATGATAATATGGAGCAGGCGATAATTTCGGGCATTGCTTTTAACCGTGACGAGGCAAAAATCACTGTATTAGGTGTACCAGATCGTCCAGGTATCGCGTACCAGATTCTTGGACCTGTAGCCAATGCAAATATTGATGTAGACATGATTATCCAGAATGTTGGTATCGACGGTACGACAGACTTTTCATTTACTGTGCATCGTACTGAGTTTGCTAGAACTATGGATATACTCAAAGATCAGGTGCAGCCTCATACCGGTGCCCGAGACGTGGTTGGAGGAGACAAGATAGCCAAGGTATCTATAGTGGGTGTAGGCATGCGCTCGTATGTTGGTATTGCAAGTAAAATGTTTCGTTCTTTAGCGGAAGAAGGTATTAATATTCAAATGATTTCTACCTCTGAAATAAAAATTTCTGTGATTGTAGACGAGAAATACATGGAACTTGCAGTACGGATACTTCACAAGACATTCGAATTAGATCAGGCACCTTAAATTTCATCTAAAATTGTATGTCGGTTTGACCGAGAAGTTGTAAACCGCTATTCTGTCGCCTTTTCTTGTGGAGAGGTGGCCGAGTGGTCGAAGGCGCTCCCCTGCTAAGGGAGTATAGGCTTAAAAGGCTTATCGAGGGTTCGAATCCCTCTCTCTCCGCCACTTATGTTTCATTATTGCATAAGTAAAATATCAGCCCATCGCATAAAAAGTCTACTTGACAGCTTTCAATTTGACGTTTTAGCTCGCACAATGCCCATGTGAGAAAGATGAAACTCAGTAAATTGACCATAACTATTCTCAAGATTTAATTTGATCTCACCAGTGGCTTTTGTGCTAGCACTTCCCATTTCAGCAATTTCATACTCGAATCCATGAGGCAAGTCGATACGAGCGCGATGAATATCTCCAGTTACGATATTACGAATGGGCTCACCCCTTGTTTCGAACACTTCCGGTATCCTAATATGTCCAGTACGATTCTCAACATCGATTGCAAGACTAATAGGTTTGAAGAGTGTTTCAAGCTTATTAGGACTCATCGCAGAATAGACGGCCCACACTGTTGCCATTGGCTCCGTTTCTTCTCCCTGCATTATCTTGATTAGGGCATCTCGCTGCTTTTCATCAGCTTTTTCATCAATTATAAGTTGCATTTTCCCGTTTCCTTCGTGTACTGGGCCTGGCCAGGAATAGATACCTGCCGCTTTTAATCCATCCAGATTAACATCGCCAAAAAACCCCTTATTTATTATATATCCCGCTGCAGCTTCGCAGTTTCCATGTGTAGGCAGCGCGTTGAACTGACAGGGGCAGCCATAGTCACAATTACAGTTCGCAAATCCTATACCTTTAATTTGCCAATTGACCATAATACTAATCTCCAAATCTAGTTATTTATTTCTTATATATACCTTTGCAGTAATTGGCCGATGATCTGAATCCAAACATGGCCCAGGTTGTTGGCTTAAAACAAGAAGATTGCTGGACACAAAAAAATGATCCAATTGTATTCCTAATATTCCAGCTTTTGCTGGCCAAGTGGGTCGATAGCTTAATAATGTATTAGATGATTTTAAGCCTATTTCTTTTTCAATAGTATGTAATACACGTGACCCAGGGGCAGCGTTAAAATCTCCAACTACCATTACAGCATCATTACAATTCTTGATGGAGTTTGATAACGAAGTAATCTGTTGATTACGTATCTTTACTTCATGCCAGTTTCGTGTAACTTGTAGATGGACGGCATATAGATGAATAAGGCAACCTTGGATACTGCAAGTAACATGTAGAGCACGTTTTGCAAATTTTCCAGGCCACTTTATGTATTCAATAAATTGTAATTTATATCTTGAGATGACCATTACATGACTATGTCCTTCACCATATTGGTACGGGAAACGGTCTTTGAAATTATTTATAATAATACTCGTATCTAAAGTAACTTCCTGCAATACAATTACATCAGCCTGACATTGTTCTATATACATTAGTGAGCGTACGTGATTATCGGCATTCCACTGAATATTAAAACTAGTAACTACAAACTGCCTAGCGTTATCTGCAGGGGATAAGCTTCTTTTTTTTTGCCATGAAGTTAATGGTACTGCTGAAAAAATAAGAGTAATAAGTGAGGCAAGTATAAGAAGAATTTGCGTGGACAAAATGCCTATAATAAAAATTACTATACTTATTACAAGAAGATGTCTTCTAAAATTACTCGCTAGATCAATTAACCAAGTCCACTGTAACTTAAAGCTATTCATTTTTGTTCTGAGTGTTCGTCACGGTTGTACGTTGTAGTTATATAGCTAAATTAGAAATTCCTAAAAGTTTGTGAATATTCTTTTGATAAATTTAAGCTCATCTATAAAACAACAAAGAAAGTTACTCAACTATGGCTCTCAAAATAGTAACTAATGCCATACAGCCAGGATCAATTTTCCCCTTTGTGCGTTCTCCAACCCAACTAGCTCGACCTATTTTGCTACGCAAAGGCGTTACGTTTTCAAGGCCGGCTTCTGCCGCTACAATAGCCTTATTTCCGGCTTCACTTAAGGTGTTGTTTTTTGCTATAGCTTTACCAAAGGCTTCGCTGGCTGGATGAATGGCGTCAACAATTGTTTTGTCACCCAACTGAGCTTTGCCTCGTTGTTGAATCTCTTCTGCTGCTGTCTTAAACATCAGCGCTAATTCCTTATTAGTAATAGCTGACTTTCCCTTTACAGTCTTACCCGCTCGCATTAATGCAGTGGCAATTAATGTGCCCAGAGTTGATGGTGCGGCCTTATTTGTGGCCATACCAGCACCCATTAGAAACTTACCTATGTCAACTATCGGATTATTCTTAATGTGATTCAGCAAGGCATCAGCTATTTTATTAAGTGTGATACCGGTATCGCCATCACCTATAGACTGGTCAAGCGAGTTGATATAATCACTTTTATTTCTAAGCGCATTACAAGCACGTTGTATTGCGCTTACAATATCCTCGATCTGTATTACTTCACTCACCCTGATACTCCATTATATTTGGGTAAAGCAGGGAGTACAGGCCGGGTAGTCGAGTAATTCAGTTAATTCATCATCTAAGCGGAAGAACGTGAGTGAAGCACCAGCCATTTCCATTGAGGTGGCGTATTCACCAACATAGGCTCGGTAGATACTTATATCTTTATTAGTAAGTATTTGATGTAATTTTCCATACATAATGTAAAGCTCTTCAAGAGGCGTGGCTCCTAGGCCATTGACCATTACCGCTAATTTGTCTCCTTTCTGGCATTTTAAATCTTCAAGTATGGTATTGGTCATTCGCTCGGTAATATTATTAGCATTTTGTATTTTTTCGCGTTTCATTCCTGGCTCGCCGTGTATGCCCATACCAATTTCCATTTCGTCATCACTAAGTGTAAACGTGGGTTTTCCTGCTAGCGGCACAATACAGGGTGATAGGGCCACACCCATTGTACGGGTATTAGCTAATGTCCGTTCTGTGATCTTAACTACTTCATCTAGTGATCCGCCTTTATCGGCCTTAGCACCGGCTATTTTGAAGGCGAATACCATTCCAGCTACTCCACGGCGGCGTCCTGATTCTTCGGGTGGAGCAGAGGCAACGTCATCTTTCACAAGTACTGTACGAACGGGAATATCGTCCATTTGGGCCATTTCAGAGGCCATATCAAAGTTCATAATATCGCCACCATAGTTGCCATAAATATACACTACCCCTTTCCCACCGTTAATTCGCCGGGTTACCGAAAGCATTTGATCGGCATTGGGAGAAGAAAATACATCGCCAACCGCGCAGCCATCTAACATGCCTTTACCTACATAGCCTATAAAAATCGGTAAATGTCCCGAGCCGCCACCTGTGGCGAGAGCAACTTTTCCTTCTACTGGTGAGTCCGCGCGGACAATGGAATGAATATCATCTTGATAGTCTAATTGGCTCGGGTGAGCTTTAATGAAGCCATCAAGTAGTTCTGGAACAAAATCTGCTGCTTCATTAATTATTTTCTTCATGGTTATTTTCTGCGTTTTATTTAGGATAAAAATCAATTTTTTAAGTGTATTAATTTTGTAACAAAGCGTCCCATATTTCCCTATCGTTTTCAATAGCTGTATAGTTTATATTCTGCTATATCAGCTCTGGACTACGTAGTAAATGTAGAATATTTTATACTTCAGGTTTTATCCAAATATATTTGGTTCAAACACGAATACTTTTAATGTGATTTTTATTACAGATTTTGTTTATCAGTTTGAGTATTGTATTAAGGATATGTTGATAAGTCTCTATTTTACGGGGGTTTAATGCAAGTGATGATCCCGGATGATAGCTGGAGGAGGGAATACAATGACACAAGGTTTTCTTGAACAGTCTCGTCTTAGAAGAGAAGATACGGCTCAGGATTATCAGGAGGTGATTAAGCCTCATCGCCCGGTTACTGGTGAGAAAATAGAAAAGAGGGACTTAAGAATAGTTCGTCCACATATTTTCTTTCTTCAAATAAACGAAATAAATTTTGAGTATATAGATGAATACGTACGTTTAGGCTATTTGCCAACGTTTAAATCTCTATTTGAAAAATATGGTTATGTAAAAACAACATCAGAAACAGAACACCATCTAGCTAATCCGTGGATTCAATGGCCCACGGTGCACACGGGGATGTCTTATGCGGAGCATAATGTGTTTCGTTTAGGTGATATTGTTAAGCATGATCATGAAATGGTTTATGAGGCATTAGAAAAGCATGGCATTTCTGTAGCAGCGTTGGCAGCATTTAACGCTAAAAACACAACAAAGAATGCAAAGTTTTTTGTTCCTGATCCGTGGACAAAAACTCCATTTACTGGTTCAAAAGATCTCCAAAGAATTTACAATGCGCTATGCCAAATTACTAACGACTATGCGAAGGAAAAAATTACTTTTCAGTCATATTTTGATTTACTGTTGGGTGCAGTTAGCAATGCAAACTTCAAAAGTATACCTAGATATATTAAAGAAACATTATCATACATAAAGGGGAAAGTCTGGTTTCGTGCAGTTATTTGTGATCGCTTATTGCTTGATACTTTCATCACACAATGTAAGAAGCATAGACCTGAGTTTGCAACGGTTTTCCTCAATGGCGGCGCACACCTGCAACACCACTATTTATTTTCTTCAAAAGCTTATTCTGGTAAAAGAACTAACCCTAACTGGCATGTTGCAGAAAATGAAGATCCTTTACTTGATGTACTAAAATTATATGATGAAGCATTAAAAGATACTTTAAATCTTGCAAACAGTTTTGAAAATGGGCGTGTCATTGTGGCCACTGCATTGCATCAAAATGCACATGAACGAGAGACCTATTACTATCGTATTGATGACCACAAAAGTTTTTTACAGAAAATTGGTATTAAATACATAGATACATATAATTTGATGACAGAAGATTTTGTACTCTGCTTCGAAAATGAGCAGCTTGCCTTAGAGGCGGAGCAAAAAATATTGAATGTAGAAACAATAGAAATTGAAGAAATATTTTATGTTGAAACTGCAGACAGAGAAGTGCGTACGCTAAATAAAAGCGCAAAAATCTTTCATACTGAGAATCGAGGTAAAGATATTTATGTACAATTAAAACCTGTTGCGTCTTTAATACCCATTGAAGCAAAAATTAAAAGCGATGATGTGATTGTTGACAATTTTGGAAGGCTCGTTTCTCTTGCCCAAGTGAAAAACACGCACCATCATGGAGTAGGGTACTATTCGGACACCGCTTTTTTGAAAGGAGAGCTACCAAGTTCTTTTCCATTAAAAGATCTATTTGGTATGTTTTTAGAATCTTATGGTATTAAGTCTAATCGCCAGTCAAAAATGGATCCCGAGTTCTTAGCTGCTATTCGTGAACATGTAAAATTGCAGGCTTAGCGGTACAGATATCTGAAATAATTAAAGACTAAGAATTTAGTCTTTAATAGGTTATCTGTTAATTCACTATCAACAGTATTATTCATAGAGAATAATATCGTATCGTTTAATACTTATCCCATCTTTCTAGCTGTATTTAGTTTTCATTGCTTATCAACGTTAATTAATGATTGGTGATGTACTCTTTTTGCCTACATGCATCCTAACAGGCAAATCGCTTACTAATAAAATACCTAATTTTTTCCCTAAGTAGATTAGGCAAATCAATGCTAACTTCAATATTATAAAAATCCAGTTCGATTGTAGGGCTGTCTTATAAAAATAGTAACTTAATAAAGATGAGCGAATTGGTATTTTTAATCCATAAATATTTTCTAAAATAAAGGTTTATATATAAGTATTAACTTTAAGATTTCTTTTAAATTTGCCGTTATATAGATAATAAATTTAGATCCGTGTTCAGTCTTTCTATTAGCTTAAATTTAACCTGTCTATACTTAAATTTTAAATTGTTAAATCTTAATTTAAACGAGTCTAGTATTTCATCTATGATGACTAGTTCTGCTCCACAATCAAACTGGCGGCAGTTAGCTTCTGGCACACCAGAAGCTACTCTTTCAGAACAAGTTTGGCGCTCACTTTTCTATTTTAATGTATATCGTGTAATGATGGTTGTTGTGATCATCACGATCACCTGGATGATGCGCGACCCCGTTTTTGGTTCCCACAACCCACAATTGTTTCTATATGTTTCGTTGATTTATCTACTATTTGGTGGAATATCGATGATCCTGATACGTTTACGTTTGCCTCGTATTAACTGGCAGATTGCGATTCAGATCTTTTGTGATGTTTTATTTATATCTATTCTGATGCATTTTAGTGGTGGAATACAAAGTGGTCTAGGTTTATTGTTATTAGTGTCATTAGCAGCAGCAGGGTTAATTAGTCGCGGCAGGCTAGTGTTATTTTATGCGGCTATTGCTAGCATTGGTATCTTATTGGAGGAGTCCTATACCCTGCTTAATGTGGAAGGTTATCAGGCACATTATTTGCAGGCTGGTTTACTCAGTATGGGTTATTTTGCTGTGGCATGGTTGGTACATAAACTTGCTAAGCATACCGCTGCTAGCGAGCAGCTAGCATTACAGCGTGGGATTGATTTAGCAAATATGGCTGAAATTAATCAACTAGTAATCCAGGACATGCAGGATGGTGTGCTTGTAGTGAATTCAACTGGAGAAATACAACAGCATAATTTCCATGCAGAGAAGATTATTTGTTCATCGCAAGAGCTTCATGTTAAAAGTAACTTGGCTGACCAGGCTCCTCTTTTATCGAAGAGATTAGAATCTTGGCGAAAAGACTCGGGAACCAACTTTGATTTACTGCGGATTCCAGAGAGTAATGCGTTGATAAGAACACGGTTTGTACCTGTGAGAGGGGAAAGCAAGGCAAGTGTGGTAATTTTTCTTGAGGATATGAGCCATATTCAGGCGCAGGCCCAACAACTGAAACTTGCTGCTCTTGGTAGGCTTACCGTTAACATTGCTCATGAAATACGTAACCCACTTTCTTCTATTAGTCATGCTTATGAATTGCTAGAAGAAGACTCAAATATAGTTTCAACCCATCCTCGGTTATTACGTATTATTCGAGATAATACAAAACGTCTCAATAAAATTGTAAAGAACGTCTTACAACTTAATCGACGAGATCAGGTTGTACTAGAGGATATTCATACATCTGATTTTATAAGGCCATTTATTGATGAATTTTGTTATACGGAAAAAATTGATATTAATACTTTTTCTATTGATATTTCTAATCACCATATAATAAAGTTTGATGTTGGACATCTAAACCAAATATTGTGGAATTTGTGTAAGAACGCTTGGCGGCATTGCCGGAAGCAGCGTGATAGTATTCAGCTAACAGTAACTAAGGGAAGTGATAACAGAATTCATCTTGATGTAATTGATGACGGTCCTGGTATAGAGTCGAGCGCCCTTAATCAATTGTTTGAGCCATTCTTCACTACTGTAGTCAGTGGTACAGGGCTTGGGCTCTATATAGCGCGTGAAATGTGTGAGGCTAATAGTGCATCGCTTTTCTGCATAGAAGAACCTGTTGGCGGTCATTTCAGAATTGTATGCGGGGGCAATTAGATCATGCCTATTCAAAAAGAACAGATAGTGGATACTGAGCATAGTAGTAAGTCATCGCCTCCTATGATACTAATTGTTGACGATGAATCTGATATTTTAGAATTACTTGAGCTTACGCTAGCGCGAATGGGAATGGAGGTAAGAAGTGCTATGAATTTAAATGATGCTAAGCATATGCTCGAGTTACATCATTTTGACCTATGTTTGACCGATATGCGCTTACCCGATGGTGAAGGATTAGAATTAGTACAACATATAGTTAATTCTTCTGCAGATTTACCAGTTGCTGTAATTACTGCTCATGGCACCACGGAAAACGCCGTCGCAGCTTTAAAGAGTGGCGCCTTTGATTATCTTGCCAAACCAGTATCTTTACAGCAATTACGCTCACTGGTGAAATCTGCATTAAACCTACCCCCATTAAAAAGTAAAGTTTCATCTGTTTCCGAAGATGAGGGGTACATGTTACTTGGTGAATCTCCGCCCATGCTTCAACTTCGTTCTTTGGTCGAGAAAGTATCTAGAAGCCAGGCTCCTGTTTATATTAGTGGCGAGTCTGGCAGCGGAAAGGAATTAGCAGCAAGATCTATTCATGCTAAGAGTGCACGATATGGCAAACCTTTCGTGCCAGTTAATTGTGGCGCAATTCCTGAGAATCTTATGGAAAGCGAATTCTTTGGGTACAAAAAAGGCGCATTTACTGGTGCTGAGGTTGACCGTGGAGGGTTTTTTCTGGCAGCTAATGGAGGCACTTTATTTCTAGATGAGGTAGCTGATTTGCCACTTACTATGCAAGTAAAATTATTAAGAGCAATTCAGGAAAAAAAAGTAAGAAAACTGGGTTCTACTCAGGAGGAGTATGTTGATGTTCGTATTATAAGTGCTACTCATCAGAAATTAACTGATCGTATTGATGAAGGGAGATTTAGGCAAGATTTATACTATCGCCTTAACGTAATAGAGCTTAAAATGCCTGCCTTACGTGAAATGCAAGATGATATCCCACTTATAGCAAATACTATTCTTGCTCGGCTTTGTGAGGCAAGTGGAAGAACAAAGTGTAGTTTAAGTAAAAGTGCCCTTGAGACACTTATTCAATATAGTTTCCCAGGTAATGTTCGTGAATTAGAAAACATTCTTGAACGCACACTAACTTTATGCTCAGATGTCGAGATTGGCAAAGAAGGATTGAAATTGGAGTCTTTTGAGGCATCATCTCAAGATGTGCCAGTTGTGCAATCAGAGGCATCAAATATTGGATTACCGCTACAGGATTATCTTGACCAACTAGAGAAAGAATCTATTGTTGAGGCCTTGGAAAAAACTAAATACAATCGTACTGCTGCAGCAAAATTATTAGGTATTACTGTAAGATCTATGCGCTATAGAATCGAACGTCTTGGACTTAAAGATAGATGAATGTTCATTGTTCATAAATTTGGTAGATTAGAACTCATTACTTTCATAGTAGCGAAAACTATTCAATGAAAGTTGATGCCGCGGGTTGCCTATCTGATGTGCATTTTATTGCCTCACCTAACTGTGACGAACGTCCTTTAGGGTGTGAGATAAGCTTACTAGTAATACACAATATTAGTTTGCCACCCAATGAGTTTGGAGGTAATGGTGTAATTGAATTATTCACCAATAGTATTAATCTGGATATTTCCCATTATCAATCTCTTATTGATACTAAGGTTTCTGCACATTTTTTTATTCGCCGAGATGGTGAAATCATGCAGTTTGTTCCCTGTGGAAAGAGGGCTTGGCATGCTGGAGTGTCATGCTGGCGTGGTAAGTCATGCTGTAATGATTTTTCTATAGGGGTGGAGCTTGAAGGTAGTGATATGGTGCCATTTACTAGTGAACAATACGTATCTTTAATTAAACTTACAATGCTACTTAGTAAAACTTATCCAATTATTGACATTGTAGGTCATTCAGATATAGCTCCAGAAAGAAAAACCGATCCTGGTCCTTATTTTGATTGGAAACGTTATAGAAAGGCGCTACTTTCTTCTAAGCAGAGTTGATGATCGTCAACCTAACAGGCTAAAGTATTAAGAGAACTGTTAGTTTTACTCAGTTTAAGTTAGAAGCTATATGATATGAGTGAGATAGTATATAGTAGTAGATGATATGTTTATGATACGCCTTGACTTTGTAAATATTCTTCATAACTGCCTTTATAATCAGTAATACTATCTGATTTCATTTCGATGATTCGAGTAGCTAATGAAGATACAAATTCCCGATCATGGGACACAAAAATTAGTGTACCTGAGTATTTCTCTAGTGCAGTATTAAGTGATTCAATTGATTCCATATCGAGATGATTAGTTGGTTCATCCATTAGCAATACATTGGGTTTTTGTAGAATGAGCTTTCCAAATAGCATCCGTCCTTGTTCACCCCCAGAAATTACTTTTACTGACTTGTTTACTTCATCACCGGAGAATAATAATCTTCCTAATACACTACGTACGACTTGATCATCATCAGTTTCTTGTCTCCACTGTGCCATCCATTCAGTAAGTGAAATATCCATCTCAAAGTCTACAGAATGGTCTTGCATAAAATAACCATAATGTGCTTTTTCTGCCCATTTTACTTCCCCTGTATCAGGCGCCAGATCACCAGATAAGCAATGTAGTAAAGTTGTTTTTCCAATTCCATTGGGCCCAATGATTGCAACTTTCTCACCTGCTTCAATGTTAATACTAAATTTCTCGAATAATGATTTTTCCATACCAGAAAAATGTTTACTAATACTTTGTACCGAAACAGCTAATCGGTATAGCCTGTTTTTATCTTCGACCTCAAACCTAATGTAAGGATATTGGCGGCTAGATGGTTTTATATCATCTAATTTTATTTTTTCAATTTGACGTGCACGACTAGTTGCTTGTCTTGCTTTGGATGCATTAGCAGAGAAACGGCTGACGAATGATTGTAATTCTGCAATCTGGGATTTCTTTTTTGCATTATTAGCTAGCATTCGTTCGCGAACTTGAGTTGAAGCTGTCATGTATTCATCATAATTACCAGGATATACACGAATTTCTCCGTAATCCAAATCAGCCATATGAGTACATACACTATTCAGGAAGTGTCTATCATGCGAAATAATCACAATAGTACTTTTGCTTGTGTTGATTACATCCTCTAGCCATCGGATGGTATTGATATCAAGATTATTAGTTGGTTCATCTAGTAATAGAATTTCAGGATCAGAAAATAAGGCTTGAGCAAGTAGTACCCGTAATTTCAATCCAGGGGCGATCTTACTCATTAATCCTTGATGCTGTGATAAAGGGATACCAACACCTAGTAGTAACTCACCAGCTCGAGCTTCAGCTGAGTACCCGTCTAGCTCGGAGAAGCGTGTTTCAAGCTCAGCTGCACGCATATAATCGGCTTCAACAGCATTTGCATCTGCATAAATAGCATCACGTTCTTCTTTTACATGCCACAATTCATCATGACCCATCATTACCGTGTCAATTACTAGGTAATTTTCAAATGCGAATTGGTCCTGCCGTAATTTCCCTACACGATCATTTGCATCTACGCATACATTCCCAGAGGTAGAGTCAAGATCACTACCTAGGATTTTCATAAAGGTAGATTTTCCACAACCATTAGCGCCAATTAATCCATAGCGATTACCTTCCCCGAACTTTACCGATACATTCTCAAATAACGGCTTCGCTCCAAACTGCATTGTAATATTGGCAGTAGTAATCATGGGTTGTCTTTAAAAAGCATTTTAAAAAAAGTCGCTATTTTATATGGTTTTTGGTCAGAATCGGAAATCCTTTGGTAAATTCATCTTATTAGTGTAGTAAAGAGTAAAAGTGATTCCATGAATAAAGCGCTTAATCTCTTAACTTAAACATAGAGTGAATACATATAAACTATATTATTTGCTCGTTTTGCTTTCAAATTAGATGTCTTCTTATAAACATCGCTGCTGGTATAGGCATAAATCATGTATCATATTGGATTCAAAATTATGTCCTAAACTCCATGAAAGTTACTTTCCTGGAATTCGAACAGCCTATAGCTGAGCTTGAAGCAAAGATTGAGGAATTACGCTTTGTTCAGGATGGTTCCGCATTAGATATTTCTACTGATATCGCTCGTTTAGAGAAAAAAAGCCAAACACTCATCAAGGATATCTATGCAAAGCTAACGCCCTGGCAAATTTCACAAGTGGGGCGACATCCGCAGCGACCATATACGCTTGATTATATTGAGCATTTGTTTACTAATTTTGAAGAACTTCACGGGGATCGAAATTTTGCTGATGACCCTGCAATAGTTGGTGGATTAGCACGTTTTGACGATCAACCAGTAATGGTTATTGGGCATCAAAAGGGACGTGATACCAAAGAAAAAATTTATCGTAACTTTGGTATGCCCAAGCCAGAGGGTTACCGAAAAGCTTTGCGTTTTATGCGCTTAGCAGAAAAATTTTCATTACCAATATTTACGTTTATTGATACTCCAGGCGCATATCCAGGTATTGGTGCAGAGGAGCGTGGTCAGTCAGAGGCGATTGGACAGAATCTGTATGTGCTAGCAGAATTAAAAGTACCAGTTATCTGTACCATTATTGGTGAGGGTGGTTCTGGTGGCGCGCTTGCGGTAGCAGTAGGTGATGTAGTTCATATGTTGCAATACGCTACTTATTCTGTCATTTCTCCTGAGGGCTGCGCTTCTATTTTGTGGAAAAGCGCTGATAAAGCGTCAGAAGCTGCTGAGATCATGGGAATTACTGCTTCTAGACTAAATGCCATGGGGCTGATAGACAAAGTTATTAATGAACCTGTTGGTGGCGCTCATCGGGATTATTCTTCAATTATGCAGTCTGTAAAAACAGCATTACAAGAGTCAATTAAACAACTACAGGGCGATACAACTGAAGTATTGCTGGAAAAGCGTTTTAAGCGACTAATGGAATATGGAAAATTCAAGGAAATCGAAATCAAGTAGCACCCTAAGTCGCGTAGAGAATATATTAAAAGAGCAAATTCAACGTGACGATCATTTAGTTATAGGTCTAAGCGGGGGGGTTGATTCTGTTTCATTACTGCATATTCTTGTTTCACTATCAGTTCGATTGGGTTTTGTACTTTCTGCTCTTCACATCAACCATGGCATTAGTCCAAGTGCAAACAAATGGGAAAAATTCTGCCTTAAATTGTGTAATGACCATGATATTCCCATTAAGATTACTAAATTAAAGGTCAGTAAACTAGCCGGCGCTAGCCTTGAGGCTGTTGCTCGAGACGCACGTAATTCTATATTTAATAGACAGAAAGCCAATTACATAGTTTTGGCGCAACATATAGACGACCAAGCAGAAACCTTATTATTACAATTGTTACGCGGAGCAGGCGTGAAAGGGCTAGGTGCAATGCCTGTTATTAAGAATTATATATCAGCAGATAGACAAATTTTGGTTACAAGACCCAGAGTATTACGACCATTGCTTAGTGTATCACGCTGTGAGATTGAGGACTATGCAACAAAAAATAAATTGAGTTGGATTATAGATGAAAGTAATGATGATATTTCCTTTGATCGGAATTACTTGCGGCATGAGGTTTTTCCATTATTAGAGAAACGCTTTCCTTCCTATCGAACTACATTTTTACGCTCTAGTAGGCATATGGCTGAGGCAGATTATTTGCTTGATGAATTGGCAGGGATTGATAGTAAAGGTTGCATTATTTCAGATAAGCTTCAAATTGAAGGATTGCGTAAGTTGAGTTTTCCGCGCGCCAGGAATCTTTTACGCTATAACCTTGCGCAACAAGGTGTGGTTCTTCCTAGTACAGTAAAGCTAGAGGATATTCTTAGGCAATTACTATCTTCTCGCCTAGATTCCAAATTACACATTTCATTTGGAAGAACCGAAATTCGTTGCTTTAAGGGTAGTGTTCATGTTCAGCAAGTAAGTGTACTTCCCGACAAGGAGTGGAGTTTTGTATGGAAGGGAGAGAAGAACTTAGCAATTGCTGAGTTAGGTGGTTCCTTGAGGTTTGTAAGCAAAAAGGGAGCAGGAATTAATTTACAGAAATTAAAAGGGCGTCCAGTAATCCTTCGGTTTCGTTTGGGGGGAGAACGTATGCGCCCAGATTGTAAACGTCCTCGTCGTAGCTTAAAAAATTTGTTACAGGAAGCGTCGCTTCCTTTGTGGAAACGCGAATCACTACCTTTACTTTTTAGCGGTGAACAGCTTGTATGGGCGCCAGGAATTGGTGTGGACTGTGGATTTCAAGCTGGAGTTAGTGATCCTGGATTGTTAGTAAGTTGGCATCCTAATTCTAATTAGTAATTTTGCATTAATAATATAGCTCTCCATAATTTTTCAAGATTCTCAATACGTATGTAAGACCTTGATCCTGGCAAATTTTATGTACATTATAAAATCGTTTCCAGTTATGGATAGTGTCATTCTGTAAAACATAGTTAAATTTATTAGTGCCACTTATATATTTGTATATATATTAGTGAAGTATGGAAACTAATGTTTTATGTTCAAATTATGGTTATGATGTTTTTGAAAAATGGCTAAATCAAAATCTATTTATTTCTGTACCGAATGTGGTGGGCAAACTCTGAAATGGCAAGGACAGTGTCCATATTGCCAAATATGGAATTCGCTCGTAGAAACTATCTCAGATAAAGTTAATACACGTATCACTCCGATTGGTGAGATTAGTCAGGTACAGAATCTAGGGAAGGTAAAAGTAGGTGAAGAACCACGGTTTTCAACAGGTATAACTGAGTTTGATCGAGTATTAGGTGGTGGATTAGTACATGGTGGTGTTGTGTTATTGGGAGGTGATCCAGGTATCGGTAAATCTACATTGTTGTTACAAGCACTTTGTCACATATCTAATACAAAGAATGTATTGTATGTGAGTGGAGAGGAGTCATCACGACAAATAGCGTTGCGCGCAAAACGTTTGGCTCTAGCTGTAAAAGACGTGAATTTGCTGACAGAAATCCAGTTAGAACGAATCCAAGTAGTGCTGGCTGAGCGTAAACCTGATGTAGCTGTAATCGATTCTGTTCAGACAATGTATTCTGACACGTTACAATCAGCGCCTGGTTCAGTTGCGCAAGTCCGAGAGTGTGCTTCTCAGCTCACTAGAATGGCCAAAGCTAGTGGTACTTGTATTATTCTAGTAGGTCACGTAACCAAGGAAGGAACGTTAGCTGGGCCACGCGTACTTGAACATATGGTAGATACAGTACTTTATTTTGAGGGAGATACACAGTCAAGTTTTCGATTGGTTCGTGCTTTTAAGAATCGCTATGGTGCAGTGAATGAATTAGGCGTCTTTGCGATGACTGAAAAGGGTCTGCGAGAAGTAAGCAATCCGTCAGCATTGTTTCTCTCTCACCATGGGGAGCAGGTTTCAGGTTCTTGCGTGATGGTAACTCAAGAAGGCACGCGTCCCCTATTAGTTGAAATTCAGGCACTAGTAGATAAGGCTCACATATCTAATCCCAGACGCTTGAGCGTCGGGTTGGAGCAGAATCGACTAGCAATGTTGTTGGCCGTATTGCATCGTCATGTGGGGATTCCCTGTTTTGATCAGGATGTTTTCATTAATGCTGTCGGTGGCGTTAAGATTACTGAACCAGGTGCGGACTTGGCCACATTACTTGCTATTGTTTCATCCCTGAATAACAAGCCATTACCCAATAAAGCAGTAGTATTTGGTGAAATTGGACTAGCAGGTGAGGTGCGTCCAGTGCAACGTGGCCAGGAAAGGCTAAAAGAAGCTGCTAAATTGGGTTTTACTCAGGCTATTATTCCCAAAGCTAACAAGCCTAAACAGATGGTTCCTGGTATTGAGGTAATCTTGGTGGATCGTGTAGAAGATGCAGTTGCGAAAGTGTGTTGAGGTCCACTACTATTAAGCTATCAATCAATTTGCATGCAAAATAGAATAAATCAGCGGTTGCATCTATGGATACTTGGAATTCTTTCAGCAGGAATTGTGTTGGCTGCAGTTTTTATACAGCCTATTTCCCAGCCAGTTGAGTATCATCAATTTGTAGATCAGCGCATTTATTTTGGCATTCCAAACTTTTTTGATGTTACCTCCAACGTGTTTCTCTTGCTTGTTGGGTTAGTAGGTTTGGTTTTTCTTATGCGTCCAAAGGAATTGCTTGTTCATAGAGTTTTTGTTGAACTGTCCGAACGCTGGCCTTATTTTATTATTTTTTCATGCGCAATAATCGCATGTTTTAGCTCGATCTATTATCATCTGGAACCAGATAACACCCGGTTAGCTTGGGATAGACTTCCAATAGCAATAGGTATCACGACACTACTTGCTATTATGTTAATTGAGCGTATTGATATAAATATTGGTTTTCGATTGTTACCTTTTTTGATAGCCATTGGAGTCGGAAGCGTAATTTACTGGTATTGGAGTGAGCAAAAAGGTGTTGGTAATCTAAATTTTTATATTGTTGTACAGTTTTATTCGCCTCTGGCTATGATTTTGATTGGAAGTTTCTCCTCGTCTAGGTATACCAGAAGTTCAGATATATATATGGCTATAGCGCTATACGTTATTGCCAAGATAGCTGAATTGCTAGATCGTGAAATTTATAGTTTAGGACAGATGATAAGTGGCCATACACTTAAGCATCTATTTGCTGGACTAGCAGTTTACTGGATCTTTCGTATGTTACAAAAGCGAAGGCCAATATCAATAGTTGTATAAGGCTTATATACACCTAATATTATTTGGAGAGTAACAAAGGATATATGCATCTGTCTTAAGCTTACGAACTAATGGGTGGCGAAATAGTTTTGCGTCGTCTAGTAGATCGGTTTTATGATCTTATGGATGATGATCCGGATTACTTAATTTTCGCAAAAGGACTAAAGTTGCTACGTCTTTTGCGGCTATTGGACCATGAACGGTTACGTTTATGGACGATGCTGGGCATAGTTCTAGGCATGTTTCTAGATGAAGAATGTGTTTTATATCTTGGCTCCAGGCCAGGTACAACATGAGAAGCTATTCTATGTCCAGTGAATCGCTCAATTTTTTTCAGATGGATGTTATCTTTACCAGAAGCGAATGAGACAGCGATTCCAGATGCTCCAGCACGTCCAGTACGGCCAATTCGATGCACATAGTCTTCAGCAAATTTTGGAAGATCAAAGTTGATGACATGAGTAATTCCGACTATATCGATTCCACGTGCTGCAACATCTGTAGCAACCAGTATTCGTAATCTACCATGGCGGAGCTTGGTGAGCGTGCGATTTCGTTCTCGTTGATTCATATCACCGTGTAATGCTGAAGCCACATGACCTTGAGCAGAAAGATTACCTGCTAGTGTATCAGCATCACGCTTTGTGGCTGTAAATACGATAGCTTGTTTTAACGCTATATCACGTAATAAATGATCTAGCAATCTGTTCTTGTGCGAAAAGTCATCTACATAATGTAGTCGCTGTTCAATGTTATCAAGTTTGGCTTGTTGCGTTGCAATTTGGATACGTTTAGGAGATTTCAGAAGACGTGTTGCAACTTTTGTTATGGTGTTATCTAGAGTAGCGGAAAATAACAGGGTTTGGTGGCTGGTTGTTGATATAGCTGAAGCAATTTTTTCAACATCGTCAATAAAACCCATATCGAGCATACGATCTGCCTCGTCAAGTACCAACATCTCCAGACGAGAAAAATTTACACGCCCACGTTGGATATGATCGATCAAACGACCAGGTGTAGCCACCAGAATATCTACTGGTTGCGACAATAATTTATTCTGTAATGGATAGGGCATGCCACCAAGTATGCTTACAACCTTAATTCGATGTAAATACTTGCCGTATTTGATAGCGGCATCTGAAACTTGGAGTGCGAGTTCACGCGTCGGGGTTAATACTAGTATGCGTGGGCCGCGACAGTGAACCTTGGATGGGGAAGCGAGGCGATGTAGTGCTGGTAACATAAATGCAGCAGTTTTGCCTGTACCGGTTTGGGCTGAAGCCATTATGTCGTGTCCAGCAAGTAATTCGGGAATAGCTTGTTTCTGAATTGGCGTTGGTATTGTATAGCCTAAATGAATGATAGCTTTGAGGATATGAGGATGCAGATTAAGATTTTCAAAAGACACAGTATTTTCCTAAAAAAAGAATTAACGCACAAGCAAGAAGGCCTACCAAGTTTAATGGTCAATGTATTGCAGGCATACTTATATAACATCGACGCTAACCATGGTGTAGCATATACAATTTCCGAGGAAAACTTGAAAATCGAGGAGAGGTCAGGAACGATGGATCCAAGAAAAGTTTTTGATCCTTTTCATCGAAGTGCGGATTATACATGAACCGTGGTCGATGTTGTGTTTATTTTAAAGTAGATACGAGGTTAGCTATCTTACTGTTTGGCTGCTATAATGCCGCCCTTTTATTAATCTGATGTAGAGATCTATAAATATGATTCGCCCCATCCGTAATATAGCCATAATTGCCCACGTTGATCATGGCAAGACCACTTTAGTGGACAAGTTATTGCATCAAGCAGGATCTTTTGCTGCACACCAGAACATTGCTGAGCGGATTATGGATTCTAACGATATTGAGCGAGAGCGTGGCATCACTATACTTGCAAAGAATTGTGCGGTGGATTATGAAGGGGTACACATAAATATCGTGGATACACCTGGTCATGCAGATTTTGGCGGCGAGGTTGAGCGTGTGTTATCAATGGTTGATGGTGTTTTGCTGCTAGTCGATGCGGTAGAAGGTCCAATGCCACAAACTCGCTTTGTAACTAAGAAAGCGCTGGCACTTGGATTGCGTCCGATTGTAGTAGTCAATAAAATTGATCGGCCAGGTGCGCGCCCTGACATGGTTGTAAATTATACGTTTGATTTATTTGATAAGCTAGGTGCGACAGAAGAGCAGCTAGATTTTCCAGTAGTGTATGCTTCAGCGCTTAATGGCTATGCTATGTTAGATTTAAAACGAAGTAGTACAGACATGCGCCCTTTGTTCGATACTATACTCAAACATGTTCATACACCCGTTGGTAACCCAGATGAACCCCTTCAGTTACAAATTAGCGCGTTAGATTATTCAAGTTTCGTTGGCCGTATTGGTATTGGCCGTATTAGCCGTGGTTGTCTAAAACCAAATCAGGATGTAATGGTATTAGCAGAAGATAATTTTTCGAAGAAAGCTAGAGTCAATCAGGTACTAGGTTTTCGTGGTATTGATCGTGTGCAATTAGATGAAGCTACAGTTGGTGATATTGTATTGGTCAATGGAATTGAGGAACTTAGTATTGGCGCTACTTTGGCTGATATTAATCAGCCTGAAGCGATTCCAATGCGTGCGGTAGATGAGCCTACATTAACTATGAATTTTCAGGTAAATACATCTCCCTTTGCAGGCAGGGAAGGTAAATTTGTTACTAGCCGTCAGTTACGTGAACGGCTTGAAAAAGAATTGCTTACTAATGTAGCTATGAAGTTAGAAGATACAAGCGAGAGCGATATTTTTTTGGTTTCTGGGCGCGGTGAATTGCATCTAACCATTTTACTTGAAAGCATGCGGCGAGAAGGTTACGAACTTGCAGTGTCGCGCCCACACGTTGTGATCCGTGAAATTAATGGTGTTAAGTGTGAGCCATTTGAAATGCTTACTTTAGATGTGGAAGAGGCAAACCAAGGTGCAGTTATGGAAGCGCTTGGTACACGGCGTGGTGATTTGCAAGATATGGTTCCTGACGGACGCGGACGTGTAAGACTAGATTATCGTGTTCCTGCACGTGGCTTGATTGGTTTTCAATCTGATTTCATGACCATGACGCGTGGTACAGGCATAATGAGCCATGTATTTGACGAATATGCTCCAATGCGGCCGGAAATCGCTGCGCGTAGGAATGGTGTGCTAATTTCAGCTGAGCAGGGGGACGCAGTTGCGTATGCTTTGTGGAAATTACAGGAACGTGGTCGCATGTTTGTTAACCCCGGCGATAGTTTGTACGAGGGCATGGTAATTGGTATTCACAGTCGTGATAATGATTTAGTGGTTAATCCTACAAAAGGAAAGCAACTAACTAATGTGCGTGCTTCAGGAACTGACGAAGCCGTAACCCTGACTCCACCTATACTTCTCACATTGGAATCTGCAATCGAATTTATTACTGATGATGAGCTAGTAGAAATTACTCCTAAGAATATCCGTATTCGAAAGCGTCTGCTACGGGAACATGAACGCAAGAGAGCCTCACGTGCTGCTTAATCAATATGGAAAAATATATTTCTACATGGCCTGCTAATATTTAATATTTACAAAATTGTTAGTGCAGTAGTTTATTCTAATGGACAAAATTCTATGGTACGTTGCTGACCCAATGTGTTCGTGGTGTTGGGGTTTTGCACCTGTAATTGAAGCAATTAGGAAGGAATACAGCAATTCTTTAAAAGTTGAGTTGGTATTAGGTGGATTGCGACCGGGAACAAAGCACCCTATTGCATCAGCGCAGCGTAAAGAAATACTACATCATTGGAAAGCTGTGAAGAGCGCTACAGGACAATCATTTTGTTTTGATGGTGCGATGCCAGAAGGTTTTATTTACGATACCGAGCCAGCATGTAGGGGAGTGGTGGCTATGTCTTTAATTAATTCCGACGCAGTATTTCCTTTCTTCAAGTTAATTCAATCCTCATTTTACGTAGAGCAAAAAGATGTCACCAAGCCTGAAATACTGGTACAGTTAGCGGTAGAAGAAGGAATAGATTCAGAATTATTTTTGCAAGTATTTGAGTCTGATGAAGCAGAAAAAAAGACCTCTATTCATTTTGAAAAAACACGTCGCTGGGGAGTACATGGTTTTCCTACACTGATAGGGCAGAACGCATTAGGTTACCAAATTCTAAACAGGGGATACTGCTCACGTGCGGTGTTGTGTATGCAACTTGATAATTGGCTAAATACTTAGGATGTTGCCATGAATGAAGTTATATTAGCTCATTAAAGGTTCATTTTATTTACTACCCTGATCCAACTGACCATCCAAAGTACTCAAGAAATCGTTGGAATGTTTCACCTTTTATGATCCAAGCAATGAGTAATGAAGTGCAATACAATAAAACGATAGTGCCTATGGCCCGAAGTGGATTCAGAGTTGAATACTTTCTCCACTGCGTCAGAATATCAAGATTCTTCGGCTCATTTTCCTTATGTAGTCTCAGTTCAGCTAAGACATGATTCCTGGCTTTTTGTAGTACCTTAGAGATGCCTTCTTGATATGCAGAATTGATAAGATCCAGCTTGTTAGCCGCCGAATCAAGGGGCGACCTATTAAGCGCTGTTTTCTTGTCAAATTCCTTATAGAAGTCACTCATTCTTTCTAAATATTGGTCATCAGAAAAGATATCATTAATCATTTCCTCAATAGTATAAATGTTTTCCTTGCTTAAATTAGTGTCAACCTTATTTAAAACTGACGTTATCTCTTTGATAAATTCGTGCTCTTTATTATTAATAAGGTCAAACCATAATGCTTCCAATACTTGAGGAGATGGGGCGGAAAATTCTGATTTTTCGTCACTTGATCTAATATAAAGTTTGTTAAGTTTAAGATTATTTATTTCCTCACATTTCTTATTAATGCTTTCTAATCTGGCTTTAAGAATATCAGTAGTCATAATTTTAAGAGTAGCGCAAATAAGATAATATCAAATTGAATTTACTAGAAATGTCAGGGTTTTATTATCTTACATTGGTAAAGCAGAAAAGACATCAAGATCTTCCACTGCTGCTGCGGCGCGTCGCAAGAGCTCTAGATTGTTCTCTAAACCCATCATTCCACCGATAGCTAATGTCACAATCATTGCTTCAAGGGGATATATAAGGTGCGCACGATATCTTTGTTTAATATACTCGATATCAATATATGTGACTCCATTGTTTTGAAGACTTCTCATATAAATTTCTAAAAGATTTGTCTCGTGAAGTCTTCTTGTCTCGGGGTTGAGAGCAGTGGATAAGAAATAGGCAATATCACTAATTCCTTCACCAAATCGAATAAGCTGCCAGTCAAGAAAACCTGGTTGAGATTGATTCCAGAATAGATTTCCTGGATGACAATCATGATGAATGAGTGTTTGTGGCGCGTCTGAAAGGAAACACATAACCTTACGGCGGCAGCGAGCATAGTGAATAGCTGGAGCATGTAGTGTGGAGGGTATAAGTTTTCCAGCTAAGCGTAACCCTCGCTTCATTAATGGAACAGATAGAACTGTACCTAGGTGATCTTCTAGTTGGCGCACTGGACTAGCAAGCCAGCGGTAAGATTTATTAAATTGTACTTTATTCCAGAAACGGGCATGAAGCAGAGCAAGTTGTTCAACAACTGCTTTTGCTTGAGTTATTGTTAAGAAATCACTTGGTTTACCAGTAGATGATCCTGATTCTGTCACATCTACAAGTACTAGTGTTGAGTCCATACCAAATTTGCTTTGTGCGGCTAGGAAGCTAGGCACATTAATTGGGACAGTTGAAGCTATTTCATTATAAAAACGTACTTCAGTATGAAGTAGTCTTGGTAAGGCCGTAATCAATTTTGATTGCCAAGCTAGTGAAGGCAGCTTTACAAACCACAGTTTGGGTAACAATTCCGGCTTATTATGTTCAACAATAATACGAATTCGCGTTGTAGTTCCAATATCTACAGAAACAATGGATACATTTGAAACAGTAGCATCTGGATAATGCTTATTGACAACTCGTTGGGCCCAGTTAATGGTTAAATCCCTAGGGTGGCGTGCAAGAATGTTATGCTTCATTTTTTTCAATTTATTGTTTTGTTATCAGATTTAAATAATACTATCTAGTAACAGGATTAACTAAACTAATTTTATAATTTCTTAATGGTGACAATATTTTTTAAGTAATTTTAAAGTATCAATGCATTTTGTTAGTATATTTAAAGTGATATTACCCATTTAATAACGTGTAATTAATATTTTGTAATGGTAAATATATGAGTCCAATTGTTGATGCAATTTCGCGTGCTTTTCGTGATCTTTTTCAATTTCAGATTCTTTGGGTTGTGCTTTGGCCAATCTTAACCGCGATTCTTATATGGGTTATTTTAGGAGTAATGTTTTGGGGTGTTTTTTCAAGCTGGATTACAAGTGGGCTCACAGCCATAGGTATTCAAACATGGCTTGAAGGCGTAGAGCCACAATGGATCGCGTATACTATACAGGCCATAGTGCATTTTATTATATTTGTACCATTAGTTTTTGTTACAGCACTAGTAATTACAGCCTTGTTTGCTATGCCAATGTTAATTCGTTTAGTAGCTGAGCGTGATTATCCAGAACTTGAGCGTAAAAATGGTGGCAGTATTGGTGGTAGCTTACTGAATGCATTACTTGCTATTTGTATATTTATTGTCATCTGGGCACTTACAATTCCTCTATGGTTGTTTGGCGCAGGAATAATAATCCCGTTTGTTGCTGCAGCATACCTTAATCAGCGTTTGTTTCGCTATGATGCTCTGGCTGAACACGCCAGTAACGAAGAACTAAAGCTCTTGGTTGCTGCAAATAAATCTTCATTATGGGCTTTGGGTTTATTAACTGGCCTTACACAATTTGTGCCCATACTTAACCTTTTTGCGCCAGTGTTGTCAGGGTTAACTTTTGTTCATTTTGGACTTGGGCGCCTTGCAAATTTACGTCAATCGTCATAGATTATTTTAGCGGCACTTTTAATTATTTTAATCTATTACATTAGAAAATTATATCAACGATTTGAATATTAATGTATTTAACAAGGAAGCTATTGTAAAAACTTTGAGATTTATTTATAGATTGAGTGAAAATATATCTTAGTATCAATCTTTAAAAAGGAGTGTACATGAGTAATAAGATAACAATTTTCCAAAAACCAACATGTAGCAAATGTAGAGCTACACTTAGTATTCTTAAAGATAGTAATGAAGAGTTTGAGAGTGTTAACTACTATGAGGTACCTTTAACAAAGGAAAAGCTACATGACTTACATAAAAAATTAGGCTTATCTGTACGTGATATGTTGCGTAGTGGCGAACAAGTGGCGCGTAACTTGAATCTAGCCGGTAGAAATCTTTCAGATGATGAGTTGATTGATATTATGGTAGAGAACCCAGATCTAATTCAAAGACCGATAGTCGTACGTGGAGACAAGGCAGTATTATGCCGACCACCAGAGAATGTAATGAAATTATTATGATCTTCATTTTAATTTGAAGAGATTCTGGCTTAGATTAGATTTGTTTGTTTTTTTATGGCTTATTGCGTAATATGTTTAAATGCTTAATATAATTTTCATTAAACAGATAATTGATTTTACCAGAATACTAGTTATAGACGGCACACATTGACCCGAACGCTTCTGTCACGTAAAGTTAGTCATTCTTCTTTCTAGACCACAATTCAGATGGAGCTAAAATCTCAGACTGAAGCAGAGCTTATTTCACTTCGAGACAAGTTGGATGGCTGGTGTAAACAGCACCAAAGCTCCAAATGGGGTCATCGACTTTGGATATTAACAGTTATTTTAGGTGTACTTGCGCTTAATTTAGGAATCGCAGATATTTTTCTTAGTGGCATAACGCCAGTAAATATTTTTTTAATTGTATTGGGAATTGTTACCTGTTTTTCATGGTACAAGAGTGACAAGCAGAAAAAAACAAATACAAAATTTCTTGCTGAGATTAATAATGAGCTTGTGCGACGCAATTCAACAGCTGAGAGTAATGATAGATCAAGTGAAATAGATCATGTGGCACCATAAGATTCTACTTAATTGACACTGATTCTAACATTACCTAGGGTATGTATTAGCCTTATATAGGATGTGCAAAAAAACTACCAGCCAGCCAAATAGAACTGATACCTAACATAATTAGTGTGACCTGTTGGACAGTGGCGCCAATTTCTGGACGTTTGTGTAGGCCTGGAATTAAATCTGCCATCGCTACATAGATCATACTAGCGGCAGCAAGTCCTAAGAGTGATGGCATAAGGTGGTTCATATCTTGTAGCATGAAAAAAGCTATCATACCGCCAATCAGAGTTGCAACACTGGATAATAGGTTAAACAATAACGCTTGTTGCCGGGTATATCCAGAGTTGAGCAGAATCAAGAAATTGCCTGCTTCCTGAGGAATTTCGTGTGCAATGATAGCTATAGATGTGACAATACCTAATTGTACGTCTACCATAAATGCTGCAGCAATGAGTATCCCGTCTACAAAATTATGAAATGTATCACCCAGCATAACCATAATCCCGCTCCGGCCACTGTCGTGATCATTTATTGTTGAGTTTGCGACAACATTATGTAGAGGATCATGAGCTTCACATTCTTCAATATGGCAGTGGCGCCATATCACTAATTTTTCAAGAATAAAAAATAATAAGATACCGAACAGAACGGTAGCTGCCATTTGCCCGGGATTTTTTGATAACTCAAGTGCTTCTGGTAATGTGTTAAGGAATGCAGCTCCTAGTAGCGCCCCAATAGCATAGGAAATTAACATTTGCACCCATGAAGCACGAGTGTTGAGTGTTAGCATGGCAGCAAACAAAACACTTAATGTGCCACCTAGTAAGCTAGCGGCAATAATCCAGGAAAAAGTGGTCATAGTTGCAATTTTGGAAGAATTTGCGATTATACGCTGTTGTAGAGTTAGGGTTGTTGTTGAATTTGAAAAATATTTAATGACTGTCTATGTTATTAAGTTCTATGTAAGCAAACCTGATAGCTGTATATAATCTTATTTTGTAAGCCAAATTAAACCTGCCATCCGACCAGTATTACCATCTCGCCGATAGGAAAAATACCGTTCTGGATTACTAAAAGTACATTCATAGTTACTATAAATTTCAGTTACACCAACTGTTGCTAATCGTTGCTGTGCTAACAAAAATATGTCAACAAACCATTTCTTGCAGTTATTCTCGTAGTGTGGAGTAAATGCAAGTTCAGATTTTTTATCTTGTTTAACAAAAGCATGATGTACCTCTTCTCCAACCACAAAAAAATTAGGTCCAATAGCTGGTCCAAGGTAGGCCATAATTTGAATATTCCTTTCATTCATTTCTGTTACCGTTCTCTCGATTATTCCTGCATTTAAGCTGCGCCATCCTGCATGTACAATACCCGCAACTGTACCTGAATCATTACACAGGAATATGGGCAAACAATCAGCAGTAAGTATTGCACAGACAACATTATTGGTACGGCTCAGAGCAGCATCACCTACAGGCTTAATCTCATTATTATCTACCCATACCGGTGTTGAGCCATGTACCTGCTTCAACCATCGTGGTTCACTAGGTAGGGCCTCACGTAGTTTTACTCGGTTTTTTTTCACAAAAATAGGATCATCACCAACATGATTACCTAAATTTAGACTTGCATAGGGGTTACAGCTCATACCACCAAGACGAGTGGTAAAAAGTGCTTTGACGTTACTCGGTGCTGGCCAGTCAAGTGTAAACCAACTATTCATAATTGGTATCTTTATTTAAATTACTAATAGTTTTCATGGCAAGTACGAAGCTTCAGTAATAGTTCTTTAATATCTTCTGGTATCTCTGTTTCCCACATGACAGTTTTTCCAGTTTCTGGATGAATTAACTCTAGTCGTTGTGCGTGTAAGGCCTGCCTGGGAAAACTCATTATTAATTTTCTAATTTCTTGGCTAATCCTTTTTGTTTTGTTTTTATATACCGAATCACCTACTAAGGGGTGGCCAATAGAGTACATGTGTACTCGGATTTGGTGGGTGCGTCCCGTTTCCAAGCTGCACTGAAGAAGTGTACACCCACATAGTCGTTCTTTTACTTGATAATGGGTACATGCCTCTTTTCCTTTTCTAGTTACTGCCATTTTTATGCGCTGAGTTGGATGTCGCCCAATTGGTGTGTTCACTTGACCGCTAGCATCAACGTGACCTAGTACTACAGCAAGGTAATCTCGTTTCATAGACCGATTTTGTAGCTGACGGACTAAACTAGTCTGTGCTTCAAGAGTTTTCGCTACAACTAATAGTCCACTAGTATTTTTATCTAGGCGATGTACGATACCCGCGCGCGGTATTTTTCTCAATTGTTCTGCATGATAGAGTAAACCATTTAGCATGGTGCCCTGCCGATTACCATTACCAGGATGTACTACCATACCAGCTGCTTTATTAACAACTATGAGCGATTGGTCTTCATACACGATATTAAATTTGATAGCTTCTGCAGGATAAGTGGTTTCAATGGGAGGTAAAAGTGGTTTTATTTTAATTTTCTCCCCTCCCCATACTTTCTCCTTTGGTGTTACCTTTAGGTCGTCTATCGTAATTCGATTTTCTCGAATCCATCCCTGTAAACGACTTCGAGACTGGTCTGGTAGTAGTTGAGCCAGGGCCTGATCAATACGCAGCCCGGCACATGTTTGTGGGATAATTAGTTCGATTATATTTTTAGTCGAACTAGTTTCAGATAATTTTGCGCTATAATAAGTTAGTTCGTTCTTGGCTATCATTGAATTTATCATGTCGATTATTTCACGTAGTTTAGTCCTATTCTTAGTACTACAGCTATCAGGTTGTGCTTTTGGCTGGTTACAAACCACGCAAAGGGGAGAGGATACCGCTGACTGGTCTGTAACTAGATTCTATGCAGAGGCTAAATCAGACTTAGAAGCTGGAGATTACAAAACCGCAATCAAATTGTTTGAAGCATTAGAAGCACGTTATCCCTATGGTCGATATGCTCAGCAAGCCCAACTTGAGATAGCCTATGCTCATTATAAAGCAGATGATTCGGCTGCAGCTGTCATTGCAGCTAATCGATTCATAAGGCTACATCCCAATCATCCGAATGTTGATTATGCTCATTATATTAAAGGCCTGGCAAGTTTCAACGATGAAAAAGGAATAGCAGGTTATGTAATGAAAAGATACTTAAATCAGAAAATGAGTGAGCGTGATCCAAAGGCTTCACGTGAATCATTTGAAAGTTTCAAGGAACTAATTACCCGCTATCCTGATAGTAAATACAGGGCCGATGCTGTAAAGCGTATGAATTTTTTAGTTAATACAGTGGCGATGGGTGAGATTTATGTTGCACGTTATTATATGAAGAGAGGTGCCTATATTGCTGCGGTCAATCGCGCACAATATGCTTTGCAAGAGTATCCACAGACTCCTGCTACTGAGGATGCGCTAGCTATTATGGTGGAGGCCTATGATGAGTTAGGAATGACTGATTTACGTGATGATGCCGAGCGTGTAATGCTGAAAAATTTTCCTAAGAATCCTGTCTCACCAGAAGTAGTTTCATCTGAAACTGATTCTACTGTAACTGTACCCTGGTGGAAGTTTTGGTAGCTTTGGCTTACAAGGAAAAGTAAGCCAGAGTTACGAAGTGTAGTGCTCTAGCAAAATATTGTTTTCTCTATGCCTGAGGAAAATAATTCGGTTAATACACTTATGGATACCTGTTCTACATAAAACTAAGTTGACAGACTAAAAATCTTCCTGAAATCATCCTTTCAATTTCTATAAATTAGCCTATATTTGGACCAAAGTAGGGGAGCATAAGCACGGATATCACCAGCGAAACAACGAATAAGTAATAACATTTGTACATCATTATTTCTTTCTCGTTCATACAGCCTCCCTTTGCCGTACATATGGAGGCAGGGTTCCAGATGTTATTGTACGAATATAGTATTGAGACTAGTGCCACCAGAATAAAAAACGGGCGGGACCAGTCAGCAAGCGTCAAAAGATATAAAATCTTGGCGCTACTATAACCAATCGTGACTAGTAAAAATGTGCCGAGGCAGCAAATTGAAGCGAGAACTGCGGACGCGCTACCTATGTTTAACGCAGTACGGGCGTTTTTATACGGCAGTATATGTGTAGTAGAACTTGCCATTTCATGATCTGCAGTTAAGTTCATGATAATTTTCCGTCAATGTGCTCCTGGTTACCTATCAGCCATGTTAAAAACTAGAGTACATAATTGTACGTTATAAACCTTAAATGTGCGATATAGCACAAATATCGGCGCTGTGCTTGCTAATCTTTAGTATAAAATGGACAACACTCTGTTTTTAAACCTAAACACTGGTTTAAAATGACTAACATTCAGGTTCATTGTGGATCCAGGTTAAGTATGAGTGCTTAGGTTCCTGCGCCACCTAAATAATCTTTTCAGGTAATGTTATTGCTGATAACAAACCGAATGAGTGGTAGCGGTACTAGATAAGAGTGGATGAGTTATTGGAAAACGAAATTTGGCAGGCTGCACCTATTTAGGAAGCGAAATAACAATATATGTTATACATGTACATACGGTTTCATGATTCGTTTATATGTATCTTTGATTGCTTGGTAACATCCGCAGGTGTTAGCCTTTAGTCCCTTACGGTCTAGAATTTTTAGGCGTCCCATTTTGTAACTAATCAGTTTCTTTTTCTGTAAAGCTCCAGCTGCATTAGTAATACCTGCACGACGTACGCCAAGCTTGCCAGCAAGACATTCGTGAGTGACATAAAATTCACTGGCGCGTGTGGAATCTTGTGCCGTCAAAATCCAACGTGCAAGGCGAGCAGATAAAACATGAAAGCGATGACAACTCGCTGTTAGACAAAGCTGATTCAATCTAATATAAGTATAACTTTTCAGAATTTGTTGCAATGCCTTACTTTTTTCGTATATTTTGAGAAACTGATCACTAGGCATGCTTATAGCTGAACCAGATGTCTCAACTACGGCACGCAGTAATGAGGATTTGGAACCAAGTATAACGTTGAGCCCAAGCATCCCGTCAGGACCTACAGTTCCTATTTCCATGCCTGATCGGTTATCAACATCACATATTAAAGAAATAAAGCAGTCGATTGGGAAACAAACGTTAGGAGTTACATCTCCGGGTTCACCTAAAACCTCACCAGAACTTAATTCGACTAATATACTTCGATCGAGAAAATTTTTATATTCCTTTGGTGGCAAAGAACTAAGTAACAAGTTACTAGCTGGCACGACAAGCTTTACAGCTGACATGAGAGAATCTCCCGTAGAACTGACGCATTAGTTTAAAAAATGTCTGTTACAGCACATATATGTACGATATAGTACAACTAAGGTCAGTACTTAAACACATCTTAAAATTTATATCTGTGAATTATTGCCTTTTTAAACTATATATATTACCCAAAATACCCAAAACCTGTGTGAAAAGTAGTGCTGGATGTTAAAAAGAGCATTTAAATCAGCATATAGTATCTAATACTGCTAAACAAGAGTACAAGAATTAAGATCAGTACTTATCTTATTTTCCCGCTAATGGATTGATTTTACAGAGAGTTCTAAATATAGCGCCACCATTAGTTTCAGGTGTAACAGGTGACCATTTTTCTTTTTCATCACTTGTAAAAACAGGATCGCCCTTACCCATATTTTCTGAAAAAGAAATTCCGTATATTGTTCGTATCTCTTCTCTTTTGCAGCTAATCTCTACTAATAACTTAATTGAATGAAACTTAGTTGGTGGCTCTCCTTTTGCTTCTGGATAGTCAAGCATTAGCCATGCTCGTACAATACCAAATCTTTTACTGGTTCTTACACTATCAAAATCAACATACCTAATTTCATTTTCTAGAGTTTCTAATTTCATCCATTCAGTAGCATTAACATTTAAGCTTAGAAACAACACAGCTAATAGTATAAGTCTCATGTTTTTCTTATTCTTTTATGATTAGATTTGGCGTTCTACTTTAAAAAGGAGTGAAAAGAAGAAAAAATATAGACAAGTTCAAGTTTTTGAAGAAAGTACGAGATAAGATTTGTCATGGAGAAGAAGTTGCTGAAGTTGGTTGTGCTAACTCATTTAGTACAATCGCTAGCGCTGAAGCTACTGCATCATGAAGATAAAAGCTTTTAAATGTATATACATATATAAAAGCAGTTACAGTAAATTTTATTTCACTAGATTTTTCTTATTTATTATATTAGGGCTGATTGTGGGGGTGTAACTTTCCTCTTGCCCCGTATAACATGCACCAGCCCAATTTGAATGGCGTCCCCAAGGGGATTCGAACCCCTGTACTCACCGTGAAAGGGTGATGTCCTAGGCCTCTAGACGATGGGGACAAAAATTATATTGTAGTTAACATATTTAAGAGCCTGGTGGAGATAAGCGGGATCGAACCGCTGACCTCTTGCATGCCATGCAAGCGCTCTCCCAGCTGAGCTATACCCCCGCAAAAAGAAGGCGAATTATACTGAGGCACTCTTTCAAAGTAAAGCAAAGGTCAACTAGGAAAGCTGGTTATTTGTCTATTCATGCGATCAATCGTTTCCTTTCTACCCAGTAATTCCAGCACTATATCTATAGATGGTGTCTGTGTTACTCCTGTTACCATAACTCGTAGTGGCATCGCGACTTTTGGTAATTTCATGTTATTAGCAGCCGCCGTATTTTTAATTGCATCATGTATCAATTGACGATTCCACTTAAATGAGATTAAGGAAAATTGCGCAATCAACTGGTATATTACGGGCTTTACCTCTGCACTAAAATATTGTTTTTTAGCTTCCTCTGAGGGTTCTAGTCGGATGAAAAAGGGAATTGCTTTTTCAGCTAGTTCTGTAATTGTATTAACTCTCTCCTTTAATAAAGTTACTACTTTTTGTAAATCAGGGCCAGTGTTGATATTACAGCCTTTTTTTTCAAGTAAGGAGGTAATTTGCTCTACCAAATAACTATCAGTTGATGTTTTTATATAATGTTGGTTGATCCACTTTAATTTCTCTGGATTAAATTTTGCTGGTGAACGATTAACTGATTCCAGGTCAAACCAATTAATTAGTTGATCTCGGCTAAATATTTCCTCATCACCATGCGACCAACCAAGTCGTGCTAGATAATTAACTAAAGCTTCAGGTAAATACCCGTCATCACGGTATTGAGTTACCGAAACTGCACCGTGGCGCTTAGAAAGGCGCTCTCCATCAGTTCCCGTTATTATTGGCACATGTGCATAATGTGGCAATGGTTCGCCAAGTGCTTTGAGAATATTGATTTGACGTGGCGTATTATTAACATGATCATCGCCACGAATTACATGACTGATATTCATATCAAGATCGTCTATCACCACACCAAAGTTGTAGGTTGGTACACCGTCAGCACGTAATAACACCAAATCGTCAAGCTCACTATTGGCTATAATAATTGGGCCTTTAACTAAATCATTGAAGGCCACATCACCATTGTGAGGATTTTTAAGACGAATTACTGGTTTCACTCCAGCTGGAGGTGTTTGATTCGAATTACGCCAGCGGCCATCATATCGAGGCTTTAGGCCCGCAGCACGTTGTTTTTCACGCATCGTATCTAATTCATCTTTGCTTGCATAACAATGATACGCTTTCCCAGAATTTAGCAATAGTTCAGCTATTTCATGGTAACGCGCTAGTCTTTGCATTTGATAAAATGGACCTTCATCATAATCGAGTCCCAACCAAGCCATGCTTTCTAGGATAGCTTGAGTTGATTGCTTAGTAGAGCGATCAAGATCTGTATCCTCAATTCGTAGTATAAACTTACCGCCATGCTTACGTGCATAGGCCCAGGAAAATAGTGCGGTACGTGCACCACCTATATGGAGATAACCAGTGGGGCTGGGAGCAAAACGGGTACGTATCATTTTAATTACCGATTGCTTTTAGTTAAGATTGTTTGTTATTTTACGTGATTTTGCTGCAGTATATTTTTCTTCCACGGTGATTTTTTCTGTACGTTGACCGAATCAAAGAATTTATGCTCTAATTGTGCCTTTTTTAGGCGGTTAACTCAGCGGTAGAGTGCCACCTTCACACGGTGGAAGTCATTGGTTCGACTCCAGTACCGCCTACCATTCGATAGAGCAAAATTCCAATGAATACTATTATCATTATAATATGGTCAGATATTTGTGTTTGAGATTTCCCGGTGTAACCTTTAAAAAACATAAGATAATTAATAAAGTTTATTCGTTAGATTCAATATGTTTCCACAGACACATACCTTTACTTTCACAATCTATCATTTCTAGTTGTTCTCCATGTAATTTTAATTCTTCCGAGTCAGCAGGTAGCGTTATTAGCCGTATTTCATTATTGTTTATACTAATTTCAGGCAGTGGTGATGATACATCCATTATTAAACTTTCTTGTCCTCGTGTCATAGCAAGATAGACATCGGCTAATATTTCCGCATCTAGTAATGCTCCGTGCAAAATACGTTTTGAATTATTAACCTGATATCGTTCACATAATGCATCAAGGTTGTTCCTTTTGCCAGGATGTAATTCTTTTGCCATTTTCAGGGTATCAGTAATTGAGTGGCAATATTTTTCTAAAGGTTGTAATTCAATTAGTCCCAATTCGTTATTAATAAAACTTACATCAAAAGATGAGTTATGCATAATAAGTTCAGCGTCAGTAACAAATTCTATAAACCCATTAGCGATATCTAAAAATTTTTGTTTATCTTGAAGAAATTCATTGGTTAATCCATGAACTTGCATTGCTCCAGCCTCAATTTCACGTTCTGGATTGAGATAATAGTGAAAACGGCGGCCTGTTAGTCTACGGCTAAGCATTTCAACTGCAGCAATCTCAATAATACGGTGTCCCAGTTTTGATTCCAGGCCTGTAGTTTCTGTGTCAATAAAAACCTGACGCATGAGTATTCCTAATCAATTAAATTAAAGATACAATTTAAGTAAGTTGGCCTAAGGTTTTCTAGCTAATATTCTACAATTTCAATATTATTTTTTAAGGCAATTATTCTCAACTTATTTGTCGGGTAAACAGCATAAGCCTTATCAGCATATCTCATAAGTGGCCAATCAGATGAATGATCACTATATATTGATATTTCCCCCACAATATTATGTTTTTCAAAATATGCTTTAACTTTAGCTAATTTTTCTAACCCATAACAATTATTACCATCAAGATCACCTGTAAGACGATCGTTTTGCCATAATGTGTTTGTACAGATTAGATGATCAATAGAAAATCTATTTTGAATTTCTGGAACATAAATATCAAGGCTAGCAGTAGAGAGCACTACGATATCACCTGCATCCTGTCTTTCTTTTAATATGCCAACAATATCTTCCCTTAAGCCTTCAGTAAAAAGTTTGTCCAAAAACAATTTATTCCAAGCCATTATTCTCTCTTTGGTCTCACCACCTAAAACAACCGTTAGAAAGATAGTTTTTAACCATTGATTATTACGAATTTTAAGATAAAACAATGCTACGGCAAAAGGTAATATAACAGCTTTAAGCCATCGTTTTGGGTTTCGTTTTAAGAATCCTAATAAATAGGGTAAATAGGTATCAGTTTTAGTTAAGGTTCCATCAAGGTCAAAAATAGAAATCTTTTTAGGAGTATCATTCATGAAGGATTCATAAATGTGTATGTTGAATTAATAATATAATTACAAAGAAAGATAAATCCGATCACCACGACCTGCGCTAACATATACTGAATGCTGGTATAGGTTATAAGTCCCCAAAACATAACCACATTAACGATTTGCATTATTGATGTTACAACAATATATCGCTTTAAGAATAAGCTATGATTACCATATTTCTTGAAAACATATTTATGTTGTAAACTGTAATTTACAAATGAGCCAACACAAAAACCTGTAAAAGATGATAATGTTTTAGGAAGCGATACAAACTCTACTCCGATCCAAAGTAAAATTAACCATGTAAGTGCTGATAAACCACCAGAAATTACATATTTTATAAATTGTTCGATATCAGTCAAGAACTATTGGATTAATTAAGAAATCAAGCCAAGGTAAATCAATAAAGAATACCAATGCAACTAATATACCTAAAAATACAATATAAGCCATGAAGCGTCGCTCTTGATATAGTTTTTCTGGTCTTTGAGTAACTGCATCTTCTCGCATGCCAATTGCCATATACCACACAAACAATAGTGCAAGAAAGGGTACAGTTAAAAGAAATTCTACTTTATACTTTATCAAAAATACACCAAAGAAGAAGGCTGATGTTAGCGCATAAAAGAATGCTGATAGCATAAGCGTATCTTCTGTATAGAATTTAAATGACCTTCTATAAAGCCCAGCTTTTTCAGCATCGCCAATGTATCGAAATTCAGAGTATCTTTTTATGGCCATCAAGAACGCGCCACCCATCCAATAAGCAAGTAATACAGAAGATGGCGGGATTACATTACTAATTACAGCTGCCCAGCCCAACATTAATCTAAGTGGGTTATTTATGGATTCGGATAATACGTCTAAATATATACGATCTTTGGTGCGGAAAGGTCTTACATTATACAAAACACCCATAATCAATAATGCAACGGAATAGATGAAGAAATGCATTCCTAAAAAATGGGCTAAGCCAAGACCTATAAGAGATAATACAAGCCATTGGAAATAAACCCAGTGCGCATTTAAATTGCCGGATACAGAAGGTCGGTTATGTTTTACTGGATGAAATTTGTCATATTCGGCATCTAGCCATTCATTAATCGTATAGTTTGCAGATGCTATTAAACACGTTGATATTACTGCCAATAAAATATTAATCAAGACATCCTGGTTAAAAGGAGCGCTACTCATAGTTAATGCAAGGGCAGTACCTGGTAACATGAAAATATTTTTAAACCAATGGTCAGGCCTTGCTATTGCCAAATAGTTTTTTAGTGTTGCCATATGAGTATCTGCAATTTGTGTATCTGCTGTCACATTATCACTCATAAATTCTCTTTAATCCTTGATAATTTAAATGTGTCATTTGCTGAATTCAGTGTTTGGTACAAATCTTCATGTGTAAAAACACCTCATTAGGTTAAATATTCATGGAGTATTACTCAACTAGGCTAATTTATTCTGTAATAAAAATCACATAAAAGGATTTTTTAAATTCGAGTTTATTACATATGAACAAATCTAGGGCATCAGATAAAAAAGGAGTGGAAACTATAAAAGTTCAGCATAATCCTATAAACAAGGTTTATAGAGGCATTAAAGAAAAGTCTTAGAAAAAATTATGCCTATGTATACTGCATATGGTTGCTTACTAATGATTTGATAGAATTAATAGGTAAGCTATAAACTCTGATGTATGGATTTGCCAAAAAAAGATTCTTGATTAAACTTCATGCCCAGTATAATCAATCGCTGATATTGTTGTTAGAAACAGTTCTTCCAATAAGGGCAAGTTCATTTGTGATGTTAACTGGTCCGGCTGCTACATCACCTAAATTCTTATATATGACGAGTTCTTTTTCATCGGCATCAAAATTTGCTTCCATTTTAAAGCGCTGAATTTCCTCAAATCTGTCGCTCTCAAGTAATGTTTGAAGAAGTTTCATTTGTTCTAAGTCAGTCCAGAAATCTGGTTGTGCAACAACATAATGAATTGCAAATTTATTTATAAGCTCAGCTATTTCTTCAAGTGTATAATCTTTTTCTTCAACACCTAGCTCACGCCTAGACGCAATGCGAAGTAATAATTTATCAGATCTCACTGTGCTGACATCTGGCCTCTCACCAATTGCACGCATTGCAAAGATAAATGAGCCATCACGGTACCCAGAAAATAAAACATTACTATTCAGAGGGGCTAACTTTGTTACTTCTTTAACAACGTTATTATAACCTGCAACATATTCAACGGGACGTGTAATTATTGTTTCAATAAGTGTTAATACTATGATGGTTGTAATAAACATATTTCCTAAGGATTGCTTTTTCTCATTAATTTTGTCACAGGCAAAGCCGATAAATAATGCCAGTGGCAATAGCATATGTATGCTAAATCTTGTAAGTTTTAATTCAATAAGTGTGTAGAAAATATATCCAACAATAAACCAAAGAATTAAGAATGAATTATCTTTAATTACTTCAACTTTATTTTTTGTCCATAAAATAAAAGTGGCAAAGGCAATAATTAAACCAACGAAAGCGGACCATCCAAGTTGAATAGGAATTTTAGTTAGATACCAAAATAAAACTTCAAATGTAAATGTATCATTGATAGCTTCTGGTGAGTCTGTAGCAGCTTGAATATTTGATTGACCAAATTCAAGCGTAATATAAATCAATGGAATCATTCCTAATGCGGCAAGTATTAGAATTATATAATTATGTTTTTCTTTAAATATTTCCATTCCATGGTGCTGGAATAAAACAATAAGGTAGGGGAGAGCTATAAATACAACAGGTGATTTTGTATATGCTGCTAAGACTAGCAAGGCGACACTAAAGTATAAGTATCTTATTTGATTGGTGCGGATATAACGATTCAGATGATAAGCGCTCCATACCATAAACGCATAGACTGGAATTTCTAGCATTACTTGCCTACCCCAGAATGCGATTTCTGGGGCAACACATAATATAAATGTTGCCCCAAATGAAGCGAATCGGCTCAACCATAACCTTGCTAAATAATATGTTCCAACAGCAAAGAAGCAATAACAAACAAAACCCGCTAATAGTGCGGTTTCTTGTGAGGTACCAAAAACCGCATAAAAAGGCGCTAATATTAAATAATAAAGTGGCGGATAAAATAAAATGGTTAGTGCGGGGAACTGGGAATAATAATCATGAGCATAACCAACCGGATCATGGGTTGGCATATCCTTAAGCATATCCATTACAAAGACTCCATTCAATGCGTGCCTTGGGGAGTCAGCCCAGGAAAATGCACCGTCAATTGGAGCTCCAGTTAAGAATAAAATTGCAATAACAAAACATATGATGAAACACCATACGCATGAATGTGCTCTATTTAAAATATCATTTATATAATTCAATATTATCGTTTCTTGTTGCTTTAATTAAATACAGGGGCTTCAGTGAAGTAGATTGTCAGCTCTAATTTGTTTGTAATAAATGCTTAAGGCTGCATTTATGAAAAGTGATCAGAATATATTTATTTAACGGATAAGTATGTGACTTTAGTTACAGAATTAATTTGCTAGTTTGAATAACCTGCTAAATTCTAGGAAAGAGGCTGGGAGAATAATTTTTATTTACCTAGCTCTTTGAGCAATGACATGAGAGCTTAGTTAAACTGCTGGAGGTTTTTGAATGTTAAAGTTACAAGCGATCATAGTAAGGCAATTACTTGGGTTTCTATATTTATTTAGCGTCATATTTTGTCCTTACTATTCTAGGCCTTATTTATTTTAAGTCGATAGTATTAATTCATAGATTGTGTTATCTAAGACAACCTCAAACAAATGAATTTTTAGTCTTTTTGGTAGTTTTATTTATATTTTCATCCTTTTTCGACTAACTCTGCTCCTTGGTTGGCAAGTTTATCTGCTTGTTCATTACCATCATGCCCAGAATGTCCGCGAACCCAAAACCATTCTATTTGATGCTGTTGCACAAGCTGATCAAGTTGTTTCCATAAGTCATTATTTTTTACCTGTTTCTTACTTGATGTAAGCCAATTTTGTTTCTTCCAAGAATGTATCCATTCGCTTATTCCTTTTTGCACATACTTTGAATCAGTATGTATTCGTACTTTGCATGGTCGAGTTAGGGCTTCAAGAGCGCGTATTACTGCAAGTAATTCCATCCGATTATTAGTAGTATATTTTTCACCTCCGTATAAGCTTCTTGTTTGTCTACCATATTGCATCAATGCACCCCAACCCCCGATACCGGGATTGCCTTTACAAGCACCATCAGTAAATATTTCTACTACATCTGATACATTAGAAATACCAGCGTACTTTGTTTTCACTTTATACTTCTTATATTAGTTTTGTTGCGAGCTGATATTCGTGGTTTTTCTTCGGTTATGCTCCCATTTAATTTATTTGCAATCGGAGCCATTCGTCGTTTGGCATCAAGTGCATCTTTCCACTCAGGTCTTATAACACGCATTCCATGAATACGTTTCACTGCCTGTAAGAAATATACGCCACCAGAAATTGGCCACCATCGATCTCCGGTATATTCCATGAAGTTAAATCGTCGTAGCCATTTTTCCTGACTGAAAGGAGGAGCATAACAACATAGGCGGCCAGCAGTCATCTCAAAGTCGAGTAGCGATAACCAATCTTTTAATCGGGGTAGCGCGATGAAATTCCCACTCCAAGGGAAACTATGTCTTGAAGATCCAAACCATCGGCGTATACCCCAAAGACTTCTAGGATTAAAGCCACAAATAATCACATGGCCTTCAGCCATTAGTACGCGCTGCACTTCCCTTAAAATTTGATGCGGGTTTGAGCTAAATTCAAGTATGTGTGGTAAGAGTACTAGATCTATACTATTGCTCTCGATTGGAAGAAAATCAGGGGCCGCAAGAAGCGAAGCTCCTTCTTCGGTACCTGTACAAAATTGAAGAGGCATTCTATTTGATCGCAGAAAATCGTGTTGTGGGAATCCTACTTGTATAGCATTGTAGCCAAATACATTCATAACTGCTTGATCAAAGTAGTTTTGCTCCCTTTCTAGCAGGTATTGACCAAGACAGGTTCGGAACCACTGTTTTTGATTTTTTTTTGACATATATAATATTCAGATATTATTTATACTACGTAGATATATATTTACGGCTTGTTAGAAATAATCATTATTTTTTATATAATCTAGGATTGTAATTTAAACCGATAAATTATGTTACATATTGTTCCAGTAAGCGCATTTACAGACAATTATATTTGGGTTATTCATAACCAAATCCATGCTGCTATAGTAGATCCGGGTGATGCCACACCAGTTTTAGCTTTTTTACAGTGTAATAACTTAAAGCCTATAGCCATATTAAATACTCATCATCATAATGATCACGTTGGCGGTAATGCTGCCTTACTGAAAGAGTTCTCGATGCCAGTTTATGGTCCAGAAAGTGAGCTAATACCAACTGTTACTCATCGACTCAAAGAAGGTGACAGTATTCAATTAGATAAACTTTCACTTTGCTTAAATGTGCTAGATATCCCAGGCCATACTGCTGGTCACATCGCATATTATGGCTCAAACTTACTATTTTGTGGGGACACCTTATTTGCTTGTGGTTGTGGGCGACTATTTGAGGGTACCGCTCAACAAATGTTTACTTCATTGCAGAAACTAGAAAGGCTGCCTGATACAACTTCGGTTTATTGTGGTCATGAATATACACTAGCTAATATTCATTTTGCTGAAAAGGTTGAACCAGGTAACCAGGACGTAATTAAACTCAAGGCATTGGCAGAAAAACAACGCAATTCAGATTTACCTACGTTACCTTCAACGATCGCAGTAGAAAAATCTTGTAACCCATTCTTACGCTGTAGCGAGCCTGAAGTTATTCGTAATGCTAGTAAATATCAAGGTAAATCGTTATTGGATCCTATTAATGTTTTTGCTGCAATCCGAGACTGGAAAAATAATTTTTAGTTTGATCGTTTATTCGAATCCCTGGTTTTAATACAATATAGAGTGTAAACATAATGATTAGGGGTTTGTGAATGCAATGAATTCTGAAGAGATAGGGCGTTATCGATGGCATGCTGCGGCTGATCAATTTGACCTGGACAATACAGCATTACAAACAATTTGTTATAGCTCCACAATAGCAATTCAAGAGCGCGGGCAATTTCATTTGGTGCTTTCAGGAGGAGAGACTCCGCGTGGTATCTACCAACAATTACGTAATATTCAAACTAATTGGTGCGCTTGGCATGTATATTTTAGTGATGAGCGTTGCTTATTATCGAACGATTCAAAACTAAATTCTTGTATGGCTCGAAAAGCATGGCTTGACCATGTGGCGATTCCTGAAAGTCAGATCTACACTATTCCTGTTGAGCTTGGTGCAAGCCGGGCTGCTTGTAAATATGCACAATTATTACGACCTATAGGAATATTTGATTTAACGCTTTTAGGTCTTGGTGAAGATGGTCATACAGCCAGCTTATTTCCCAAACATGAATGGGGTATTGCACCTGATTCTCCAGATACACTTGCAGTGTTTGATGCGCCAAAGCCACCTCTACATCGGGTCTCCATGAGTGCCGCACGTTTGAGTCGTTCACGGAAAGTTATGTTTTTAGTAAAGGGCGAATCCAAGTATTTGGCTGTATCTAAATGGCGCAAAGGGGATAACATTCCTGCACGAGCGATCATGCCGACAACGGGAGTTGATATTTTGGTGGAGTCGTCCTTGTTGGTTCCATAATCTATCAAAAAAATAATTAATTTTTTGATAGCTAATAAAAGGAATATTTGGGCAAGTAATCTTTTGGGTTTTATAATTCATAAAAGTGGTATTTTCAAGAATTTGGTTTGACTCATATGCCATATAATTTGGCAAAATTGAAATACATACGTGCTTATTACTGGTTTAGGTATCTGTGAATACAATACAAGATAAATTCTCCATTACTTGTCGCAAGTGTCAGCGATTAGCAAAATTTCTTGATGAAGTTAAAGATAAACATCCGGATTATCATGCGCGGCCTGTTCCAGCTTTTGGTGATGTGTCGCCAAAATTGCTTATTATCGGGTTAGCCCCGGGTATGCATGGAGCTAACCGCACAGGTAGGCCTTTTACTGGAGATTTTGCTGGGATTTTACTTTATAGGGCTTTATATAAATATGGTTTTTCAAGTTGTGAAGAGTCGGTTTCTGCAACTGATAGTTTAAGGCTGATCGGATGCCGTATTACAAATGCGGTTAAATGTTTACCGCCTGGCAACAAACCAGAGACAAATGAAATTAGAAGCTGCAATGGATATCTTTCGACTGAGATCGAAAGTTTTGTGGCGGGAGAGGGTAGAGCGATCCTTGCTTTAGGAACAGTTGCACACCGTGCAGGGTTGATGGCTTTAGGAATAAAATCTAATGCCCATCCATTCGGGCATGGTTTTGTTCATACGTTACCTAATAATTTGACTTTATATGACAGCTATCATTGTAGCCGCTACAATACTCAAACCAAACGCCTAACAGTTAGTATGTTCGAGCAGGTGTTTGAAAAAATTTGTGCAAATTTATAGCTTTATTAAAAAAACTAAAGGAAAATCATGCCCTACGTAAATATTCGTATTGCCGGAGCACTTAGTCGTGAACAAAAGAAAGAAATAGCTTCAGAAATAACTGATGTTCTAGAACGTATAACTCATAAACCAAAGTCATACACTTATATTGCCTTTGACGAATTACCTCATGAGAGCTGGGCCATCGGAGGAAAGTTGCTAGGTAAAGAGGAATAGCTATTTTGTCGGCAGCTACTGTTTTTAATTCCAAAGTTATATGCTCAAGCTTACCTTCTCAGCCAGGGGTTTACCGTATGTTAAATTCGGCGAGTGAAGTAATTTATGTTGGCAAGGCTATTGATCTCAGAAAACGTGTTACTTCTTATTTTCAAAAAGCCAATTTAACTCCTAGAATTCGGTTAATGGTATCCCAAGTAACTGGGATTGAAACTACAGTTACACGCTCGGAATCTGAGGCATTATTACTAGAGAATAACTTAATTAAGACATTAACACCTAGATATAACATACTGTTTAGAGATGATAAGTCATATCCATATCTTGTCTTTACAAAGCATGCTTTTCCTCGCCTTTGTTTCCATCGAGGCGTACTAAACAAACAGTATCGTAATTTTGGTCCCTTTCCAAATGCTGGGATTGTGAGAGAAAGTATTCAGTTATTACAAAAGGTATTTCGTATCCGCACTTGTGAAGATAGTGTTTTTAATAATCGTGCACGACCTTGCTTGTTGTATCAGATCAAACGTTGTAGTGCACCATGTGTCAATATGATATCTAATTTGGCTTATCACGAGGATATAAGCAACGCTGAGCTATTTTTGCAAGGGAATCAAACGGAAGTACTCGAAAGTCTTGCTATAAAAATGCAGGATGCTGCTAATAGCTTAGATTATGAACAAGCGGCTTTATATCGTGATCAAATTCAAGCGTTACGCAGAATTCGAGAAAAGCAATTTGTTGATAGCGGTAAAGCTTTGGATGCAGATGTTGTAGCTTGTGCTGTTCAGCGTAGCAGTAAAAAGATTTGTGTCAATCTAACTATGATCAGGGGAGGGCGACACTTAGGAGATAAGAACTTTTTTCCTCAAAATGCAGAAGGTTACGATCCACCTGCTGTAGTAGAAGCTTTTCTTTCTCAACATTACCTTAATCGTGTTATTCCGCCACTCATTATTGTAGGTGAGGAGATCCATAAGGAGGCAGTACAATTTTCTGGATATAAAACTCTAATTAGTTTCAATCCTATAGGTGAGAAGCGTGTTTGGCTCGATATGGCAACAAAAAACGCTCATCTTGGTTTGGAACAACAGTTGAGTCAATGTGTTAATCAGGAAGAGCGATTACAATCTTTACAACACGCACTTAAGATCACAAATCTTTCACGTATCGAGTGTTTTGATATCAGCCATACTCAAGGTGAGGCTACTGTTGCCTCTTGTGTAGTATATGATAATTTCTCTATGCGAAATGAAGAATATCGTCGTTACAACATAGGTGGCATTAATCCAGGTGACGATTATGCCGCCATGCGTGAAGTTCTTTCAAGGCGCTACCATAAAGTTGCTGAAGGAGAAGGTAGACTACCTGATCTGATTCTTATAGATGGCGGTAAGGGACAAGTAAATGCTGCTCAGGAAACATTGGTAGAGCTTGGATTAAATTATGCTACTTTGGTTGGCGTATCAAAAGGAAGAGAGCGTACACCTGGTTTAGAGCAATTAATATTTTTTGGCACAAGAAAACCATTACAACTACCTAAGGATCATCCAGGGTTACACCTAATTCAACAGATACGTGATGAGGCCCATAGATTTGCTATACAAGGACACCGCGCTAAGCGGGGCAAGTCCAGGGTCAACTCATATTTATTGGAAATAAGTGGTGTTGGTAACAAACGTCGTCATAATTTGTTGGTGCAATTTGGAGGGCTAAAAGGTGTACGCACTGCAAGTATTGATGAACTGCAACAGGTAGAAGGTATTAGCCATACTTTGGCTGAAAAGATTTACAAAGAATTACATTGAGTTTTTATCGAGTGATAATTATATATATTTGATTAGCATATTATATCTATGATTAACCTACCCAATTTACTTACCTGGATGCGGATACTTGCTATTCCCTTGTTTGTTGGGATTTTCTATTTTCCTCCAGCATGGTTGTCATACTCTGATCAAAATCTTTTTGCTGCTATTATTTTTACTAGTGCAGCTATTACCGATTGGCTAGATGGGTACCTGGCTAGAGTGCTTAACCAGACCTCAGCATTTGGTGCATTTCTTGATCCTGTTGCAGACAAACTCATGGTTGCAGCGGCACTAATTGTATTGGTATACCTAGGAAGACTGGACGCACTTATTGCCCTTATCATAATTGGCCGTGAAATTACTATTTCAGCTTTACGCGAGTGGATGGCCCAAATAGGTAAAAGTAAGAGTATAGGGGTTTCTTTCCTAGGAAAAGTAAAAACTGTATCACAAATGGCTGCAATACCACTCTTACTGTATCATGACAACATAGGCAAGAGTTTTAACTCTCAGGTAGTAGGCACTTGGTTGATTTATTTGGCTGCATTTTTAACACTATGGTCTATGGTTTATTATCTGAGAGTGGCAATTCCACAAGTACTGAAACAGGGTTAGAAATTTTCTAAGATCGTATCTTAATTGGTTTTCTTGACAAAAATAGATGCGTCTTTATAATGCTCGGTTCGTTTTTAAGTTGTTATTAAAAAACGGAAATGCTTTATTCGCGGGAATAGCTCAGTGGTAGAGCACAACCTTGCCAAGGTTGGGGTCGCGAGTTCGAGCCTCGTTTCCCGCTCCAATTTTTTAGGGAAGATAGATCCTTCAGCAAGAGTTTATACGTATATAATATGTATGTTCTTGCAGAGAAATCTGTTTTCCCTTTTTATTTATTTACTCTATCGTTACAGTGCAAATTATGTCTAAATTGCACGACGATGGCGGGGTGGCAGAGTGGTTATGCAGCGGCCTGCAAAGCCGTGTACAGCGGTTCGATTCCGCTCCTCGCCTCCATTATCCATACAGTTTTCCACCGTTTTTGATGCTTTCATAATTTGAATTGAACGTAGATTTGTAAGTAACTATCAGAAAACTTACTGATAAACTATCTAGATGTTGTTACTTTCACAAGTTTCTAAAAGCTACGGCAACATAAGGGTTTTAGCACCGACCGATCTTCAGGTTCCAGCTGGTGAGACTTTGGTGCTTATTGGTCCTAGTGGCTGTGGTAAGTCCACTTTACTGCGGTTGATTATCGGCTTAATTAAGTCGGATTCTGGTTCTATTACATTTGCTGGAACTATATTGACGTCGGACAATATTTTCCAAATACGCCAGAGAACTGGTTATGTCATTCAGGAAGGCGGGCTCTTCCCTCATCTTACTGTACGCGATAACGTTGTTGTTATGGCGCGTCACTTACAGCGTAATGCTGCTTGGATTAATTCTCGATTTACTGAATTAGCCGAATTAGTACGACTTCCACAGGAATTGATGCATCGGTATCCTGCCGAACTTTCGGGCGGTCAGCGTCAACGTGTTAGCTTAATGCGTGCCCTAATGCTCGATCCTGAACTGTTGTTACTAGATGAACCGCTGGGCGCATTAGATCCAATGATTCGATATGAATTACAACAGGAGCTAAATGGCATATTTAGCCAGCTTAAGAAAACTGTTGTAATGGTCACTCATGACATAGCGGAGGCTGCCTATTTTGGGCATTCTTTGGTACTTATAAGAGATGGGAAGGTCGTCCAAGCAGGCTCCTTTAAAGAGCTTACTCAATCGCCTGCCGAACCTTTTGTTGAAAGGTTTATATCCGCCCAGCGTGAACCTATGGAAAGACTTACAAAGGCCCTTAAATGAAGATCAGCTGGTTAATAAGAAAAATGTTTCTAGGGTTATGTGCTCTTTCGTATGTATCGGTAGTTCATGGTGCTGAAAAACTCGAAACAATTACAGTTGGATCAAAAAATTCAACAGAGTCTGTTATCTTGGGAGAGATGCTCAGTCACTTGGTTCAAAAATCAGGGAATGATACTTTGCATCAGCAACAATTAGGGGGGACTCGTGTATTGTGGAACGCATTACTCAGTGGCGAGATTGATGCTTATCCAGAGTACACGGGCACCTTGCTACAGGAGATATTGGTTGCAGAAAATTTAAAGACAGAGGAGCAACTTAAGCAGGCTTTAGTTGTTCGTGGTTTACGTATGATCGGACCTTTAGGCTTTAACAATACTTACGCAATTGGTATGAAAGATAAACTAGCTAAACAACTAAAGCTGCATAAAATTTCTGATTTACGTAACTACCCAAAACTCAATCTTGGCTTTGGAAATGAATTTATGGATCGAGCCGATGGTTGGCCTGGTTTGCAGCAACATTATCAACTTCCACATCAAAATGTTAAAGGTTTAGAGCATGAACTTGCATATCGTGGCATTGAGTCAGGTACGCTTCATGTAACAGATCTTTATGCAACTGATGCAGAAATTGCTCATTATAATTTACGTGCTCTCGAGGATGATCTTAATTATTTTCCTGCATATGATGCAGTAATTCTTTATAGAGCTAATCTTGAAGAGCGAGCCCCGGAGGCCATAGCGCTTTTTAAGAGGCTTACTGGAAGTATTAGTGCGCCAACTATGAGGGGGATGAATGCTCAGGTAAAACTACAGAGGAAAGCTGAATCAAAAGTTGCAGCTAATTTTCTTGAAGAAAATTTAAAACTAGATATTGAGGTTCAGGTACAAAGTTCGTGGCAAAGGTTCTGGCGTCATACTGGAGAACATTTGGTGCTCGTTGGAATTTCTCTATCATTAGCAATTTTTCTTGCTATACCTCTTGGTATATTATCAGCACGAAGACCACGAGTAGGCCATATTGTGCTCGGTGCTGCTGGAATTATCCAGACCATTCCCTCTTTGGCGCTGTTTGTGTTCATGATCCCGCTGCTTGGTATTGGTTGGGCGCCAGCAGTTGTTGCTCTATTTCTTCATAGTTTGTTACCAATAATTCGTAATACTTATGCTGGCCTAAGGAATATCCAACCAACTATTGTTGAATCTGCACAAGCACTTGGGTTGCCTCCAAACTCGATGCTACGTATTGTTGAACTACCACTTGCAACCCGAACCATCCTTGCTGGGATAAAAACATCGGCAGTAATAAATGTAGGTACTGCAACCCTAAGTGCTCTTATTGGCGCAGGAGGGTATGGTCAGCCAATCCTCACTGGTATACGGCTTGATAATACTAGTTTGATTTTACAGGGTGCAATTCCTGCTGCGGTACTAGCATTGCTTGTTCAAGGAGTGTTTGAGTTAATTGAGCGTGGATTGCTTCCTAAAGGATTGCGTATACAAGCAGGACAATCAAACTTAGTAAGTTAGATAATTATTTTGTTGTATTAACGTAAAGAATTAGTCTAAAAGCAATATTTGCTACTGTTATTTTACAGTGATAAGTTAACTAGTTATCAGATTGAATGTTTTCAGAGTTGATCGACTCGCGTTTGAAAGATCCGAGCTGTGGAGGAGAGGTAAGATCTGACAAGGTATAAGTTACTACAAAAAGAATTGTATAATTGTTGTGGTATGAGTCAGCTAGAAAATTAGACATCGATCCAACGAATTTACCTGTTGTTCTTTCAAAAATATTCATATTGAACTTTACATACCCAGTTTGATACTGGGATTTATATAGTGCCAATTCAGGTAAGGAAAAGGGGATTAGTTGACTTTGGATTGGAGGTATGCCAAAAAACATTCCAGCCGATTCTGTACCAAGAGCTTCAACAATTACATCAACTCGATATGTTGCATTATTCTCGTCTTTCTGAACGAGGTATCCTTGTCGCCCTAGCCAACCAGTTAATATTTGTTGTAATAGAGCTTGGTCTTTTGTCAAACCAGATGTATTTAGTGACAATTTTGAACCGATAGGAATAGGTAGGGACCTATCATATCTTTTGGGCAAACTTTGAGTAACAGCTTCTGAAATTAATAATTGTTCAATAGCTGTTCTTGAGGAATCTGTAGTTCTAGGTGTTGTTGAACAGCTCATCAGGAATATGATAGAAACGGCACAAAACACAATAGCTTTAAAGGTATTACTCATAGGTAAATGCAGTGCTATATTTAGTTTTTGGCGTTGAGATTTTTAGTCAAGTTTTAATTTTCTATTTCAATTATATGTTTTCCAATTAGGAATATACTTTTCATAATATTTCTACCAACTTTACGTTATTTCTGCTTTGCACGGTTTGAGAACTTATTAACAAAGTGTTGGTCAATCCAATTTTTCCAATACCATACCCACTTACCTTGTATACTCAATTTTCCCCAGGAAGCTACGGCATAACGAGGTCCGCAGGCTAGCAAATATAGTGAATTGCGACGTGGCTTGTAGGTAGTCATTTGTCCATTTTTTAGTTTTGCTAACAGGTTTGCGGTGAGCACGGGGCCTACGTGAACCGAATGAACCCCTGAGCGAGATAATAACAGATCTTGTCGTGAGCAAACATCACCTGCTGCAAATACACTTGGATGCGATAAACTTTGATGATATCCGTCGACGGCAATGTATTCGTTTTTATCTAGTTTAAGTTTGGATTGTAACAGCCAGCTAGGCGCTCGAGCACCAGTAGCCGCAATTATACAATCTGCAATCAATGAAAAACCATTTGAAAGTATTAGTCCATCTTTTGTTCCTTTTGCGTTTTGATAATGAACTGTAATACCTGCTTCAGATAATATTTTTTTAATACGTACTTGAGCGCCTATTGCAAGCCCAGCTAATAGTCCCGACTCAGAAGTTACTAAATCTACATTCCCATGATTACTTGATTGCATAAAAGCATGTCGTGCGGCTAGGGCAAGCTCGACTCCAGCACTGCCGCCACCTACAACTACAAGACGATAATCTGGTTTTTTTTGCTTACTAGACAATATTTGTGGCCATGCTTCAAGAAAATTATCAAGCGGTCTAATAGGAATTAGATTTTCTTGTGGCAGCTCTACCCATGACAAATCGGTTTTGCTGCCAACATCTAGCGAAAGGATGTCGTATTCAATACGTTTACCTCCTGGTAGGGAGACAAAACGAAGTTCAGCATCCATGCCAGAAATCGAGTTAACTACCTGATGAACACGTGCTGCTTGTACTAAAGACGGTAGATCAATTTGACACTGAAATTTTTTGTAATGACCCGCCATCCATCCTGGCAACATACCTGAGTATATTTGGTAATTGTTTGGCGAAATTAAAACGATTTCTACTCCGCTCGGTCTTTCACGAGTTAGTGCATGTAACACAGAAAGATGTGCATGCCCGCTACCAACCAAGACCAGACGTTTCATGGAATAGTTTTTTTAATGGAAATGATGAGAAGTATCGGCAACACAGCTTAGGATCTCTGGAAGCTAAATAACTTTCTTAGTTATACAGAAGGATTTGCAATTCTTAAGAATCTGAAATTTTACAGTTCTACTATTACTTTTTTGCAATAATGTGTATGGAGTTGATAAGGTAGATGGAAGTGACAGACTATTTTTCTACTTTTTTATCTATTACCCATCCGTATTTCTCCTTCAAGCATTTTGTATGTTCCCTGGCAGCGGTACATGGGTTATAAGGCCCTTCATGGTCATCGGCAATTCCTGTAGCTACTTCATTGCAGTCTTGGTAATCACGCATAAATTCAGTGCTGCCTTTTGTGCTCACGGCCGAGACCTCTCCATAACCCTTAGTAGGGTGTTTCCAACTTACAACTGCACACCCACTTAATGCCAATACAATCAATACTATTAATACGTTCTTGCTCATGTGGTCTTATCTGCTGGGAGCTTAAAAATAATTTTTTCTTCTCCTTCTATTGGCAGCTCTAAGCAGACTGCAAGGCTTGGCTCTAACCAATGTAGTTGGGGCGCTTCCAAATGTCCCCTGATCTCTGAAGCTAGCTGACGTGCTTTTTCTTCCGTTTCTGCTCTGACCACGATCAATTTTTCTGGATCTGCAGTTTCATTTCCTTGAGCGAGTATCCATAGTTTCATTTTACTTCACCTTTATGTAAAAAAATTTGTAATATGCGAAAAAATCAAAGTTGATCACCTTCCATGACACTAGAATAGTTATGATGGCAATATTAATCAACTTGATATCTTTATTAATTAAATAGTAGCTTGAACCTAGCGCGCCCGTAAAAGATAAATGAACCGACCTCACATGGTACAATTATTTGCAGCTTAATCTGGTCGCATCCAGAAGTAGAGTGGTAAGTATCGTGGTCTCTGATCTCTTTTGAGGGACGGAAGTTGCTTATAATACAATTGTTCTAGCTATATTAAACATTTGGCCCACTTTATAACTGAAATGTGGGGCAAAGGGAACCAAAGTGAAATAAAAAAGGCAATTAAATCAATGGCCCGGATGGTGAAATTGGTAGACACAAGGGACTTAAAATCCCTCGGGCTTAATCGCCCATGCCGGTTCGATTCCGGCTCCGGGCACCAAATACTAAGATAATAATATCAATTATTCAAATAGTTATTTTGTAATTAATCTTTCATCAGTGGATTACTGCCGTTCAGGTAAGAATGATAGAAGTTTACTTAAAATCCTCTAGAATATTTTCGCACTGACGATAGTAATGCAGTAAGGTAAAAAAACTATATTTATACCTTTGTTTAGGTCTAAAATAAGAAGAACACGATTTCTATGTTTATTTTTTAGATTATGCAGTAATACTAAATAAGAAAATATAATGCTTAAACATTTATCAGTCGTAGTGGCGATTATTCTTTTATCTGCATTTTCAGTATCTACAGGCATTAAAGGGATAACCCAAAATGGAAATGAGGTAATAACTGGAACCGCTAAAGGTCATCTATGGGGAAGTGGTCAGTTTAAGATAGTTTCAAATACAGGTTTTACCTGTGAGGGGATATATGACTACTCTGAGGGAACATCAAAACCTGCGGTAGGCGGGTTTAAATGTGATGATGGGTTGCAAGGTGACATAGTGGTATCTGCATTGAATGCTGCAGGTTCTACTGGATATGGGATTGCACAACGAAATAATAAATCATACGCGCAGTTTGTATATGGAAATGCACCTGATTTTAAAAATTTGAGCTGGAATATGGCCAAGGAAAAGTATGCCGAAATGTCAAAACAAATGCGTGGATATATAAATTACTGTGAAGATTATCCAGAGACTTTAAAGTGTAAAAAGTAGAGATTGTAATTTATTTAAATTAATTGAGTTACATGTTTATCTTGTTTAGAACCTCTTTGTATTAGTTACCGATTTAACCTTTTTATATATCGTTTCAGCGATTATCTTGTATTTTGCTGTGGTATTCTTGTGCTGTGGTATTCTTGTGGTATTTTCTAAAAATCACTACCACAAATACTAGAGTTGATGCGGCTTTTGAGAAATAATTTTGAATGATCTTTTCCGGCTTCGGGCGTCAAATAAAAAAAGTATTATTTCAAATAATATAGTCTACTTTTTAATATAGTCTACTTTTCCCATCAAATAACTGGTAGTAAAATTAGTAGGAAATACCAGGGGATTTACTCCATCGTTTATGCGGGTTCTTCAAATATTAATTGGAAAATATGATGCTTAGACTTTTATCAATATTGGCAGCAATTTTTCTTTTATCTGCATTTTCAATTACTGTACCCATCAAGGGAATAGCGCAAAATGAAAATGAAGTGATAACTGGAACTGCTAAGGGCTATTTGTCTGGAAAGGGAGAATTTATTATAACTTCAAATACAGGCGTTAGCTGTGAAGGTGTATTTGATTATATTGAGGGTAGATCAAAGCCTGCAGTAGGCGGGTTTAAATGTGATAATGGGATGCAAGGTGACATATTGCTATTTGCATTGAATAAGATAGGCACTAATGGATATGGGGTTGCACAGGTAAATAATGAAACGTATGCTCAGTTCGTGTATGGAGACGTTCCTGGCTTTAAAAACATGAGCTGGAGAATAGTCAAGGAACGATATGTCAATACGTCGCAACAAATGCAAGGATATATATATTACTGTAAAGAGTATCCAGAGACATTAAAGTGTAGAAAATAAGCCACTACCTTTTCCTGCGCATATTTTAGTTTTTACGTTTTATCTATTTAGGCGCAGAATACAACGTATGTAACAGAAGTTTCATTTATCTTTCGTTTATATCCTCACGTCTTAATTCTTTTCGCTTTCCAGTACTTTGATTTCCAATAGTGGTTATCCAACTTGGAAATTGTAACGCCAAGACTTGTTGATGCATGTAAGAATTTGCCCTGTTCTAAATAGATGCCAACATGCCTAAAAAACTTACTTGTCTTAAAAAAAACTAAATCACCCGCCCGTAGCTGGTTTCGTTTAATATGCTTTCCTTTCTTTACCTGTAAGCTTGTTGTCCTTGGTAGAGATACGCCTAATTTAGATTTAAATGTTACGAAAACGAATCCGGAACAATCGATGCCATTTTTATTTAGGCCTCCAAGCTTATATTTTGTACCTTTCCATTGAGCGTATTGAACATATAGCCTTTCCTTAACTGATTCTATAGTGTGTAGGTCTGTTTTTGTTCGCGGGATATGTGTTCCTCTTTCCAGCACATGGCCGCATCCGGCAAGTGTAAACAATAAGGCTACAGTGATAACTAAATTTTTATTTTTCATAAATTTAATTTTTGGTAAAAAATAACGGCATGTTCTTTTTTATGTATTATTTACTTGAACATTTCCCTTGGTATCCTGACTGAAAATATTGATCCAATTATTTTCACGATATGCCCAGAGTGAAGTAATAAAATATAAGTGTTGAGTGCTTTGTACTTCTTTTTTTACGAAGGACACAGTTGCTGAATAAGTAATGCTTACAATTTTAGGGCCAAGCTGCAGCATCTGTGCATGTTTAATTTTATAGTCTGATACAATAGGCCCAGCTTGAAGCTGTGCTATGTGGTCCTTTTTAGTGCTTAGGCCAGACTCATATACACCTAAGAAGTCATCAGAAAGAAGAGCTGAATCTGCTTCGATATCACCATTTTTCAGTGCCTCCCAGACTTGTTTTTCTAGAGATAAAAAGAAGTTAATATCTTGTTGCAAATAACCTCCGTTACATTATCATTTTTACTTTAAACCCATAAAATCTTTGATATATAACTCTCTATTATATTATACAGAAAACCTTGGACACCAATTTGATACCAAGGTTCGATAATTTCTGGACAGGATAGCTTGTTTCATGTATGTTTCTATTCAGTACGTCTAGATTCCTATATGTTTTAATTGGTTGTAATCAAATACAGCGCGAACACTGTGCTGAGAAATACAGCGCGAACACTGTGCTGAGAATAAAATATGTTTTGTATTTCGTTACAGATTTGAAGTTGTAGAGGTTTACATTTTGTTTCATGTAAACAATTCTGTTTGCTTAACTCTCAGGGAGGAGTAATACATTATGATACGTCGCAATTTTATTAAATCACTTGCCATTGCAGCTTCACTTAGCGTGATGG
>CAJIBK010000024.1_pt1 | contig 72793 bp, 78 predicted proteins | sample 9199341 | NCBI WGS metagenome assembly CAJIBK01 (sample SAMEA7708305, study PRJEB35096) | sediment metagenome | biome: marine neritic benthic zone biome [ENVO:01000025]; feature: sediment [ENVO:00002007]; material: shallow marine sediment [ENVO:03000034] sea grass bed [ENVO_01000059] ...
CCTCTTCTGGCAATTTTTATTCCACTAGCATAGGGCTGGCCCCCATATGCTTGAGATCCTTCGCTAAGTTGCCCACCCACGACGTAGGGCGTCTCGCTCGCACCGCCTTGTCCACTTACGCTACGTACCGATGCCCACGTTGATACACTTGTAATTGATCCAAGTAGGATGATGATAAGGCTCAGTAATTTGATCATTTTCATATCAACCCCCCTTACGGGTTATACAAGGATAATTTAGTCTTCAATTTTCCTTGTATCAATACAGGCCATCATTTAGTGTTTTTATCCAAGCAAATAAGGTTCTTGATGAATGGCTGATAGTGTTATAACGCATTAAGATCAACTTGGTTGTCATTTTGAGGATTATTTATCAATTTAAAGTGTTTAGTTTTCCAAACTTATAATTTAATGAATGAGTTTCTACATTGTAAATGCATTGAGAAAAATAATTGAAATTTTAGTTTCTTGTATTTACATAATATTTAGCTATACAGACAAGGAAAGATTATGTAAGTCATTGTTAATCATGATATATTAGGAAGTGATTTGAAAGTTGTCAAGCTGAAATAGTTACTATAAAATAAATGTAACTGAAAAAGGGCATACCCATTGCGAGGTGGGGACGCAAAGCTTACGGTCTTGCAAAGAGACAGCGGAGCTACCAGAAAATCAGGGCTAATATGTCTTGATGCTTCTTGTACCTTAATCAGAGTTTTATTAATGTACAAGGAGTTAGACTTGTCATACCAACTTCAATTTTCTACTCAGCTTTCTAATAACGAGTGTTGTTATAAATTGGGAACTACGCTTGGTTCCTCATGTCTATTCGTTGTACTCAAGATATTTCTTGACCATATAAGTTTTAGTCATATTTTTCTTTTCCAATGTACTTATGTAAAACATTTGCCGTTTGTAAACGGCAAAAAATTGGCCAATGATTGAACTCACTACTTTTGATGACTTTGAATCTGCTAGTCGTGCGACCTTAGCATATTTGCATAAGCGCCTTGGATTTGATCTTTGGATGATGACAAGGGTAGAGGGTTCAGATTGTTTAGTTTTGCAGGCTGAAAGTCATGGTTATGACATACAGGAAGGAACAGTTTTTCGCTGGGGTGATTCTTTTTGCTCACAGATGGTTTTAGGACACGGCCCTAGAGTTGTTCCACATGCCAAAAATGTACCTTTATTTTCTACATCACCAATTGCTCAAAAAGTTCCAATTGGCGCATACATTGGTGTGCCCCTAGCAAGTACAGATGGCTCACTGTTTGGAACATTGTGTGCGATTGATCCACATCCACAAGAAGAGTCGATAAGAGACGAGCTACCATTGATTGAGTTTCTTGCTAGGCTTCTCGGGACTATACTTATTGCTGATCTCAAGGCTGCAAAACAGGCAAGGCTCTTGGAGCGTAGTCAGCAAGCGGCTCGGACTGACGTATTAACGGGTTTATTAAATCGGCATGGCTGGGAGCAGAGTGTAGCTACAGAAGAAGCCCGGGCAAAGCGCTATGGCAGTCCTGCATGTGTATTAATTGTAGATCTGGATGAACTCAAGCAAACTAACGATACTAAAGGGCATGTTCACGGTGATGCCCTTATCCGGAGTGCATCAAATAGCATTAGAAGTGCTTTAAGGGAGAACGATATCGTTGCAAGAATTGGTGGTGATGAATTTGCAATACTAGGTATCGAATGTGACGCAGAAGGATGTGAGGCAATTTTCAAGAATGTCACTAATGCATTATTATCTAATGGAATCAGCGCCTCCGTTGGAAAAGCTCTGCGAGATCATAGGCTAGGACTATTTGAAGCAATTGCTGCAGCAGACCGCAATATGTATGTAGCAAAAGCTAAGCGAAGGATGAGATGTTCTAGGAAGAATTCCTAACGTCACATTCAGGCTCCGGTTAGCCTTAGATAGTGGAAAAGAGGAGGACAGAATTTTCAGCCTTTGCATTGCAAACGCGATACTCTTCCAGCTGAGTTAAGCCCTCTAGTTAGAGAATTTTATATCAAAACTATCAGCGTAAAATTGACATTACCTAAAAGGCTACGGATAATCTTTCCAGTTATGAGCAAGAGGCGCCAGCATTTCAAAATCAGACTTTGAGCTAGTGGTTAAAATTGGTCGTGCTGCACCTCTTACAAAAATGGGCTCAACTATTTTCCCTCACATCCGTTTTCCAATCTTATTTGTAAATAACTGGCCCCGAACATATAAGGCGCGAGAATGAGCAAAGACTCCCTGATCAACGGCACGTTTTCAAAGTTGGCTGATATTTCTGAATCCTTTATTTTTTATAGTTTTGATATTGGTCTTACCAATGCGGCGGGTGACCCGATTACAGTGCCGCTGATCCTGCTTTGGCTTGCTTCGGCATCAGTATTTTTTACATTCTATTTTGGTTTTATCAATATTCGCTATTTTAAACATTCGGTCGCGGTGGCTTTTAACCGTCATCCGGAACCGGATGCTGACGGACAAATCAGTTCATTTCAGGCTCTTGCAACATCGCTTTCAGGCACGGTGGGACTAGGTAACATTGCAGGTGTGGCTGTGGCGGTTACAGTCGGCGGACCGGGTGCGGCTCTGTGGATGGTTATCATGGGCATGTTTAGCATGTCGACGAAGTTTATTGAGGTAACTCTAGGCGTGAAATACCGCCATCATCCCGATCCAGAAAATAGGAAAAAGATTTCAGGTGGGCCGATGTATTATCTTCGTGATGCACTGAATAATCGTGGCATCCCACATTTGGGAACAGTTCTAGCTACATTATTTGCAGTGGCCTGTATTGGCGGTGCCATAGGTGGCGGTAACATGTTTCAGGCCAACCAATCCTTTGCGCAGGTTCTCAATGTCACAGGCGGTGAAGCAAGCTGGTTCTATGGCAAGGGCTGGGTTTTTGGCTTAATGTTGGCTGCTATGGTGGCGGTTGTTATTATCGGTGGAATTAAGTCAATTGCTGCTGCAGCATCGAAAATTGTACCTTTCATGGCGGGAATATATCTGCTGGCTGGTTTTATCATTATTGCGATGAATTTACCCGCTTTGCCAAGCGCGTTTGGTATTATTGTAACCTCTGCTTTTTCATTGCAAGCAGGGGTAGGTGGCTTTATCGGTGCCTTGCTTGCCGGGGTACAGAGGGCGACGTTTTCAAATGAAGCAGGTATTGGTTCATCGGCTATCGTTCACGCGACAGCGCAGACGAATATTCCGGCTAAACAAGGCATCGCCGGGATGATGGGGTCTTTTGTTGATACGGTTGTTATTTGTATGATGACGGCCCTGATTATCGTGATTTCCGGAGTGTATAAAACAACAGATGGCATGGCCGGAGTTGAGCTGACTTCTGCTGCGATGGGAAGCGCGGTTTCATGGTTTCCTTATGTACTAGCTTTGTGTGTTGTGCTGTTTGCTTATTCAACGCTGATTACTTGGTATTATTACGGTGAGAAATGCCTGACTTTCCTGTTTGGAGAAAAGCGGTGGGTTGCACTGTGCTTTAAACTTATATTTTGCGCGTTCGTTGTCATCGGTGCGGCGGCGGAACTGGGGAATGTTATTCGTTTGTCTGACGCCATGTTCTTCTCGCTCGCTATTCCAAATATTATCGGGCTTTATATTCTAGCACCAGAGGTGAAGCGAGATCTTAAAGTATATTTGCAAACACTTAAAAAATAAAAATATAATATTTGATCTCTTCTGATTTTTTATTTACGTTATCCATATTTAATTGAATAAGTGCGGACATGATTTCAATACGATATTATATAGCCGGAGGTAGCCTGGCTAGAGTAGTTCCAAGATTTCTACTAACTATTTGATTTTCTTCGATCTGATTTACGTCTTTCTCCTTTGCGTCGCTCTAAATGCCTAGTAGTAAGAACTGCACAAGGGGCGTGTCTGACGATGTACTCCGCAACACTTCCTATAGTGAATCGTTTCCATCCGCTATAACCATGAGTTCCAAGGACGATGAGATCTGCTTTTAGTTCACTAGCAACACGAACCGTTTCTTCACCTGCACGGCCCTCAGTAAAAACGGTATCCACTTTAATATCAAATTCTTCTTCTAACTTACGAAGAGTCTCTTTTCCTCTTTGCTTGCTATCTTCAACACCCTCAACTACTCCATCAAATCCTGGTTTTAGGTAGTATTGTGATGGCACGTTCCAAACTGAAACATCAAAAACGTGAAGAGGTATGAGTTCTGCTCCTAGAGTTTTGGCTAACCATAGTGCATATAAACTTGCATCTTTAGCAGTATCCGAAAAATCTGTAGCCAAGATAATTTTTTTAATAGGGGCCTGCATCAATACTCTCCTTATTATTGGGCTCAATTAATATTAATTATAGATATGAATTTACACTATGTCTCTACTATGTGTAAATGTAAAATGAAGTTTCTTTGGTACTAGTTTGGAGGAAATTATGAGAACCACTTTGATTACTGGAGCTAACCGCGGGATTGGGTTAGAGTTCTCAAAGCAATTTGTAGCTGATGGTTGGCGTGTCTTTGCCTGTAGTCGTAATCCTGAAAAATCAGATTCGCTTAATAAACTAGCTGCCATGTATCCTGATCAGATTACAGTGCACACTCTTGATGTGGCTGATCATGAACAGATAAAGAGGTTGGCACAAAGTCTAGCTAACAAATCAATTGACATACTTATTAATAATGCTGGAGTTTACCCAGGCCCAAAAGGATCTAGCTTTGGTGAGATTAATTATGATGCGATGACATATGCCTTCATAATCAATACCATGGCACCGCTAAGGATGGCTGAAGAATTTGCCGATCATATAAAACGAGGTAATCAAAAAATTATTGTGACTATTACTAGTAAAATGGGTAGCGTTGCCGATAACAGTCGTGGAGGTAGCTATATATACCGGTCTAGTAAATCAGCCGTGAATATGGTCATGAAAAGTCTTTCTATTGATCTGAGGTCGATTGGCATCATTGCTGTTCTATTACATCCAGGATGGGTGAGAACTGATATGGGTGGCCCTAAGGGCCTAATTTCTACGAAACAAAGTGTATCTGGTATGCGAAACGTTATTAGCCAAATTTCCCTTGCTGATTCAGGAAAATTTTTTGCATATGATGGACAAATAATTCCATGGTAGATTATCTTCTTATTTCTAGAACTTTATGATTTGTTGAAAGTTATCTTTACAAATTTTCTTAAGTTTCATTTTTAATAAAAAATTGGGATGTTAAATATGTCATCTAAATAATCCCACATACGTTAAGTACAGAAAGGAATTAGGAGGAGAAATGCAAAAAAAATATTTTGCCAAGGGATTGATTACGTGGGTTCAAGACTCAATTTCCCAGGCTGATTCTATGCCCGAAGCAGATGTGGCTAAACTGCGGATAACTTCAAATGGTTTAAGCGATGTGTATTTTAGTGCTGACAGCGGACCCTCGTTACAAAAAATTATACAAACAACTTTGACACTTTGTTTTATATTAATCATTTCACAAGTACTTGTATCCAACGCTATGGCTGAATCCATCTACAAATCAGTTATGCCTGACGGACGTGTGATGTATGGTCAGCAACCGCAACCAGGTGCGAGTACAGTTAAAAAATCTACGGTTGATGTCAGTAATACAGGAGTAAAAGCAGCCTCGAAGGCAGAGATAGAAAGCATCAATCGACGCGCAAAGGAACGTTCACTGGCATTAGATAAGACGCTTGAATCTGTACAGGCCGCTGAAGCTGACTTACGTATTGCTGAAGCTGATCGCGAGGCGGGAATAGAGCCTCTACCTGGCGAGCGTCTTGGTATAGTGGGTCGCGGTACACGTTTATCAGAGGCATATTGGCGACGGCAGCAGATTTTGGAGGAGAATGTTGAAGCTGCACGACAAAACTTAAAAAATGCCCGACAAGGATACAATGATGTGCGTTAATACTGTGATGTATTAAACATAGTCAATGTAAATTGGGGAAGAGTTTTGTTTTTATGACAAGGTCTAAATAATAAATTTTTGTAGGTAGATAATCCTAGGTAGAATTCCGTGTACCTCCTTCTGCTATAAAATCTTCCAATTTAAGAATCTGTAGAAGTGAATACCATTAACCTTTTAGGGATTATTCCGCCAGATGCTGTGATTTCTCCTAATCCAAGAAAGCGTTTATCATTACCATACAATCTGATCGTTTTTTGTTCAGTTAATTCATTTTCTAAAATTGGGTTATTTACCATTTGCCCTTGAAGTATACGAATCGAGGTTACATCATCCAGAAATATTGCTGGTAGCTTATGTAGGAGGCTATCAACTGAGTTTAAACAAGCATCGCGTTCCACTAGAGTCATTTTTTCAAGTACGTCCAGCGTATAGGCATTTAACAAATCAAGGTCATCAATGGATTTGCGGCACAGTGAAGTAAGATACGCTCCGCCACATCCAAGTACCCTTCCGATGTTCTCTGCAAGAGTGCGTATATAGGTACCCGAGCTGCATTTAACCTTAATGTTTAACTTATTTCCATCAAGAGTTCTTGCCTGCAGATCGTGAATGGTAATTTCACGGGGTTGTCGTTCAATCTCCATCCCTTTTCTCGCATAGGTATACAAAGGTTTTCCCTGATGTTTTACTGCGCTATACATAGGAGGTGTTTGCTTGTTTTTTCCAATAAAATTTTGTAGTTTTGATTCAACCTGCTGCAATGTTATATTCACATTACCTGCGAAAGAAATCTCTCCATTAGCATCGCCAGTAGTACTAGTAAAGCCAAGCTCTAACGTAGCTTCATAGGTCTTGTTAGCATTCAATAATACTGAAGAAAACTTAGTAGCTTCACCAAAACATACTGGTAATAAACCAGTTGCCATTGGATCTAGCGTACCAGTATGCCCAGCTTTGGAGGCAATAAAAATACGCTTGGTAATTTGCAGTGCATGATGAGACGAAATTCCAAATGGTTTATTCAGTAACAAAACACCACTAATGTTACGTTTTACTGGATTAGGTAACAAAATTTTTAAACTTAATATATATATATTGGATTCTAAAATTGTAAGTCATGAATCAGGTTTTCAGGCCGACTTTTCCCGCTTATCTTGCTTTACTGCCTTGTCTATTAATTGTGAGAGACGTATTCCTTGCTCTACTGATTCATCATAGATAAATTGTAGTTGGGGAACTAATCTGAGCCTAAGACGATTCGACAATTGACCGCGCAAAAATCTGGACGCGTGCTTTAAGCCTTTATCAGTCAGGAAGTTGTCTTCATCACTACCTAGCGTGGTGTAGAAAACTTTGGCATGTGCATAATCTTGGCTTACTTCAACACCTGTTAGGGTGATCATACCAACTCGCCGGTCTTTAAGTTCGTTACGAATCAGATCGGCAAGTTCACGTTGAATCTGGTCTGCGATACGCAGAGTGCGAGAATAGTCTTTGGGCATGATAGTCAAGTATAGGCAAAACCCTTCTTATATTAAAGGCTTCGCGCAACTTCGATGATTTCATAGGCTTCAAGTTGGTCGCCCGCTTGAAGATCATTAAAGTTTTTTAGTGATAGGCCACACTCAAAACCTGATCTAACTTCTTTTACATCATCCTTGAATCGCTTCAAAGAATCTAGCTCACCAGTGTGTATCAATTCATCATTTCGTGTTACTCGTACTAGTGAGCCACGCTTTATGGAACCGTCTAATACATAACAACCAGCTACAACACCAATTTTAGAAATACGAAATACCTCGCGAATTTCAACAAGACCTACAACATTTTCTTTTTGGTCTGGGGTCATCATGCCTGATAGTGCTGCTTTGATTTCATCTACTACCTCGTAGATAATACTGTAGTAGCGTACATCAACCCCGGTTGATCCAATTAATTTCCGTGCAATTGCATCTGCTCGGCTGTTAAAACCTATCACTACGGCTTTTGAAGCTAATGCCAAATTGATATCAGATTCTGTAATTGCACCCACTCCACTGTGAATGATGTTTACTCTCACTTCATCAGTTGAAAGTTTTTCTAGTGCATGTGTTAGCGCTTCAAAGGAGCCCTGTACATCAGCCTTAATTATAAGTGCAAGTATTTTAACCTCGCCTTTTTGTTCGAATACGTTCTCTAGTTTTGTGGCTTGAAGCTTAGCAAGTTTGACATCTCGGAATTTGCCCTGACGAAATAGTGCTATCTCACGTGCTTTACGTTCGTCTGTTAATGTCATTACTACCTCTCCAGCCACCGGTACTTCTGACAAGCCCTGGATTTCCACTGGGATGGAAGGGCCCGCCTCATCTACTGGCTTCCCATTTTCGTTTAACATTGCTCTAATACGGCCGAATACTGCTCCCGCAAGTAAAATGTCACCTTTCTTCAAGGTTCCGGCCTGTACCAAGATTGTTGCTACTGGGCCTCGTCCCTTGTCTATGCGTGATTCAATGACAATTCCTTTGGCGGGTCCATCTTGTGCTGCTTTGAGTTCCAATACTTCAGCCTGAAGCAATATGCTCTCTAATAATGTATTGATGCCTTGCCCTGTCTTAGCTGAAACTTCAATGAACATGGTTTCACCACCCCAATCCTCTGGTACCACTTCTTGTGCTATTAATTCTTGTCTAATACGTTCAGTATTCGCTTCTGGTTTATCTATTTTATTGATAGCCACTATGACTGGCACCTTGGCTGCTTTGGCATGATGTATTGCCTCTATAGTCTGAGGCATCACTCCATCATCTGCTGCTACCACAAGTACTACTAGATCAGTAACCTTAGCACCACGAGCGCGCATTGCAGTAAACGCTTCGTGGCCAGGTGTATCAAGGAAAGTGATCATACCTCTTTCCGTTTCCACGTGGTAGGCACCAATATGCTGCGTAATACCACCCGTTTCACCACTAGCTACACGTGTACGACGAACATAGTCTAATAGGGAAGTTTTTCCATGATCGACATGGCCCATTACTGTTACTACCGGGGCACGTGGCTCTATTCTGAGTTCTGTTGTTGGTGATTCCGCATCTGATAGAAAGGCTTCGGGATTATCCAAAGCAGCATATTTTGCTATGTGCCCCATTTCTTCTACAACTATCATAGCGGTATCTTGATCCAACATCTGATTTATGGTGACCATGCTGCCCATTTTCATTAGTGTTTTAATAACCTCAGCTGCTTTGACTGTCATTTTTTGTGCAAGTGCTCCAACAGAAATGGTTTCAGGAACCATCACTTCATGTACGACAGGTTCTGTTGGGACAGAAAAAGCATGAGCAACTTGGTCTTCACTGGGAGTTTTGTTGTGTTTATCTCTGCGTGTGCGCCATCCTTTTCCTACAGATAGATCGCTTCGCGGTTTATGCCCTCGTTTTCCTGAGACATCATCTTTCCAAATAACTTGTTTGGTCTGTTTCTTTTTCTTTTCAGCTTTGGCTGCTTTATCTTCTGGTTTTACCACTGGTTTATGCAACGTGCCTTCTGATATAGAAGGTTGAGGGGTTACTGTTTCTAAAGCCTTGGAAGGGGATTCATTTGGCACAATGGATGCTAAATCAGGTTTTTTAGCTTCATCTGTAGCTGATTTCTTTTTGCGTTGTTTCTTTTCCTTTGCTTCTGCCGTCTGACGTGCAATCAATTCAGCTTGTTTTTTTGCTTCTTCTTGGCGCAAAGCTTGTTGTGCAGGGTCAACCGATGGTGCAGGGGCAACTTTAGGTGCGGCTGTACTAGGGGGCAATGAAGTAGATTTACTAGAATCGCTTTCATCTGTTGTACTCCCAGAGGCATCACGTTTCACGAAAACACGTTTTTTACGTACTTCAACCTGGATCGTATGAGCTTTTCCTGTACTGTCTGATTTTCTAATTTCTGAGGTCTGCCGACGAGTTAGGGTAATTTTACTTTTTTCTCCCTTAGTACCATGCACTTTGCGGAGATAGTCAAGGAGCTGCGCTTTGTCTTTTTCAGTCAAGTTGTCTTTGGCTAGTTGCTTACTCACGCCAGCAGCTTGCAGTTGTTCCAGCAATGCTGCTGGTAAAAGTCCCAGTTCATTAGCAAATTGTTCTACTTTCGTTTGAGCCATACTATTTAGACCCTTAATGAATACTTTTTAACTTGATCAAGTAAACCATGGTGCTCTCGCTGTCATGATCAAGTTTTTTGCACGCTCAGAATCCATCTCAATCATTTCCAATAGATCATCTACAGCTAAATCTGCGAGGTCTTCTCGATTTTTAATCCCTTTCGCTGCAAGTTCTCTTGCAGTTTCGCTATCCATGCCCTCCAATGAGAGTAAGTCTTCTGACATATTTTCTACATTTTCCTCACTGACAATAGCTTCTGTCAGAAGCATATTGCGAGCTCGGGTGCGTAATTCATTTACAGTTTTTTCATCAAGCGACTCGATTTCTAACATTTCATTTAGCGGCACATAGGCTACTTCTTCCAAAGTGGTAAAGTTTTCCTGTGCAAGAATGTCTGCTACTTCCTCATCCACATCTAGTTTCTCCATAAATAGCTTTCGTATTATAGAAAATTCTTCTTCATTTTTTTCCTGTGATTCTTCCATTGACATAATGTTGAGTTCCCATCCAGTCAATTCCGATGCAAGGCGTACATTCTGACCCCCGCGACCTATCGCCTGAGCAAGATTTTCCTCGTCGACCACGATATCCATGCAGTGTTTTTCTTCATCGACTACTATACTGCTTATTTCAGCAGGCGCCAGCGCATTGATTACGAAAGTAGCAGGATCATTTGACCATAAAATAATGTCTACTCTTTCTCCTGCTAGTTCTCCTGTAACAGCTTGTACTCTAGAACCACGCATGCCCACACAGGTGCCAATTGGGTCTACTCTCTGATCATTTGACTTTACAGCAATTTTTGCGCGTGAGCCCGGATCTCTTGCAGCAGACTTAACTTCTAGTAAGCCCTCTTCAATTTCTGGAACTTCTAATTCGAATAATTTCATTAAAAATTCTGGAGCTATTCGCGACAATACCAGCTGTGGGCCTCTAGCTGTTCTGTCAACCTTAGATAAATAGGCGCGCACACGGTCACCAACTCGCAAGTTTTCTTTAGGTATCATTTGGTCTCGCGGCAATGCAGCCTCAACTTTACCTGATTCAATAATGGCATTGCCACGCTCCATGCGCTTTATGGTACCGGTTACCATGTATTCTTTTCTTTCTAGGAAATCATTTAAAATTTGTTCGCGCTCAGCATCACGTATTTTCTGAAAAATCACTTGCTTTGCTGCTTGAGCACCAATTCGGCCAAACTCTATAGGCTCCAATGGCTCTTCTATAAATTCTTCCAACTGGATCTCAGCATTTCGTTGTAACGCTTCACTCAAAGGAATTTGACGTGCTGGATCTTCAACAGTATCGTCAGGCACTACTTGCCAGCGGCGAAAAGATTGATAGTTTCCCGTTTCATGATCTATAGAAACCCGTACGCCAGCGTCTTCACGAAATCTCTTTTTTGTTGCCGAACCTAATGCCAATTCCAGCGCAGTAAATACTACGTTTTTTTCAACATTTTTTTCACGCGCTAGCGCATCTACTAATAATAAAACTTCACGGCTCATACTACCTCCAGCCAAATACTTAATAATTTATAATTTTGGAACTAGACGGACTTTTTCTAGATTGTTCAACTCAAGAACAAGTATTTTTCCGTTAACTTCCAACTTTAACACTTCATCATCCACTCCACATAAGATACCAACGAAGTTTCTTTGTCCTCGCAAAGCAATTCGCAATTTTAACTTAACCAATTCTCCCTCAAAACGGATAAAATCTGAAGGTTTTCTTAACGTTCTGTCTAGGCCAGGTGAAGATACTTCTAACCTATCATAAATAACATTTTCAACTACAAACAATCGGCTCAAATGGTTGCTAACTACAACACAGTCTTCAACATTAATTCCACCAGGCTTATCAATAAATATCCTCAATAATTTACCACGTGCGGATCTATCTACATCAACCAGTTCATATCCCATACCGGTTAAGGTCGATCCCAGCAATTCATTCAGCTCCATATTTTCGCCAGAAACAAAAAGTGGGCCAAAGAGCCCACAAAATTTCTTTATATAATAGCAAAAATATTTAAATAATGAAATAGATGCACAATAAACAATAAATTTTCTTTCAACAGAGCACCTTTTTTAAGAATAGTTTTATTAGAGAAAATAGTCGCAGCAGAACAATCGTAATAATTTTTTATCGCCTTATTTTTTAATAGCACAATTTTAATACGTGTTTCTTTATGTTAGATTTAAACTTGAAATTGCTTCAGCTAATGTTAATGATACAATTTCCTTAAGTAAGCCTGAACATAAAGAGAGAAATTTCCTGGAGGTATTCAGTGGCGAATATTGAATCAGTTTTACATGAAACTCGTCTTTTTACTCCAAATGATGCTTTTGCTAAAAAAGCAAACTTGTCGAGTAAAAAGGATTATCACGCACTTTGCAAGGAGGCAGAAGAAGATTATTTGGGCTTCTGGAGCAAGTTAGCACTAGAGCACATTCTGTGGCGTAAGCCTTTTACCCAAGTACTGAATGAAGAAAATTTTCCCTTCTTTAAATGGTTTGAGGATGGTGAATTGAATGTTTCTTTCAACTGCCTTGACCGGAATCTCGAAACCAACTCAGACAAAATCGCTATCATATTTGAGGCGGACGACGGCAAGGTAACTCGAGTTACATACCACGATCTTTATATGCAAGTCTGTCAATTTGCTAATGGACTTAGATCGCTCGATATCAAAAAGGGGGATCGTATCATTATCTACATGCCAATGAGTATTGAAGCGATTGTGGCTATGCAAGCCTGTGCTCGAATAGGTGCAATTCACTCAGTAGTATTTGGTGGTTTCTCTGCTAAAAGCCTACATGAACGTATTGTAGATACATCTGCAGTTGCTGTTATTACTGCAGATGAACAAAGACGTGGTGGTAAAGGGATACCATTAAAACCGGTAGTAGATAAAGCGTTAGAAATGGGTGAAACCGACTCAGTTAAATCCGTAGTGGTATACAAACGTACTGGTAAAAATCTACATTGGCATGATTCACGTGATGTTTGGTGGCACGATATTATTGATAAATCTAATTACTGCGAGCCCGAGTGGGTTAGCGCCGAGCATCCACTGTTTATTCTCTATACCTCAGGCTCCACTGGGAAACCTAAAGGCATCCAACATTCTTCTGCTGGTTATTTATTAGGTTCGATGATAAGTATGAAATGGATTTTTGATTACAAACCAACTGATATTTTTTGGTGTACTGCTGATGTGGGGTGGATCACTGGTCACAGTTATGTCGCATATGGTCCACTTGCAATGGGAGCAACTCAAATCGTGTTTGAGGGTGTGCCTACTTATCCAGATGCAGGGCGTTTTTGGGAAATTGTTCAGGAGCACAAGGTTACCACTTTTTACACTGCACCTACAGCGATTCGCTCGCTAATTAAATTAGGGTCGGAGTTACCAAAGAAATACGATCTTTCTTCTCTACGTTTGTTAGGTTCTGTAGGTGAGCCGATTAACCCAGAAGCGTGGATGTGGTATTACAAGGTAATAGGTCAGTCTCGTTGTCCTATCGTGGATACTTGGTGGCAAACTGAAACAGGTTGCCATATGATAGCTCCAGTACCAGGAGTGGTTTCGCTCAAACCTGGCTCATGCACTTTTCCATTACCCGGGATTATGGCGGCAATTGTTGATGAGGCTGGCCATGAGGTAGAAAATGGTAAAGGTGGACTTCTAGTTATCAAGAGACCATTTCCCTCGTTAGCACGTACTATTTGGGGTAACCCAGAGCGGTTCAGAAGGACCTACTTTCCCGAGGATCTTGGAAGTAAATATTATCTAGCTGGGGATTCTGCAAGCCGTGATCTTGATGGGTATTTTTGGATCATGGGCCGCATTGATGATGTGTTAAATATCTCAGGCCATCGTTTGGGTACCATGGAGATTGAATCAGCTTTAGTAGCTAATCATTTAGTTGCGGAAGCTGCAGTGGTTGGTAAACCTCACGAGATCAAAGGAGAAGTTGTAGTGGCATTTGTCGTACTTAAAGATGTGTGCCCCCAAGGAGATGAAATTAATAAAGTAGCTAACGAATTACGTAATTGGGTATCAAAAGAAATAGGCCCGATTGCAAAGCCTGAAGAGATACGCTTTGGTGATAATCTGCCAAAAACTCGATCTGGAAAAATTATGCGTCGTTTGTTACGTGCTATAGCTAGAGGAGAACAAATTACTCAGGATGTTTCTACTTTGGAGAATCCTGCAATACTTGAACAGTTAAAGCAGTCGATAGCATAAACTTTAGACTAATATTGATACATGGAACCCATTTCTCCTGCTTTTAAGCAGCACTAATGACCTTACCTCATATTACCAATTACGATCATGGCATTAGTGCTATAGATGCAGAATATTTCCGCCCAAGATTAGCGGCGATTCATTTGATTGTTGAAGGTAGCATAGTAGCATTAGTGGATACAGGGACCTCATTTTCTGTTCCTGGTGTTATTAAAATATTACGCCAAAGAGATATAGCACTTGAGAATGTTACCTATATTTTTCTAACTCATGTACATCTTGATCATGCAGGTGGCGCTGGTAAATTTTTACATTATCTTCCCAATGCAAAACTGGTTGTACACCCACGTGGTGCGCGCCACATGGTTGATCCTACTAAGCTCATTGAAAGTGCTATGGCGATTTATGGTAGAAAAGAATTCGATCGTATATATGGAAAAATATATCCTGTGGAGCAAGGTCGTATTATTGAGGCATCGGAAGGGTTTAATATTGAACTTGGTGGTAGGCCGCTATTGTTTATTGATACCCCAGGACATGCGCGCCATCACTACTGTATATTTGATGAAAAAAGCAGATCATTTTTTACTGGGGACACTTTTGGTGTCTCCTATAGGGAGTTTGATGTAGATGGAATGGAATTTGTTTTTCCGACCACCACTCCAGTACAATTTGACCCACATGCAGCTCATACATCCCTAGATCGCATCATGAGCTTTGATCCACAGTACGCGTATCTTACACATTATTCTCGTATAGGAAATTTAACACATCATGCCAATGTCTTACATGGTTTAATTGATGACCATGTAGCAATAGCTAAGAAATATCGTGATCACGGGTTGAATAGGTATACTTTGTTGGCGGACGAGTTAAGGGAATTGCTTTTGCAAAAAATAATCTTACATGGATGTAGATTGTCGCAGGAAAAAATAAACGATCTGTTGAGTATAGATATTGGACTTAATGCTAGAGGCTTAGAAAACTGGCTTCAGGCTACGATTGGTAAGTAAGTAATAGGAGGGGTGGCCGAGTGGTTTAAGGTACACGCTTGGAAAGCGTGCGTACGGCTTCAACCGTACCGCGGGTTCGAATCCCGCCCTCTCCGCCACTAATATTATGTAATATTATGTTTAATAATCATTATTTATATAATAATAGTTACATAGCCCACTTTTCATACCACATTAATAATTTGATAGATTGCCATTTTTTATAAATTTTATCGGTCACATTTATTTTTGCTTTGAGAGGTGTGCCATATAATACATATACGATTGCATTTTAACGGGGTGGCTTCCGTTCATACATTATCCTTTCAAGCCGGTTAATGTATGTAATAGCAGGGTGGCTCCCTGTAACAGGGATGGTTCCCTGTTGAACGGTTTCCTTTAAGGAGCGGGAGGCCGTACATTGCTTCAAGGGAATAAGTCGGTGTGAAATCCCTACACCAAAGGTATCGAGGCTTGCATAAGCAGAGCTATGCTTATGCGGGCCTTTTTGCTTTCTGTGACTCGCTTGCATAGCAACTAGATACGAGGGCTATACAAATGGCTAACCAAATTAGAACGGCGCTAACAATTCTGCGCCGCAAACAAGTAGAACAACGAGTTGGTTTATCTAGGTCCACAATCTATGCCAAAGTTGCTAACGGTGAGTTTCCTGCTCCCATTACACTTGGTGCCAGAGCTGTAGGTTGGCTTGAGTCAGACATTATTAATTGGATTGAATCACGCATTGCATCAAGCCATACACTGGAAGGAGGTGAGCTATGAAAGCACCAGCCTTCCTATGTTATGCAAGCAACATCATTGCAGATAAGCGGTATCGGTTAATGACCCCTAGTGAACGTTTTGTATGGGTATCTATGTATCTGGAGTGTTGGCCTAATAATACTGTTCCTGCTGAGCTTAATGAGCTTGCAAAGTATCTGGGTTATCCGGTGGAAGATATTGCACCTGGGTTTACCGATCGTGTTTTATCGTTCTTTAAAGAGACTAAAGAAGGGTTAATCCACCCTGAGTTAGAAGAGTATCGGGAAAAACAAAGGCAACGTAATTTAAAGAAGTCAGCAGGTGGGAAAAAGGGAGCGGAACGTAAGCGGCGTATGGCTTCTAATGGGTTAGGTACTGTACAAGGTGTACCTAAAGGTAAACCTGAAGGTTCCTTAATACAATCTAAACTAAACCATTCTAATCTATCCCACCTTAATCTTAATAAAAAAGAAGTTAATACAACTCCAAATATAGAAACTTTAACTCCAATTAAAGATGTTTTTGAAGATATTTTTTCTAGGGATGATGAGAATGAACCTATACCTTTTTAAAAGTAAATAAGTAAAAGTAGGGCGTTAGTTGATGTAGTAATCCGATTAATGCTCTACTTAACCTAGTGCTTAAAATCAGCATGCGAAATGGACAAAAGAAACTGAGAGAAATCTGTGGGGCAAAGAATAGAAAAGGTTTGCCTTGTCAATGCAAGCTGTTACTGAAAGGTGGCAAGTGTAAGTTTCATGGTGGCATGAGTACTGGAGCTAAAACGCCAGAAGGAAAGGAACGATCTATTGCGGCTTTAAGAGCTGGCTGGGCTAAATGGCGTTTAAAGGTTATAGAGAAAGCTTCTACCCTATAACACGCATGTACTTATGCGCACACATAACGCGCGAGATTCACCTAATGGGATGATATGCCCTATCTAGTGCATTATCTTTTCCTAAGCTGAGTGTCTACATTGTGCCAGAAGCAGACATTCACCAGTTATCCTCCTAGAGAACTCTTTTCCAAAATTGGGAAAAGAAATAAGAGGTTTGTCTATTGCAATATTAGGACTAGGCACAATAAATAAAAAATAGATTATCGTAAAATGGTTACATGATACTGGCCAGAGTCTCTTGGTAGCGTGATGAATAAATCCATACTAACTCGATATAATAGGGTAAGCCATGCATGAATTTCATGTCCAATGGGTTAGTTTTGTTGTTCCTTGGATTGTATCTCTTGGTATTATCATAGTATTGTGGGGCGTTATTGAGGCAATTATAGGTTTAACGCGAGGTGGTTGGTCAGTGTTAATGCGGAAGACCTCGCAACCAGACCTAGGTATTATTCGTCTTGCCATGGGTGAGAAACTGGTACTCGCTTTGGAGTTCTTTTTGGCTGGTGACATCATTCAAACTATCGTCGTGCCAACTTGGAATTCGTTAGGAATCCTCGGTGGGATAGTGGTAATCCGAACAGTGATCGTTTATTTCCTAAACTTGGAGTTGAGCCGAGGCGTGAAACTGAGTAAAACATGATTTTGCTATGATTTGACTGTTTTCATGTAAAAAAGATATGAACATTTATTTTAAATTATTGTCTTAAAATGCATTCGTCGCAAAATGTAGCGTAAGATGGATTAGTATATGTCTATACATCTTGAAAGTTTTAGAAAGATAAAATATATCGTAAAGGTACGCGCTGGCATCTCCTATCGTTATGTATAAATTTAATTTTATGTTCCGGCTTAACAAATTACTTCTACGCACTTTGCTGCTAATGTTAATGCTGTTTGTGGGGCCGCTGCATGCACAAATTCTATACGCATGCACAGAAATTGAAAAATCTGTTGATATGGCCATGCACAATACACAAGACATGGCCAAACACAGTACGAATTTGTGTAATGCCCATCAAGATTGTGTCAATTTAGATTGCGAGGGTGCGCTTGATTCAAATGAGGGTTTGTGTTGTGAGGGATCTGCTGCATTAAGTATCAATCCTGATTTACAGCAAAACCTACCAGCTATCAATCTAGTAGAATTGGAGTCAGATGTTGATCCACCTCAGGCAACAGTTACAACGCTTAGCCTCTTCTCGCCAACTCAAATTTTTGCAATACCAGTAGTATCCCCACGTATAAATTCCGGTCAACCCGGTTCCAATACCTATCTTATTACGCAACGCCTGCGTATTTAGCCACATCTCTTTTTGATTTTTGATTTCAGCTTTCGGCTGAGATCAATCAGGCTGTATTTCTGATATCAGATTGGATGTATGAGATTAGGCTGGAGAAACAAATGTTTTACTCTTACAAGTTAATTAGTGAGAACCTGGGGCAAGTTAAACATAAGGGGTTCGAACATATCTATTGTTTTTGGGATAGAAAAAAAAGAATATCGATTCCTAGTTCTCAGCGAAACGGCTTTTTGTTGGCACTACTTTTTTGCCTTCTGCTCTTTTCAAAGCAAGGCATGGCAGTTGAGCCCGATTCTCAAAATAAAGATCTATTGACTTTAGCTTCAGCGGTATCTCAAGCCGTTCGAGATAATCCAAATCTTGCGATGATGCAAGCGCGATGGAAAGCAATGGGAGCGATTCCTTCGCAAGTTGGAACACTTCCGGATCCGACGATAAGCTTTGGTTCATTAAATTTACCTACTGATACATTCGACACAACTCAGGAACCCATGACCCAAATGCAAATGGGTGTTAGTCAGTCTATTCCATTTCCGGGGAAACTTGGTCTTAAGGAAAAAGCTGCAGAATTTGAGGCTGAAGCAGCTTCAAATGACATAGATGAGACCCGTTTGCGTCTAATTCGTGACGTAAAAATTACCTGGTGGGTGGTGTTCTATTTAGACCGTGCTTTAGAAATTGTTGAAGCTAACAAAGGACTTTTGCGCCAGTTTATCGAAATTGCTCAAACTAAGTATTCGGTGGGTAAAGGGCTACAACAGGATGTGTTGCTAGCACAACTTGAATTATCACAGTTGCTGGATAATGAGATAAAACTAGTTGGAACGCAGCGAAATGAAAAAGTGCGCCTTAATGCATTGCTTGACCGGCCAGCAAATTACAATTTCAGCCTACCTAAGAAAGGTGATAAGGAACTACTAAATATCATACCCGAGTCGGAACTCTACCAAATTGCCGATTCATCTCGACCTTTACTGGCAAAACAGCGAAACCGGATTAGTGCAGCAGGAGCCCGAGTCGAGCTAGCAAAAAAAGATTATTACCCAGATTTTGGGATGGGTGCTTTCTACGGTTTTCGAGGTGGCAATAATCCGTCACCCCAAGGAGGTGGTCCCCGTACCGATTTTCTTAGCCTGAAGCTAAGCATGAGCTTACCCGTATTTATTGGTAGGAAACAATCAAAAGCGGTAACACAACGTGCCGCTGAGCAACTTCAGCAGGAATATGCATTGAAGGATGAATGGAGCAAAGTACGAGCACAAATTTCTGCTGCCTTGGCTGATTATGAGCGAGCCCGTGAACAATTCACTCTTTTTGAAAGTGGGATCATCCCCCAAGCACGACAAACAGTGGCCTCTATGCTTGCTGGATATCAGGTCAATAAAGTGGATTTTCTTAATTTAATCCGTAGCCAGATCACACTATTTAATCACGAGACCAAATATTGGCGTGCGTTGGCCGAGGCTAAGCAATCGTTGGCCAAGTTAATTGCTGCCGTTGGCGAGGAAGGTGTCTATGAATAAAAAAATCCTGATAGTGGCAATCATTATGTTGGCGATAGGGGTCGTTGCAGGATTTTGGTTAGCTGACCAAAATTCGAGTGAGTTTCCTTGGTTGTCTGGACAACGTTCTAAAGTAAAGGACGTTAAAAAACCGGAACGCAAGATTTTATTTTATCGCAGTGCGATGAACCCGTCAGTTACCTCAAAGGTACCTACTAAAGATTCTATGGGAATGGATTACGTGCCCGTATATGCCGACGAGGATACAGCCGAAAACAATGTGCCTGCGGGACAAGTAACAATCGATCCAGTCACGGTTCAAAATATTGGTGTGCGTACAGCGATCGCCGAAGAAAAAACGTTGTCTCATGTTATTCGTGCAATGGGCCGGGTCGATTTCGACGAGGAACGTATGGTGCGCCTGCACCCAAAAACAGAGGGTTGGATCCAAAAACTGATGGTTGATAAGACCGGGCAGTGGACTAAGAAAGGGTCTGATCTGCTAACAATCTATTCACCACAATTAGTGTCTAGCCAGCAGGAATACTTGCTGGCCTTGAACAATCTCAAAGCTTTGGAAAGTAGTCCCTTTGAGGATATACGACAAGGTGCTATAGATCTGGTGAAGACCGGGCGAGAGCGACTGGAACTTTTAGACGTGCCCAGTCACCAAATTCAAGAACTGGAAGAAACTCGTTCGATTAAGAAAGGGTTGCACATTCACACACCGGTCGACGGAATTGTGATGGAAATCGGAGTCCGGGAAGGACAGTTTGTTACCCCTGCTAGTGAATTGTACATGATCGCTGATCTTTCCAAGGTCTGGGTTTATGCTGACATTTACGAATATGAGCTACCTTGGGTACAGATTGGAGATACTGCTAAGATCAAGCTAGCTGGGATACCCGGCAAAGAATTTAAAGGTCGTCTTGACTATCTTTATCCTTATGCCGAGTCTAAGACACGGACCATCAAAGCACGATTGGTTTTTGATAATCCAGAGCAGTTACTCAAACCAAACATGTTTGCTGAAGTGACGATTTATGCCGGACGGAAAATCGATTCTGTTGTTATTCCTGATGCAGCAATTGTTCGGTCCGGTATTCGTACACAGGTATTTATAGTTCGTGAGAAAGGTAAATTCGAGCCTCGTACAGTAAAGCTTGGAATTGCCTCAGAAGGACAGGTTCAGGTGTTAGAGGGTCTTAGCGCCGGTGAAGAAATCGTTACCTCATCTCAATTCTTGATCGACTCCGAATCTAAGCTACGAGAGGCGACAGCCAAGATGCTTGAGCCCGCAAAGGAAACTCAGGTTATATCACCAGGATCAGATCATGATTAAATTCATTATCGACGGGTCTTTGAAGAACCGTTTTCTGGTGCTGATCACTCTGGTGATTGTCGCTGCGGCAGGTCTATGGATGTATAAACATACTCCGTTGGACGCGATACCAGATCTTTCCGATGTACAGGTTATTGTTTTTACCAAGTTCCCAGGTCAGGCACCACAAGTAGTAGAGGATCAGGTAACTTATCCATTGACTACAGCCATGCTCGCTGTACCTAATGCAAACGTGGTGCGCGGCTATTCATTTTTCGGGCTTTCTTTTGTCTACATTATTTTCGATGACGGTACAGATATGTACTGGGCTCGTTCCCGGGTATTGGAATATTTGAATTATGTTAGTACGCGTTTGCCGCCAGGAGTAACACCTACTCTAGGTCCAGACGCTACCGGTGTCGGTTGGGTGTACGAATACGCTCTAGTAGATCGAAGTGGAAAGCACGATCTTGCAAAGTTACGCTCGATCCAGGACTGGTATTTGCGCTATCCCTTGCAAACAGTACCAGGGGTAGCGGAAGTAGCTTCTGTCGGTGGTTACGTTAAACAGTATCAAGTGGAAGTTGATCCAAATGCTTTGCTGGCCTATCACATTCCCTTATCTAAAGTGAAGCAAGCGATTAAACGTTCTAATAATGATGTTGGAGGACGATTGGTAGAAATATCTGAGACCGAATATATGGTACGCGGTTTAGGGTATATCCGATCATTAAATGACATCAACATGATTCCAGTCGGTGTTGATTCAAATGGAACTCCTATTCGACTCCAAGATGTGGCCCATGTCCACACGGGCCCAGAACTGCGCCGGGGGGTCGTTGAATTTAATGGCGAAGGAGAAGTAGCAGGCGGTGTAGTGATTATGCGTTTTGGTGAAAATGCGTTGGCAACAATCCAAGGAGTGCGAGCGAAGTTAGACGAGCTTAAAGAAGGTCTGCCAGAAGGTGTTGAAATCATACCAACCTACGATCGGGGTGATTTGATCGAACGGGCTGTGGCCACCCTCAATGAAGCGCTGATAGAAGAATTTATCGTCGTCAGTTTAGTGATTATGTTGTTCTTGCTACATGCCCGCTCAGCACTTGTTGTGATTGTAACGCTACCTATGGGAATCTTGATTGCATTTATGGTCATGTATTGGCAGGGGCTTAATGCCAATATTATGTCGCTGGGAGGGATCGCAATCATGATTGGCACTATGGTGGATGGAGCAATTGTGATGGTTGAGAATGCCCACAAGCACCTAGCCAAGGATTCTGCAGAAAATAAACAAGGTCTTAGTATTGCCGATCGTTGGAAAATAATCGGTAAATCTTCCCGAGAAGTTGGCCCCGCACTTTTCTTTTCGCTGTTAGTGATTACAGTCTCTTTCCTGCCAATTTTTACAATGCAGGCACAGGAAGGACGATTATTTAAACCCTTAGCTTTTACTGCAACCTATTCTATGGCCGCTGTTGCTTTGTTAGCCATCACAATGGTGCCAGTGATGATGGGCTATTTCATCCGAGGAAAAATTAGCGATGAACATAAAAACCCGATTAATCGATTTCTACATAGAGTACATAAACCAGTTTTTAACATTGCTATTAAGTGGCGCTGGTTAACTCTCATGATAGCTGTTTTGTTGCTCGTGCTTACGATTTATCCATTGTCGAAACTTGGTAGTGAATTCATGCCACCTCTAGATGAAGGAGATATTTTGTATATGCCAACTACATTTCCTGGTATCTCCATCACCAAAGCCAAAGAACTTTTGCAGCAGACTGACAAAATCCTGAGAACCTTTCCAGAAGTACATCATGTCTTTGGTAAAGCGGGCCGCGCAGAAACAGCTACTGACCCGGCACCTTTATCGATGATGGAGACTATAGTTCGGCTCAAACCCAAAGAAGAATGGCCTAACCCAAATAAAACTACACAAGAACTGACGAGCGAAATGGATGCCGCAATCCATTTTCCCGGCTTATCCAATGCCTGGACCATGCCTATTAAAACGCGGATTGATATGCTTTCTACAGGCATCAAGACACCTGTTGGAATCAAGGTTTCAGGCCCGGATCTATCAATGCTTCAAAAGACATCTGGAGACATTGAACAAGCCATGAAAACTATGCCAGAAACTTTGTCTGCATTTGGCGACCGGGCGGTGGGTGGTTATTTTCTTGATTTTGAAATTAATCGGGAAGAAGCATCTCGTTATGGTTTAACAGTAGGTGATGTTCAAGATGTTATTCAAAGTGCAATTGGCGGAATGAATGTCACCGAAACTGTGGAAGGACTGGAGCGCTTTCCTGTTAATTTGCGCTACCCACGCGAGCTTCGCGATGATCTTCAATCTTTGCAACGTGTTCTAATTGCCACCCCCACCGGCGTACAGATTCCATTAGCCCAAGTAGCTGACCTTCAATTGAATCGTGGGCCACCTTCCATTAAGAGTGAGGACGCCCGACCCAATGCCTGGATATATGTGGATATTACAACTTCGGATATTGGTGGTTTCGTGACCAAAGCCAAGAAAGTTCTAGAAGAGCAGATTGTTATTCCGCCAGGCTATACGCTCACATGGTCTGGACAATATGAATACATGGAACGTGCTGCCGAGCGCTTACGTATTGTGGTTCCTGCCACACTATTAATCATATTTTTGTTGCTATATCTAAATTTCCGTAACGTCTCAGAACCTGCATTGGTAATGTTGTCCATTCCCTTCGGCTTGATCGGGGGAATCTGGCTTATCTATATGTATGGTTTCAATCTCTCAGTAGCAGTTGCTGTTGGTTTTATTGCCCTGGCCGGTGTTGGCTCCGAAGGCGGGGTGTTGGTGCTGACTTTTATTGATCAGGAAATTCAGAAGCGACGAAAAGACAATAATGAGCCACTTACTATTTATGAAATTACTGATGCAGTTAGTGCGGCTACTTCAATGCGTGTACGACCCGTAGTAATGACAACGGTTTCTACAATGGCGGGATTGGTTCCTATCATGTGGAGCACTGGTGCCGGTGCAGATGTAACTCACCGAGTTGCAGCGCCCATGCTAGGTGGAATACTGAGCGCGACCATACTAAACCTTTTGGTCTTGCCGGTCATTTATAGTCTGGTCTTGCAATTTAAAGAAGGACGTAGAAAACATGGAGAATTTACAAAGCTTGATTCAGGAATTGCCTAAAGCCATAAGACAAGCGTCAAAAAATGACCAGGATTAGGAGGATATGATGGGTCAACAGAATGAGAACAATGAAAGTCATGAGAATGAAGACAAGGCCATTCAAAGATCTAAGTATGTAAAGATTGGTTTCTTTATCTTTATCGCTTATTTTCTCTGGATGGAACATCGAGCACATGTGATCGAATTTTTACCATTCATAATTCTTGCGGCATGTCCACTTATGCATTTTTTCATGCATGGCAAGCACAGTAACCATCATGATTCCCACGGGAATGAAAAAAGTGAGAAGGGAGATTAATCATGGAACATGTTTCCCATAGCAGTTATGGCCTGTGGTCACTTGTTATCATCAACTCTGTAATTTTTCTTTTCTTTGCTTTTAGTTTTACTAAGCCAAAGAGTTCTCGCGACTGGCGATCATTCGGTAGCTTTGCAGCTTTCATTGTTGCCTTGTTTACTGAGATGTATGGTTTTCCATTGACTATTTATCTACTGATGCCATGGCTTACAAGTCATTTTCCTGGCATCGATTTCCTGGCACATGACTCCGGACATTTGTTAGAAATGATGTTTGGCTGGCAGGGTAATCCACACTTTGGGCCATTTCATATTTTAAGTCATGTTTTTATCATAGGCGGATTCATCCTGTTGTCATCAGCATGGCGGATTTTATATCAGGCACAGCGCCATCATAGTCTTGCTACAACTGGAGTATATGCGAGGATACGACACCCACAATACGTCGCATTTATTTTAGTCATGTTCGGTTTTTTGTTGCAATGGCCGACAGTCATTACTCTGATCATGTTTCCTATCCTGGTTTATGTGTATATCCGGCTAGCTAGATCTGAAGAACAGGATGCCATAGAGGAATTTGGTACTAAGTATCTGCAATACCGAGATCGAACTCCAGGATTTATTCCAGCTTTTTTCAGGGATCAAAAGGCAACATAAGATGACTAGATCTTTTTTCTACTTACCTCAGAAAAGATGATGCTCAATTCAATATAGATCATGAATAGCCATTTAAATCACAGTACCGATACACTACCAATCTCTAATGTTCCGGAAGGCACAATTTATACCTGCCCGATGCATCCGGAAGTGAAGCAGCAAACACCTGGTGATTGCCCGAAGTGTGGTATGGCGTTAGAGCCAATGATGCCATCCCTTGAGGAAGAGGAAAATCCTGAGCTTGTTGATTTCCGCCACCGGTTCTGGTGGACATTACCGTTGACAGTTGTTGTGGCAGTCTTGGCAATGGCTGGGCATCAATTATTCTCTGGTGGATTGCCGAACCAAAGCTGGATTGAACTTGTACTTGGTACCCCCGTAGTTTTATGGGCTGGCTGGCCTTTTTTCCAGCGCTGGGCAAAATCAATCGTGAATCGCAGTCCAAATATGTGGACTTTGATCGGAACGGGAGTATCTGCCGCGTATGGCTACAGTGTGGTAGCCACTCTGGCGCCTGAAATTTTTCCTGCAACCTTCATGGAACATGGACGAATTGGTGTGTATTTTGAAGCAGCAGCAGTGATCGTCTCACTTACATTGCTAGGTCAAATTTTAGAACTCAGAGCGCGTTCACAAACTTCGGCGGCAATTAAATCCTTGTTAGGCCTTGCTCCAAAAACAGCACGTCGTATCAAAGATGACGAAAGTGAAGAAGACGTACCATTAACCCATGTCCATATCGGCGACAGGTTGCGCGTGCGACCTGGTGAAAAAGTACCAGTCGATGGCATCGTTCTGGAAGGTGAAAGTGCAGTTGATGAATCGATGCTAACAGGTGAACCAGTCCCCGTCATGAAACGCCCAGACGACAAAGTAATTGGAGCAACAATTAATTCTAGTGGCAGCCTAATCATGCGTTCTGAAAAGGTGGGTTCGCAAACTATGTTGTCACAAATTGTGCAAATGGTTGCGCAGGCACAACGCTCACGTGCACCGATGCAACGGCTGGCAGATGTCGTGGCCGGCTACTTTGTAGTAGTAGTAGTGGGGATTGCAATCTTTACCTTATTAGGCTGGGGTTTTTTCGGTCCCGAGCCACGCTGGGTATTTGGCTTCGTCAATGCGGTTTCCGTCTTAATCATTGCTTGTCCCTGTGCGTTGGGACTGGCCACACCGATGTCGATCATGGCAGCTACTGGTAGCGCGGCAACACAGGGCATCTTGTTTCGCGATGCTGCAGCAATCGAGGGGATGCGTAAGATTGACACGCTGATCGTTGATAAGACCGGCACCCTAACTGAAGGTAAGCCTGCATTCGATCGTGTAGTGGCTGCACCTGGTTTCAGTGATCAACAGGTATTGCAGATCGCGGCAAGCATCGACCAGGGAAGCGAGCATCCACTTGCGCATGCAATTGTGGCGGAAGCCAGAAAACAAAACTTGGCGCTAGACAAACCAGATTCATTTGAATCTTCCAGTGGTATTGGTGTGCGTGGTGAGTTGTCAGGGAAACGGATCATTTTGGGCAACACGGTACTGATGGATACAGAAAGTGTTGACTGGAATATACTGGCTAGCGAGGCTGAAATGCTACGTAAAGAAGGCGCTTCAGTTATGTACCTTGCAGCTGATAAACAGCTGATAGGTTTAGTAGCAGTATCTGATCCGGTGAAGGAAACAACAATTGAAGCACTTGAAACACTGAAACAGGAGGGACAAAAAGTAGTAATGGCGACGGGTGATGGCCTCACAACAGCCAAGTCGGTTGCAGCAAGATTGGGTATTGATGAAGTATATGGCGAGGTCAAACCAAAGGACAAATTGTCATTGGTAGAACGTTTACAAGCTCAGGGCAAAGTGGTTGCCATGGCAGGTGACGGTATCAATGATGCACCTGCCTTAGCCAAGGCAGATGTCGGTATTGCAATGGGCACTGGAACAGACGTGGCTATCAATAGTGCTCATCTGACACTTGTGAAAGGAGACTTGCGGGCAATTGCCCGAGCTCGGGGAATTTCTGTTGATACAGTTCGTAATATGCGACAGAATCTGGGTTTTGCATTTGTCTATAACGCGCTCGGTATTCCGTTAGCTGCAGGTTTACTCTATCCATTTACAGGGCAACTATTGTCTCCAATGATTGCAGCGCTCGCAATGAGCCTAAGCTCTGTGTCAGTGATTACCAATGCTTTGCGTTTGAAAGGAACATCTCGGAAATAAACTATAGGTATATTTAAAAATATACTTTCAGGTTTAAAAATTATTCTTATTTCATTCTGTATTTTGTTTGCTGAATATCTGTTTTGTACTAAAAGCGGGCGTTTAAATACTTTCTTTCTGGAAATATTTTTCGCGCTAAAAATTAAAGTCAATGTAGGAGGGATAGGTTCTACATTGATAGGGGGCGGGGTTAAATCCAGGCTAGGTGTACACCCCCTTGTTTCTAATAGGCACGTTTCTAATGGCTCTATGCGTGATATATCTGCTGGTACATTTGCTGGTATATTGAAAATAGAAAAAAACTATATTGGCTCATAGAAACGGTTACAGGATATAATTCGATTCCCGCAGCCATCAGATTTTTCGTGAATCATAAGCCCAGTGAAGCAGCGCTTGTCTTTGTTTACGCCGGCAGTTGAGATCTCTTTTATGGCAGTTTTGTCTAATCTGTGCAACATGTCTACGCATTGCTCGCCATCGTTTGATTTGACGTTCATCATCAGGAAATCTTCGCCCCATAAAATACCGGCAATACCATTGAAACCAGCCACGGGGGTCTTCAGCATATATCCATCCTTTTTTTCGCCATAGTGATAGAGGTTGAGAAGCATTGACACCAAAGTAGTTCAAATTAGGATCATGGGTTTTAGAACAAAGTTTTGCATTCTTAAACCATGATGCCGGAAATTCAGCAGTACAGTCTGTCATATATTTTCCACCAAAAACACCAAGCTTAAGTATTTCCTTAGGTGTAAGTTCAGGGCGAAACCCGAGATTGAAATTCTCGCCAATTGGCTCAGTAAGGATATAGACATAGTTTTTCTGCATAAGATCGTTGACTACTACTTTTTGTCTTTTTGTACGCAGTTTATTCATGTTGATGACTTCATTATTACTACAATATAGTTTATTAACTATATAACAGAAGGAATGATTGGTTGCTGAATTTGTTATTATGAAAGTCAGCTTTGTGCCAGAAGCGGATGCTCAGTAAATATACGAATAAATCAACGTTACGTATTAAGAATGATCATGCTCAGAGTGATCATGCTTAGGCTGGTCTAGCTTAGGCTGGTCGCGCTTAAAGGGGTCTAACACAACAACGAAGCGAAAAGTAATTCGATAGTCTGGATCTGTTTGGAAACCATTAGTCTCTCTCACTATAGGTGTGCCAATTGATAAAGCTGCGTTCCAGTTACTACCACCAGAATATCTAACTCCCGGTGAGATCCAAACAAGATTACCTCCCGAATTTGGGTCCCTCATACCATGTGTTCTGAGGTAATCTTGCCAAGTACCATTAATTTCTAGAATCCCTGTCCATTGGGACTGATTACTAGAAGAGAAGAGTGCATCTGCTGCCTCGCCAACGAAAGCATAAGAAAGCGCAAAATTATATTCAAATATGTCACCAATATCGGTACTTCGAGCACCTGAGGTTGCAACGGTATAGAGAATGCTCGAATCAAACGAAAACTTTCCCATGGCACGAGTAAAGTTAAGACCAGCAGATGGATTCCAAGAGCCGCTGCTTGGTTGAGAGTGTACTTCAATTAATTCGCCAGAAGACTTATCAAGTTGGCGGGTTGCGCCAGTCGGAGTTTTAAGTCCAACTACCACTGATAGATGATTTAAATCATCCTCAGAACGAAAGATGCGATATTGGCCAAAGAAGGAGACGCCACCAAATCCATCCGGATTACCTTGGTCATGAAATTCGGCACCATTCTCATGGGCTGAGAGCACATCATCACGTCGCACATAAGCAAATCGAGTACCCAGTGTTAAATGGTCAGTTACACCAATAGCTGCAAATACTTGTGGAATGGTAAGTGCCTTTGTACTGTGAATGTCACTATGAGCATCGGTTGGAGCCGCGCTACTTATCGCGATTAATTTTGCAGCAGAAACGTTATCGAATTCTGAAAATTGGGTAATAAGGCCTGTTGCAATCTTACCCTGAGGAAGGGTTATGCCTGTTTGCGTAATAATCGGGGATGCCGTACCAATCCCAAAGCCTATTGATCCGTGATCAGCTAAAACTGCATTACTATAAGTTATAATTATTGATACTAAAAAACCTTTCAAGAAATTCTTTTTAACTTGACACACAACTGTCTCCTTAACATTCGATTGAATTCTTGAATGCTATTAAGACACAATTTTGGTTGTTCGAAAATTAGGCAAATTGTCGCATGTGGCAGTTTGTCGCAACCCTTTTTGGCCAGAAAACTGTTGAATTGAGATATACACCTTTTGAATGTCTGCTTTGTGCCAAAATAGGACTCTCGCCAATACTATTAAGAGTAGTAAACACAAAGAAATGGGTAAAGTCATTTTAGAGTCAACACTAACCTGTCCTAGGTGTAAACATAAAAAGACTGAGACAATGCCAACGGATGCTTGCCAGTGGTTCTATGAATGTGAGCAATGTCATACAGTGATAAAACCGAAATCAGGAGATTGCTGTATATATTGTTCGTATGGTGATGTACCTTGCCCACCTGTTCAAGAAAATGGTAAGCATAGTAGTTGTTGCAGATAATTAAGACTGGTATAAATTTATATTATGTTGATCTGAGTGTCTGCTTTGTGCCAAAAGCGGCCACTCACACGAACAACTGATACTACCTGAAACTAGATTACTGGTATTTGTATTAATATATTTCGAGATAGGCGAACTAATTCTACTAGGCAGGTAACATGCTGCTACTCAAGCGTTGGCGTTTTTTCAAGATCATCCCGATAGCTGATAGAGCAACACCTAGACTGAACTGCACATAGTTTAATAGGTTAAGACGGACAACAGCCTCCCACTGCACCCCTATCTTTATGTCCATTCCCATAAACCCAATTCCACTGATCAGCATATAGACGAATCCAAACATTAGGATGAATTGAATCCTTGTATTTTCATTTGACCGGGCAATTACAATAAAGCAAATAGCTGTTATAAGGTGAATGATCTTGAGGGCTATATAAGCATCAAGAAACATTGTCTCACCTGGGAAAAAATTAGGAATAAACCCGAGAAAGGTTATCCACATAAACATTGCGGAAAATATCCATGCCACTTTGACTGAGTCATTGTTCATTTTGACTATTCTTGATAAAGATTATTAGGTTAATAATTGTATAACGGCTAACCGAGATGGGATGCTGAGTGTATATGTGAGCCAGTGAAAGTCTGCTTTGTACCAAAGGCAGATATTCGCAGATTTTACTTCTGAAAAAAATTTTTTCGCCAGAATTGAAAGTCGATGTAGGGGGGTAGTGTCATTGCTTTTATGTATATAAATAAAAATATCATTCTCGCATATTTCGGACTCAATCTAGTAACGACAATGGAGGCGCTAATATTGTTCTAATCATTGACCAATATATTAATGAGGTCATCTTTTCATATTAGCATCTACTCATTACCAGCATAGAAACCCGGGAAGACATAACGAATGCCGCCTGCGATGTTCCAGTTATAAGAACCAGGAACATCCTGCCCAAAAATCCCAACACCAGGTCGTATAAATACCCCCCATTTTCCAACTATATTCCGACCGACTTCAAGTTCAAGGTTCATGCTGCCTTTGGTACTTCTTTCCCAATCGAGCAACCACCCAGCACTTGCAACACTCCACCAGTTCGTGCCCCAGACAGAATTGAATCGTAGTATTAGGCTCGAAGTATTAATAGATCTTCGAGCGGAATCACCACCCACGGAGGCTTGATGTGATAGCACCCCTATCAGCAAAGATTTTAATTTAGGAAGAAAACGGGCAGTTGCAATGATCGGACCTAGCGCATATTTACCACTACCTACCTTATCCTCAGTAGCAGTGGGAAATGCCGTGCTTACACCAACTAGAACTGCATATTCGGGCGTGTTATAGGCACGCCATGCGAGAGTGACACTAAGATCACTGAAACCATGTAAGGTGTTGATGTTTTTTTGACCTGGGATGCTAGTTTGCAAGAAAGGAGCCCTCACTTGGAGTATATAGTCTCTCTTAAACGGTAGATCAACTCGGGCTACGGTTAAGATAGAGCCAACTTTCTGTGGGAGGTCGCGGTATTGGGAAGTAAGCTGTACTCGTCCCATGATAGCCGTGGGATCAGTCCCATACTTTGCACTAAGTTCTTTGATACGCTTTGCTTCCTCCTTTTGCCCTGGTGTCATTGGCTGGGGTCCTATTTTGCTGATAATCTGGCGTTTCTTTGTGGAGGTAGTGGATTCTTTTGTGGGATTGTTTGTTTCATTTTGTGTGGCTGATACTGGCCTATCTATCTTCGTTAGTTCTGGTGATAAATCTTGCCCTAGTGTTATTGGGGAATAAGCAGAGGATAGTAATATTATGCCTAAGAGCCAAGCACATGCTCTAATGATGCAATTGCCATATTTCTTTTGCTTAACCAATTAACCCCATCAATCAGATTGTTTGTTTCACTTAAACTCTATAATTAAATTTATCTAAAAGTTTATAATGGTTAATAAACAAACGCGAATTTTTATACTAGCGGGAAAAATTGTAAAGGTGTGTCTTATAGAAGCAAATCTTTAGCCGAGTGTTCTTAAGAATACCCTCTTTTGCTCAAAGAGATAATTTACAGATTTCTATTCTGGAAAATTTTTTTCGTCAAAAATTAAAGCCGATGTAGGGGGATAGGTTCTACATTGATAGGGGGTGGGGTTAAATCAATACTTGATGTATCCCCCTTTGTTTCTAATCTCGATTCTATAAGGACGATTTTCTTCCATTTTCGCAAACTACCTTCAGCCTTATTTGCGTTTTTTTATCTTCGGTAGGGGTAACCCTGCCCCCAACGTATTTTTCATCAAAATTGGGGAAAGGAAAAAGGAGCGGGTGCTACTTTGATAAGGTAGAGGCAAGACCAATACTAGGCGCGCCCCACCTATTCGACTTGTTGAAAAAAATGAATGTTATCTATTATGTTATCTGTTCTGTTAAATGTTTTTTTATACCAAAAAAAGTCATTGTTGACTGGTTAAGCGGTCATTTATGCCTTCTTCAATATGCTAAGGGTGGTGGATGTTTAAATATGATTGACTTGCTTAGGTTCTTTCTTGCCAGCGCTCAATTAATGGTATTACGTCTGCTTTTGTAATTGTTGCAAATGCTGCCCAAGATTCCATTAACTCTCGGCGTTTATCGAATAAGTCGGTACGTTTATAAGCGGCTTCAGTTTTATCTTTGAGGCTATGGGCTAGGGCAGCTTCACATACATCGCGTGGAATGTTTGTACGTTCTGATGCCCAATCTCTGAAAGTAGACCTAAAACCGTGTGTAGTAATATCTTGCTTCATTCGTCGAAGCAACATCAGGAACACCATATTAGAATGTGGCTTTCCAGTTAGTGGATTAGGTAAAACATATAAGTTATCTTTTGCGAGATCCTTTGCTTCTTTCAATATTTCAATACAACGTCGTGATAGTGGGATGCGATGTTCACGCTTAGTTTTCATTCTGCTACTAGGAATAGTCCAGGTCTTATTCTTTAAATCAATCTCATCCCATGTTGCATTTATTATTTCGTTAGTACGGGTTGCTGTCAGGATCAGAAACTCAAAGGCAAGTAATGCAGATTTACTCGCATCAGTTTTGTAGAGAGCTTTAATGAATACGAGAATCTTTGTATACGGCAACGCAGTATGATGCACCTGTGTGTTAGGTTGCTTCGGCAATACTTTTGATATGCCCTCAACTGGGTTATCGCCAGAGCGAAATCCAGCAGCCTTTGCCCAATCAAAAACAGTTTTGATTCGTTGACGTACACGTCTGGCAGTCTCAGGTTTTTTTAGCCAGATAAGGGAGAGTGCCTTAAGAACTTCTGGAGTATGCACCTGATCAACAGGCATGCTACCGAACACTGGGAAAACATAATCTGTCAGCGTGTTGATCCATTGTTGCGCATGTTTGGCATTCTTCCATGTTGCCGAGTGACTTTTATGAACTTCATGTGCAGCCTGCTCGAAAGTTGGAACTACACGACGTGCTTTACGACGCTCTGCTAGTGGGTCACCATGTTGCCTGGCGATTTTACGCAACCGCGCAGCTTCTTCACGTGCTTCAGCTAAAGATACTACTGACAGACCACCAAGTCCTATATCTCTACGTTTACCCAGAACTACGGTACGTAAAACCCAGCGTTTTGCACCAGAAGGATCTACGATCAGATATAATCCATTTCCATCGCTGTAGCGACCAGCGGTCGACACAGAGCGAATAAACACAGCTGAGAGCGATTTCTGCTTATGCTTACCTTTAACAGTCATGACTTAATCCCACATTTCATACCACATAATATGTGGGATATTACTGGAAGTCAATGGAACATATTAGAGAAAAATTAGCCAAGAAATGGCTATAATAAAGGGTAGATTGGATGTTCTCGGATTAAACTGGAAACTATATAGGCGGACGCCCTCTCCGCCAAGTAGCTAGTAAACAAATATCTTTATATGTACATACTTTTTATGTGTATTAGGTAGGAGGTTATCAGATTTTTAAAACAGCCATTTCCGTTGCAACTATAGATGCTTATCTTGCGACGGATTATCAAGTGAATGCCGAAGAGCAATTTGTTTTGAATGTTGGGCGTCCAAGCTCAGAGCTTGCTCGATGGTTTCAAGTTAATAAAGAAAATCAGGCTGCATTCATTACAGCCTGGAATCCGTTGGGTGAGCAAACTTCCAAATCTATCAATCGTATTACTGAGAAAAAACTAATTGCGGAGATAGAAGCTCGTGAACTTTCTTATCTGGCAGGGGAGAGTAAAGATCCATCGGGCTTATGGCCTAGTGAGCCAAGCTTATTGGTTTTTGGAATCTCACTTGAGTCTGCTAAGGCATTGGTAAAACGATATAATCAGAATGGGTTTGTTTACGTAGGTAATGATTCAATTCCTCAATTGATTCTACTGCGATAAAAAATGATTTATGGTTCCTTTGAATTTCGACATACATTGTTGAGTTAATTTATTACATGTCATTTCTGATAACTTACTAAAATTTAAGGGAAAGTGTGTGCATTAAGTAAATTGTCACCCTGTTGATAACTTATTTTCTTTATCTCTTCTAAGAATTTCCTTAATTATTTCTTGAAATTGTTCACGTGCTTCGTCTTCGATAAAAACCTGTCCAATAAATTTTTGAACCCACATATCGGGAACAATACTTGCATGATAGGCAATACGTGTGTGGTTACCTTCTAGCAATAACTGTGTGGTCTCCTCCATCTTACGCATGTTGCCTCTAATCATGCGCTCTCGAATTTTCCAAAATGGAAATAAATTGATTTGTCGTAAAGATTCAAATGAGAAGGTGAGAATGCCAACTTTTATAATTGAGTCCTGTGAAACATACAAAATATTGTCTGTTCTTTTGATAACTTTACTGGAATGAACGCTAGATATAAATTTAGGTATGTTATTGAAATCTGTTAATGTCTCCCAAACTAACTGTGGCCTAACAGGTACTGTAAAGGTTGCGTCAACAATAATTTGTTCACCATCATTTTGTATCGTTATTTCAATATCTTTACTGTGGCTTTTAATATCCTTGTTAGCTACAATGTTCTGCCTGGCTTCTAGGGGTCTGTTTTTAATAGCCTTATCTTTTAGAACAACATTATCTGGCTCCTCACCAAATGAAATCAATGGGGTAAAGAGAAAATAAACTAGAAAAAGTTGTTTGCCATACATAACAATATCTTTATTCATTTAATCTAGTATTCAAATAGTGAAATAGATGCGCGTGATTAAGTGGCGGAAGCGGTGAGATTCGAACTCACGGAAGAGTTTCCCCTTCGCTAGTTTTCAAGACTAGTGCCTTAAACCGCTCGGCCACGCTTCCATATAATAAAGATGGTCAAGATAATACCTTTTTGAAGCAGGCATTACTAGCAAGCCTATTAACATTCTCCTCTAATATAACAACCATCAATTTAACATGGTTTTTTTGCTGTGAACTAGTAATTTGCTTACTGAAAGGGAGATTGCTGGTGAACTAAGGAATAAATTTTCTTGTGGTAATCAGTTATTGGATAGGAAGGTTTATTTTCCCATATTGATTATGGTAAAGTAATACGGTTTTTCCTCTGTTTTTTTGAGGCCGTCATACTTAAGGAAGATAGGGTCGAGATACTTGGAAGATATTGATAAAAAGAAAGAAATGAGTGGAAGAAGACGTTTCCTAATTACTGCGACGTCTGTTGCGGGAGGAATTGCAGGAGTTGCCTGGGCAACACCCTTCATAATGAGCATGTTTCCAAGCGAACGTGCTAAGGCAGCTGGAGCGCCTGTAGAGGTTGACATCAGTAAACTTGAGCCAGGCATGCTACTTATGGTGGAATATCGTGGGAAGGTGGTATGGGTGTTAAATCGCACTTCTGAAATGTTGGCTACTCTCACGAAACTTAATGATCAACTAGCTGATCCTAAATCGGAGAAGGAGCAACAACCCGAGTATGCTCAAAATCCAACACGCTCTATCAGACCAGAGATTCTAGTTACTACGGGTGTTTGTACTCATTTAGGATGCTCTCCGGTATTTCGTAAAGAAATTGCTCCAGTAGATCTTGGTTCTGATTGGTTAGGTGGGTTCTTTTGCCCATGCCATGGTTCCAAGTTTGATTTAGCAGGTCGTGTCTACAAAAATGTTCCGGCACCTACCAATCTACTTGTACCGCCTCATACCTATTTAAGTGAAAATATTTTGCTTATAGGCTCAGAAAAAAAGGAAGAAGCCTAAATGGGTAAGCGTTTAAACTCAATTGTAAAGTGGATAGATGAGCGCTTTCCTCTAACTTCTAACTGGAAGGCGCACCTAACTGAATACTACGCGCCTAAAAATTTTAATTTTTGGTATTACTTTGGCTCTCTGGCAATGTTAGTTCTAGTGAATCAGCTTCTAACTGGTATTTTTCTAACTATGAACTATAAGCCAGATGCAAGTATGGCATTTGCTTCAGTGGAATATATTATGCGAGATGTAGATTTTGGCTGGTTGATTCGTTATATGCACTCTACTGGAGCATCTATGTTTTTTGTTGTGGTGTATTTGCACATGTTTCGAGGAATGATGTATGGCTCATACCGTAAGCCACGAGAACTTTTATGGCTTATTGGTTCCGGAATCTTTTTTGTCTTAATGATGTTGGCATTTACGGGCTATATTTTACCATGGGGGCAAATGTCTTACTGGGGCGCGATGGTAATTATAAACATGATTATGGCGATTCCAGTAATCGGCGAACCTTTATCGAACTTGATTTTAGGCGATTTTACGCTTTCTGACGCTGCACTTAATCGATTTTTTGCTTACCATGTAGTGACATTACCAGTCTTGTTAGTGACGTTAGTAGTAGTGCATGTGATAGCCCTACATGAAGTTGGTTCTAATAATCCTGATGGCATCGAGATTAAAGCAAACCGTGACCCCAAGACAAATATCCCAGTAGATGGTATTCCATTTCATCCTTACTACACAGTGAAGGATATCTTTGGTGTAGTAGTATTTTTAATCTTATTTTGTGGCATTATATTTTTTGCGCCAGAGATGGGCGGCTATTTTCTTGAGTATAACAACTTCATTCCAGCAAATACGCTACAGACGCCTGATCATATTGCGCCAGTATGGTATTTTACGCCCTATTATTCGATGTTGCGGGCTGCTACAGTCAACTTCCTTTGGATAGATGCAAAGCTCTGGGGCATAATTCTTATGGGTGGTTCGGTTGCAATCATTTGTTTATTGCCTTGGTTGGATCGTAGCCCAGTAAAATCAATTCGCTATAAAGGACCATACTTTAAGACTGCACTTACCCTTTTTGTTATTAGTGTCTTTGTTCTTGGCTGGTTAGGAACAAAGACTCCTACACCTCTATACACGCTTCTTGCGCAAATATTCACAGTTATCTACTTTGCTTTCTTTATTCTAATGCCGTGGTACAGCAAGATAGATAAGTGCAAGCCTGAGCCAAAGAGAGTAACTAAATGAGGGGAATAAGAGTTTTATTATTTTTTTTATGCCTGGTTCCCCTTGCAGCATTTGCTGGTGGATCAAAAGTAGACCTGGATCAAGCTCCGATCCAACATACAGACACGCTTTCTTTACAACGAGGAGCAAAAATTTTTGTAAATTACTGCTTGACTTGCCATAGCGCTAATTACATGCGTTATAACCGGCTTAGAGATCTGGGCCTTAGTAAAAAACAAATTAAAGATAACCTGATTTTCACAGGACAGAAGCCAGGTGATCTAATGAAGATTGCCATGAAAGAGAAAGAGGCTCAGAAATGGTTTGGTGTAGTCCCGCCTGATTTATCTGTGATTGCTCGTTCACGTGGTGCAGATTGGCTATATACCTATTTGCGTCAGTTTTATCGTGACGAATCCACGACAACTGGTTGGAACAATCTGGTATTTGACAAAGCTGCCATGCCCCATGTTCTATATGAGTTGCAAGGGGAGCAGTTGCTCAGGTTAGAGATGGTTGATGATGGGCATGGTGGAAAACATGAGGTGAAGAAATTAGTATTGAGTAAACCAGGCTCACTTTCTAAAACAGAATATGACACGTATGTTGCAGATTTAGTAAATTATTTAGTTTATTTGGGAGAACCTGCTGCTACCTATCGGGTTCAGTTAGGAATCATTGTTATGCTTTTCCTATTTGGCATGCTAGGACTTACTTATGCTTTGAAACATGATTTCTGGAGGGAAGTTCATTGACAATTTTTCGTCTACTAGCAGTGTTCGATTCAATGTCTCCATTGGAGGCTAAATCATGATGACGCTGTATTCGGCAACCACGTGTCCTTTCAGTCATCGCTGCCGTATTGTGCTGTTTGAAAAAGGTATGGATTTTCAGATTATTGATGTTGATCTCTACAATAAACCTGAAGATTTGGCAGTTATGAGTCCGTACAGTCGGCCCCCAGTTCTTGTTGAGCGTGATCTTGTTTTATATGAATCGAACATTATTAACGAATATGTAGATGACCGTTTTCCGCATCCACAGTTGATGCCTGCAGATCCTGTAATGCGTGCTCGTGCACGATTGTTCTTGCATCGCTTTGAACAAGAACTTTTTTGCCATATTGATGCAGTCGAAAACGGAAGTCCGAAAGCAGCAGATAAAGCCCGTGCAGCAATCTGTGACAATTTAAGTGTTATTGCGCCAGTATTTGTTAAACAGAAATATATGTTGGGTGATGATTTTTCTATGTTAGATGTAGCAATTGCACCACTCTTGTGGCGGCTCGACTATTATGGAATTCAGCTTCCTAAGCAGGCTGCGCCGCTTTTAAAGTTTGCAGAACGCTTGTTCAGTAGGCCACCATTTATCGAAGCGTTAACAGCTTCTGAGAAAGCAATGCGGAAATAAAAAAAGATTTGAAAGAGTAGTTTTATTCTCCTCAGGAGTTATAGTTAGTATTCTTTTCGTAACATCAGATAATTTTAAAGTGTCTTCTGTTACTCCTTTTCTGAGTTGATCTTTTTTTCGTGGTTACTATAATTATTCATGTGCCGGCATAGCTCAGTTGGTAGAGCAGCTGATTTGTAATCAGAAGGTCCCGAGTTCGACTCTTGGTGTCGGCACCATTAAATCAATTGGTTAGGTAGAGATACCCAGCCATTTTTTATTCCATGGGACACTGGCGAGACACTTAAGGATAAATAACCACAATACGACACAATGTACTACAATAGTCCTAGCAGATTAGTCTGTTAATTGAATTGCTTTAGTTTTTTGTTGTACGAGCTGATTTTTGATTGTTTATGATTCGTAATCACTAAGTCAGAGGTTCGACTCTTCTCAACAGCACCAATTTCTGGAGATTACCCTAATAGACTATACCTATTTAATATCGGGCCTTATTGATTTATCTTGGTGGGGCTATTTTGTATTTCTCTCGGTTCTTGGTCATATCACGGCTATTAGCATTACTATCTTTCTCCATCGCCATCAGGCCCATCGGGCACTGGAATTACATGCTATACCCAGTCATTTCTTTCGTTTCTGGCTGTGGCTTACCACTGGTATAAACACCAAAGAATGGGTGGCAATACACCGCAAGCATCACTCTAACGTTGAAACTACTGACGATCCTCACAGTCCCCAAATTCTTGGCATAGGAAAAGTGGTGCAGGAAGGCGTAGAACTTTACTGGCAAGAATCAAAAAATCTGGAAACCCTAGAAAGATACGGTCATGGTACGCCAGACGATTGGATAGAACGAGAAATTTACATTAAACACAGCTTTAAAGGCATCTCATTACTGTTAATCATTGATCTCATTCTGTTCGGCCCGATTGGACTCACGATATGGGCAGTGCAAATGGCTGGGTCACCATTTTTGGCTGCTGGAATCATTAACGGTGTTGGTCACTACTGGGGGTATCGCAACTTTCAGACAAAGGATGCGAGCCATAACATTATCCCCTGGGGCTTTTTTCTTGGTGGTGAGGAGCTACATAACAATCATCATGCATATGCTACTTCTGCACGCCTGTCTAACAAGTGGTATGAGTTCGACATCGGCTGGGTATACATATGTATTCTGGGGTCGGTAGGACTCGCGCAAATAAAAAACAGCACCTAAATTACGATAGCACCTCTGAGATGGTCGTATAATAAGAGGAATACCGCCCTAGGGATAGTTAATTCTTTCCTCCTTATTCCCATTTTGTTAACGAAACTACAATGCTAACACTAGCCCTGAATGTCTGCTTTGTGCCAAAAGCGGACGTTCAATCCTTTGAAAAGATGGTGACAAGAATCACATTTCAAACTGCAACTTTGCTACAGAATGATCTAGATTCTATTTATTTTCAAATGATCGACAAACACACCAACCAATCTACTGGTGTTACACTAGTTTGCTCTGGATGCATGAAACGAATGTTTCAGGAGATCCTGCTTAATAAGTGTCAACATTATTGGATCACAATAACTTCATTTTATACAACCAAGATTAATATTAAATATAACTAGCGTAAGCTTACCTATATGAAGCGAACTAAAATTGTTGTTAAGAGTAACATTGGTAAATCACTTTCTTATTACCGGAATAGTGTGAATAAAACGTTAATAAAAGGAAACTTTATTATGCCTTTTGATGAAAAAATAATTAGTGACGTTTGGGCTAAGGGGCAAATGGTTGGAAGCAATAGTCCGGATGAGTACAGAAAGGATGACTGTGGTGCATGGATGTATTTTTCACACTATAGCAATAGAAGTTCCCAATATGGGTGGGAAATTGACCACATTACATCAGTAAAACATGATGGGACAGACGACTTAAATAACCTTCGCCCTCTACAGTGGCAAAACTATGTCTGCAAGGGGTCAGGCGAACTAGCCTGTATCGTAACAGCAAATAAGACAAACAATGGCCCCACTGAAATTAGTGGGTAATATAGCTGCGATGAATTTTGTCCACATGAGCAGGATAACGGCGATCACGATCTGTTTATCTAATGAATTGCTCAATGTTGTTTAACTTTTACCAGCCTTTATTATCCTTCGGTTTTCTACCTGGCGCTGCGGGAGGAATATATCCTGCTATCCGGCAACTTGTCCCCTCGAATATTTTTTTATTCTCGTACCGAGTCAGCTGGCATGTCATGATCTTTCCTTTGGTAGCAAGTTCTGACAACTGGAAACGTACATCGGTAAGTGAAATGCCTGTTGCTGCAGCGACTTCAGTATCGAGTTTCTGACCATGTTTTTTTAAATATTGTAGAATTTCATTCATAGATTCATTCCTAAAAATATAGAGGGTGGCAAAGTACTTCTGTATAAGGATGCTCCTACAGAATGGAATACAATAATACCAGAGATAATGGCGCGATTCTTTGGAATCTAGTTTGCGAGTAAATAATGAATAGATTCCTAATAATTTGTTTAACCCTAGTACTTACATCTTGAATTGATGATGCACTTAAATCTCTAGAAGTTATTTAGTGTCTGCTTTGTGCCAAAAGCGGATGTTAAAGTATTTTTAACCGTTATTCTTTCCTGTGTAGCGGTTAATTTATTTCCCTTTGGCCCTGATAGTTAGAACTGCGCAAGGGGCGTGTCTGACGACAAACTCTGCAACACTTCCAATAGTAAAACGTTTCCAGCCACTATAGCCATGTGTTCCGAGGACGATCAGATCAGCATTAAGTTCTTCTGCAACGCGAACGATTTCATGGCCGGGATCGCCTGCGGTGAAAATTGCCTCAACTTCTAGATCAAAAGATTCTGCCAGTTCTTTAAGGGCATCTTTTCCTCGTTGTTTGGCTTCTTCAATGCCTTCAGCAGCTCCTGTAAATACTGGTCCTGCTGGCTCTAAGTAATACTGCGCTGGAACAGTCCACACTTTTGTATCGAATACGTGCAAAGCTTTAAGCTCCGCTTTATAGTTTTGAGCTAGCAATAGAGCATGATGACCGGCCTCTTTAGAAGTGCCCGAGAAATCGGTAGCCAGGATGATCTTTTTGATTGATGCTTGCACTAGTATTTTCATATTTATATTGGATGTGAATCATGATAAGTACTGACAAGCTAATTCACAAGTTTTAATGAAATTCCATAACTAATTCAGTTATGTTATTGCAGCAAAATTCTAGGAGTCAAATCATTCGGGCTATATAATTTGCTTTGTACCAAATACGGACTTTCACCGAGAACTATATGAAGTGTTCTTAATCTTATTTTGTAAATTTCTTTAGCGCCGCTCCAAGTCCATACACAATTATGCCACCCATCAAGAGAAAACCTACTTTAATGCCTTCAAATGGAAAGCTGATAAACATTTGCAATACAGAGAGTATTATTCCTGCTATCACAGCTAAACCACCAATTCTTTTAAGTAATTCACCAATTGATATTTTAGTTGGCTCTGCCAAATTTTTAGATTCTTTATCAGTTTCGCTACTTGTCATTATTTTCCTCTTTTATATTTAATAACGTACCAATGTAAAAAGTAAGTTTTTGTAAAATCATGAGAAATGTTAAGTACCAAACTGATTATGTTACCGAGGCGCATTCAACGCATAAAGTTGCCATCGGCATGGCATTTAGTCGCTGCGGATTAATCGCAGCACCACAAGTCACACACATACCATAGCAGCCTTTATCCATACGCATGAAAGCAAGTTTGATCTGTTCGAGTTCTTCTTTGCCTTCTCGCACCAGCTCAACCAGTACTTCATCATTTTCTCGCTCAACAGCCTGTTCACTCCAGTCCGCACTGTGTGAAGCCGACAAACTGGTGTTGGCCTTGGCGATTCGGGTTTCCAACTCTGATTTAAGCTCTTCAAGCTGGAGTCGATATTTTTCGTATTCATGTTTCATGGTGAAAATTATAGCATTAGCGTTAAGGAAGCAGGATCATACATTAACCTGCTTTGTGCTAAGCAGACACTTGCTAACTCCTTTCTGGAAAAAATTTTTCCAGAAGTAAAATCTTTGAATGTGCACATTTGGCATAAGACAGACAATTAATAAATTAAGGTTTGTGTCCAGTAACTATACTGAAATATCCAAATGCAGGATGTACTTGAATATCACGAAAGCCAGCGTCTTTCAACATTGAAGATATTTCTTGACCAGAATACATCCGTCCTTCTGTCCATCCCATCATCAACATACTAAATGCCGCTGGTGCGAAAGATCCGGTCTTCTCATCGTTATAAAGCATTTCTTGGATGATAATACGGCCTCCGGACTCAAGATGATTAAAGCTCTTTGCTGACAGGAAATTACATTTCTCTGGAGTCCAGTCGTGATAGATATTGGAATAAAAATGAAGATCAGCTGCAGGCCAGGGGTCAGTCCACATATCAACCTCACACTTCTCGATACGATCCTGTAACCCGTATTGATCAATAAATTTTTGAGCTACCTCACATACCTCAGGGGTATCTAAAATTTGCGCACGCAAGTTTGGTAATTTTAAGACCGCTCCTATAGCATGTGCTCCCGAGCCCCCTCCAATATCTAGCATCAGTCTATGTTTAGACAGATCTATTATTTCTGGCCAGACAAGTGCTGAGTTCATACTAATACTGTGCATTCCACATGTAAATCGATCCACCAACTGGGTTTGCTCATCATGCGTTTTATAAATGTCACCCCCACCATAAGCCTGAGGAGAATCAGTAAGAATCGCCTTTTCTAAGTTTTCGAAGGAGTTCACTTTATTATTTTCTATCATTAGATCCCAGAAAAAGCCAAAATAGTTGGGGCTCTTTTCCAGCAAATAGTCTTCTGCAATTGCTGTTAACGAATAGTGTTTGTCCGATAAGGACAAGAAACCTAGAGCAGTAGCAGTTGTCAAAATTGCTTCTGCTGGACGTTTCTTTATTTTTAGTTCATCACAAATCTCAGATAATGAGCGCGGTTTATCAGCTAGCAGGGGGAAAACTTTTAACTTATGTGCTAAAAGTAATGCTGGATAACCATATAATGCCAACATAACATCCCACAAGGGTTTGTCATCAGCCCGTGGTGCTTTAATATTTAACTTCGTTTCTTCGGCCATAATAAACTCCCTTTACTGTAACTGGCTAATTAAGCCGAATAAGAATAAATTTAATTTGAGCATAGTATTAATTTATCAGTTTACATAAATTATTTAATTTACCTTTTGTTTATTTGTTTTCCATCAACCTCTTAATATTTTTTACCGTACGTTCAGCACCATCTTTAATTGTGCTACGAACTAACGCTTCCATGGGCCGCATAACCATCATTAGCTCCAGTAATTCGAAAGTAAAAGTTAGCTTAGTTGATTTTCCCGAATTAATTTCTTCCAGATCGTAGATACAGCGAAAGGGGTCAGGTACGCCTGCAAAACCTAAACGATGGTCACGCTCATAAATGGTAATTTTAAAATTAGCCTCGGTACGACGCCCAACATCAATACGTACTTGTCGTGCCATAGTTCCAATTTTTACTGGACCAGGAGTAATTTGTTTTAGTTCTTGAACTTCAGGAGACCATTTAGGATAATTCTGAAAAAAATCATCAGCCATAAATTTGAATATTTCTGAAGTAGGACACTCCACATTGATGCTTGCCTTACCTATGACAGGTTCGGTTGAATCTAAATTCAACATGGAGGCTATGTTGAACATTTTATGTTCTCCTGTTTTCTTAGTGTTACTTCAGACAAATCTTTTACTCAAAACATGAGTGGCGCTGTATTTCATAGAGCAGAAAAAAGTATAAACACAAGTGCTACAATAGTAAAAAGTAGGACTATAAACCATATTATCTTAGTCATTTCTGCTCCTTCTTTTATTTCACTTTCTCTTGCTCATTTAGAGTGCAAACCACTCCATCGTTTTCAATTTATGCGGGCAATAAAAACCTTCAGGTTAAGAAATTGTAATATCAATGTAACTACCCTATAATTGCATATAGTTGACATTATTAGCCTCAATGATACATAAGTTAGATTAACTGTTCGAATATCAGCTTTTGGCACAAAGCAAACGTTCACAGTAAGCTATAGCTTCATAACCAACGCCTCACCTTGTTCTTATATAACATATACTCTTCTCTGAATTTTTTCTCTAAATATTTTTCTTCCTTCTTAATTGCAACGTGATTGACCAAAATTGCTGAAGGTATAAAGCTGATTAGAATCCAAAAGCTGTTTAAGAAAATTCCTATACCAATTAATACCAAGCAAAACCCCGTATAAATGGGATTACGTGAGTAGGCGTAAATACCTGTGGAAATAATTTTAGTAGTAGGTTTCCATGGTTCGATATTTGTCTCGGCACGTTTAAAAGATTGAGCAACGAGAACGACAATTCCTATTCCCAATGCGATTACTCCTCCTCCAATGTACTTGAGACCTGATGAACTTCCAATACTAATAGGCCAAAAGTGTTGCAAACCATAGGCAGCGAGTAAAAAAAATAAAAAAATCAATGGAGGCGGAAACTTTACAGCAGCTCCTTTTTTATCATCTTCTATGCTCATATCATATGTATTATGAACCTATTTTAATGAGCATTGACTAAGGAATAAAATCTTTTAAGCTCGAATGCTCACTTTTGGCACAAAGTATGTATTTAACTGAATAGTTAATATATGTATGTCACTTTTTGTTCGTATCTTCTATAGGTAAGAGTATTTTTACAACTTCCGGTGCTTTTTTCCTGAAGTCAACCATATTTACCCATTCAATGGCATCTTGCTCAAATGACTGGCAAAGCTCTCGTTCTGACACTTTTACAACTGAAGAAGTATCTTTCATATCTTGCACAAGCATCTTCTCACCTGAGGGAGATAATAATTTATATAACTTATCAATATCATACGTATATCCATATTCAGCATGATCTTGAATTTGGATTTTTTCGGCAATTGTAAATAACTGGTAGTGTTTCTGCTTATATATGCTAACAAAGGAATTAATAGGAATGCCTAGAGACGCACAGTAGTCTGGGCGGGATCGAGTGCTCATGAAATATGCACCAAAGAAAATATTTGCGGCAATACTTAATTTCTGTTTTTCTGTACTAGCAGCATTTAAAGTGGAAGCTGTATCCTTACGTAGTTTTTCTGCAAGGATCATGGTTTTGGTTTTTTCTACTGTTGCTTGATTTTGAGCCGTCTTTATATCATTCTCCGTATCTGCAGATACTTTTTCACTTGTCTCTTGCATTGATTGTGACTGAAACCAATGAATCTGGGCTTTTTTAGTCACATAAAATGCGAGGACACCAGCAACAACCATCACAAGTATCCCAGAAACACTTTCAGACTTTTCTTTTAGCTTGTCGGCCATTATAAATTTTAGGACTTTGATACAGTACTGTTATATAAAATGGTACATAACATCACACTTATCACTTTTTATCTGTGATAAATATCATAATTCTTCCAACAATCAGTCAATCTAGGGACATTAATACGCTGGTTGAGAATTATGCATATGTCATATTTATGCTATAATATTATCTCTAAATATATGCATAAAAGTAATGACGTTAATCGGACGTTCTGAATTAAGATATAATTTTTGTTTGACATTCCAGAACGATCGGTGTAGTATGTGATTTAAGGTGGGAATAGAAGATGAATAGACCAAGACAATATGATCGTGAAGAAGTATTAGAGAAGACTACCAATTTATTTTGGGAGAAGGGTTTTGAAGCCACTTCCATGAATGAAGTGGTGGCTCGCACAGGTCTTAACAAACATAGCTTGTATAGCGAATTTGGTGATAAGGAAGGATTATTTATAGATTGTATAGATTATTATGGTAGTAATGTAGCTAATTTTATAAGAGATATACTAGCGAGAGAACCTCTAGGATTGAGTAATATTGAAGCTTTTTTTGAGAATAGAGTGAGCTATGCTGCTTCTGATGAGTGTAAGGGATGTCTTATTTTTAATTCTGTCACTGAGAAAGAGACACTAAGTAATGAAATTAATTTAATAATTAATTCACGTGTCTCGAAGATTAAGACTCTTTTTTATAATTGTTTAAAAGCAGCTCAGAAAAGGAAAGAGATTAGTGGCGATAAGGATTGCAAGGCATTAGCTAATTATCTTACTTGTTTTACTTGCGGGCTGGTAAATTTTGGAAAGAGCGGAACAAATATGAGTGAATTAAAAAAGATTATAGATGTAGCGTTATTACCAATTAGAAACTAGATATTTTTTTGCCTAATAACAGAACGACCGTTATGTAATTAACGAATTTTATATGAAAATAAAAGAGGTAAACATGAACTACATAAGAGAGAGAGAATTAGCATTCACACAAAGTGGAAACACTAGAAGTAGATTAGTAACCATTAAACTAGTTCATCTACTGCTCATTAGTTCTTTGATAGGACTGTTTTCATTGTCAACTAGTGTGGCAGAACCAATAAATATTGCTTCTAAAACAGACTCTGGTTATTACGACGGCAGTTATGGCAAGGGGGCATATTGGGTAACACCAGGATTGTATGGCTCCATGTTTAGTGGTGAGAGAAGAGCAGTGATTGATAGTAATTTGCCAGATTCTAATGCAAACAAATTACTTAACTCGAATCAAGATGGCGCTAACAAACCAAAAAGATATTTTATCCAGGTTTAAGCCAACAATACTTATTATCAATTTTTAGGAGAGATAAAATGATTACTCTAACAATTTCTAGCTTACTTCTTGCGGTGAGTTTTGGTGTATTTGTCTATGTCGCAACGAGTTACGTAACACTTTGCTTGGTAAGAAACTAATAATTTATAAAGATTGAGTAAGAAACTTCAGTGTTAGGCCATCTAATAGTTAGTTAGCAGGTATCGACCTGTATTTTTTTACCCAGTTTTATAACGATCGTTATATAACAATTAACTTTTAGGAGAAATATTATGAATAATTTAGCAGTCACAGTGGCATGGGTTCTTGCTGCTTTGTTTCTTGGTCCAACGATTATGGGACTAATTCAAAATTCTTTGTTTAGAGAAAATGTTCTCTTAGTTTTTTCGACAGCCCACATCTTTGTATATCTAGTAACTGCTATTGGATTTGCTATTGTTGCAATACTAGGAACAAAAGCATCTGTTCGTTACATGCAAGTATTTGGTGTGGTCTACATATTAATGAGTCTATTTGAGTTTGTAACACTGAGCTCAAATGGAGAAAGTTATCAGCTAGGCATTACTCAAATCTATTTTCTCAGTAATGCATTACATCTCAGCACAGGAATCACTATTGCAGGTGCTGGTTGGATCCTAAAAAATTGTCAGCGCCGCATGATATTTGCTAATCGGGCAATTTGGTAGATGTATTTGGTAGTCCAGATGAACAACATAATTTTAAAAACTATGAAATAGAAATGCACAGCATAGTTATTTACATTTTTTAATCTAAATATTTAAAGGAAAATTATCATGTCAAAAACTATCCTCATTACAGGCGCTTCGACCGGCTTTGGCCGTGACACTGCTGAAACACTATCAGGTGCTGGTTTTAAAGTGTTTGCCTCAATGCGTGATCCAATCAACAAAAATAGAGCCCATGCTGATGCGCTACAAGTCAAAGGTATTGAAGTAGTTGAGCTCGATGTTACCAACACTAAGTCGGTTGAGCGAGCTGTTGCGACGGTTCTTGCCAAAGCCGGCCGTATTGATGTGCTCATTAATAATGCCGGAGTTTTTTCTGCTGGTGTGTCTGAAGCCTTTACATACGAGCAAGTAAGTGCATTATTTAATGTTAATGTAATTGGTTTGCACCGAGTTACTAGAACGGTACTACCGACCTTTCGTAGCCAGCAAGATGGTCTCATCATCAATATTGGTTCAGTACTTGGCCGCGTTACTTTTCCTTTTTTTGGTATCTATGGTGCAAGTAAGTTTGCTGTAGAAGCCATGAGCGATAGCCTTCGTTATGAGGTTTCCCAATTTGGTATCGATGTTGTCCTAGTGCAACCTAGTGCTTACCCCACAGAACTTTTTAATAGTGCAAGTCAACCAATTGACACCACACGGGTATCAGGATATGGAGAAATTGGAAAGATTCCAGGAGCTATGTTTCAAAACTTTACAAATTTGTTTGAGTCTTCTGAAGCGCCAGACCCCCACGATATAGCTGAAACAATATCAACGTTGATTAGTGCTCCTAAGGGATTAAGGCCAGCTCGCTCAGTGGTTGGTGCAAGTTTTGGGGCAGATATATTAAATGATGCAATTGCACCAGTTCAGGCAAGTGCAATTAAAGGATTAGGCCTAGCACATTTAGAAACTATTACCATGACTTGATTCCAAGTATTTGAAATGTAATGTTGTCGAAAATTTAACTAACAGAGAGGATTAAGACAATGAATACGAGTATAAACGATTATGATGCGATCACCGAGACTGTAAAACACTATATTAACGGAGTAAGGTCTGGCAGAGGTAACGATATGAAACCTGCTTTCCATGATGGCGCAACGATCTTCGGTTATATAGGCTCTGACTTATTCGCTGGCCCTATCCAGCAGCTCTTTGATTGGAACGACGAGAATGGTCCAGCAACTAAGCTTCAAGCTAGAGTTGCCAGCATTGATCTTAACGATACAGTCGCAACCATGCGGCTTGAACTCGACAACTGGACGGGGCATAGGTTCACAGATTTGTTTACGCTGCTTAAGGTCGACGGTAAATGGAAGATCATGAATAAGGTTTTTCATCTACATTGTGAAGACTAAAACTCATGAACGGTAAAGTCCATTTTATTAATGACAAAACATTTGATAGGGAGGTCCTAAAGGAAACTTCTCCGGTCTTAGTTAATTATTGGGCAAATTGGTGTGACCCATGCCAAAAGATCTCATTAGCTCTTGAACGAATTGCCCAGTCATACGCTAGTCACATTAAAGTCACCAAGCTAGACACGGATAAGAGCCCTAAAATACTAGCAAAATACGGGATTCAAAACGTACCTACATTGATGTTGTTTCGAAACGGTAAGGTTATCGCTACAAAAGTTGAGACATTATCCAGAGAGCAATTAATAACGTTTATCGAAGGTAATATTTTGCGTGCTTGGCCATTTTATTGATCACTATTTAGCCTATCGTGTTTTCAATAGTAAGAAAGTAGATATTTTTTTACGTTGTTACAGAACGTATGTTATGAAATAAATGAATTTTATTCAACAATACAGGAGGTAATCATGCCACCTACAAATTGTTCAACTAAAGAATCAGTCGATTTCTATTTTACATACCTTAGCCCGTACTCATTTCTGGCAAATATCAGTATAGATAATATTCTTGCACCTCTAGATATTTCAATAAATTACATCCCTGTAGCCCATATGGGGCCAGAGGATGGCCCTAATTTTAGTCCTGAACGCTACCGTTATATTTGCGAAGAAGATCTTCCTCGTTATGCCAAAGAACTGAATGTTACTTTCACCTCTTACCCACCATTAACAGAAAGCTACACTGCTAGCTCAGCTTTCCTTTATGCGCAAGAAAAGGGACTTGGAAAGAACTTTAATGCGGGCATTTTTGCAGCAAGATGGTCATTTGGATTAGATATTTCCTCAGGCAAAGTGCTGGGAGACATTGCTATCGATGTGGGTCTTGATAAAAAAGCTATGCTGACAGCAATTCGCGCACCTAAATACCGTCAACAGTTATCTGAAATTCATGAAAAGAAAAATATAGCAGGTGTATTTGGAGCCCCTACCTTTATTTATAAGGGGCAGAGATTTTGGGGAAATGACCGTGTTGATTTTCTTGTAAAAGCGATTAAGTCACAAAAGGTGGTCGGTCATGCCTAAGCCCATTTGCTTAATTACAGGTGTTGGGGGTGGTACTGGAGGTGCTATTGCAAAGAAATTTGGGCGCAATGGATACCGTGTTGCCATGCTAGCGAGAACTCCATCATATATAGGTAAACTTGAGCAGCAAATAGAAGACTCAAAAGCTTATGTAAGTGATGTGGGCGACATCGAAGCATTCACTGTAACCATTGATCAGATTAAAACTGAAATGGGTGAGCCAGAAATTGCAATCCATAATGCGGTCCGAGGTGGCTTCTCACGTTTCCTGGAAGCTGACCCTGAAGATTTAGAAAAGAATTTCCGCGTAAATACAACTTCTCTTCTTTACCTAGCTCGATCGTTAGCCCCAGACATGATTCAAGCTGGAAAGGGAGCAATAATAGTTACAGGAAACACTTCGTCGCTACGTGGTGTACCCACCTATTCTGTATTTGCTGCAACTAAAGCTGCACAACGTATCCTTGCCCAATCTCTTGCTCGAGATTTAGGGCCTAAAGGCATCCATGTAGGGTATGTAACCATTGATGCCGCTATTGATGCACCCTGGCTTACGCCTGAAATAAGACCTGATTGGTTAAAACTTCCTGAAGATTGGCCGTACGAACGGGAAGATTTCTTTGCGAATACCGATGCGATTGCAGATGAGGTGTATCACATTGCTCATCAGCATAAAACAACTTGGTCTTTTGACCATATTATCCGTCCCTTCGCTGAAAAATGGTAACCAAAAATTAGGTACGTATAACTATGATTTTTGACAAAAGCTCGAACATGCATGTTAGAGCTACACAAGCAAATTTATCCGTTTGGCTGTCACTAACAACGACATGATAAATGGGTATTTGAAGTGAGAAACACCATTTAAACGAAACACTAACGAAAAGGAGATTGTCATGTCACGAATAGAAACTGTAAATCCTTCAGAGGCGACTGGAGAAACAAGGGAAATGTTAGATGCCATACAACAAAAACTTGGAATGGTTCCCAACATTATGCGTATGTTTGCAAATTCTCCCAAGGCACTCGCAGCTTTCCTAGGCTTGTTTGAAAATATTGGTCTGGGTGTACTTGATCCTAAAATCGGTGAGCGTATTGCGCTTGCAGTAGGCGAAAGTAATGGTTGTCAATATTGCGTCTCTGCTCATACGGCTATTGGCCAAAAAGTAGGATTAGATCATGAAGAAATTGCGAATGCCCGGAGAGGAAGCTCGGCTGACTCAAAGGCTGATGCAGCAGTGAAACTTGCTTCTTCCCTAAACAAAAGTCGCGGCAGGATTACGACAGTGGAATTTACACAAGCCAAAGAAGCTGGTTTAAGCGATGCCGAAATTGTTGAAATCATCACACACGTAGGACTAAACTTCTTGAACAATATCCTCAGCATCTCCATGCAAGTGAAAGTTGACTTCCCCGAAGTTCAGTTACTAAATAGCATTCAGGAAGCAGCCTAGTGCCGGTTTTTAGGTGTTTGAATGTCCGCTTTGGGCACAAAAAGCGGACATTCAGATTACTCTAGGGTAAAGAGTAGATGGTGAAAGCATGTACGTGCTACTTTAACGACGGGTTCCCTAATTGACACTCTGCTCGCTCACTTAAAAGATTCATAATTTATGTGTAGCGATACAGCCTGCCACTTTATATAAATAAAAATAGTGGTATTAGTCCGAGTGCAAATCCTACTATCAGTGCTAACTCGTTGCGTAATATTCTATCCATAATTTTCTTTGCTCCTGTGTAAGATTTATTATAAAGAAGGCTAGCAAGAATCAGGCCCGAAATTAAAGTTGCTATTTATCATGGGGTTAAAATAGTCAATCAAAAACTTTGTATTAAACTGTAAAGTAAATCGATCAAGGCTTTAACGTCTGCTTTGTGCCCAAAGCGGACATTCAGGAATACAACAACACCTTAGTAAACAATATATTAGTATTTAGATGAGATTGTTTTTATCTTTGTTTATTAAATTTTGTGTACGACAGCGCACATGTTGTGGTAATATCAGTTTGTCATGGCAAAGAATACATGCTTGTATCCAAGATGTAAGTCATTTCTGAGAGTGCTGCCACTAGTTTTTCTCCTAATGGCAGGACAATTGCACGCTCAACCTATTTATTCATGCGTGATGATGGATATGGGCAAGCACGATGCAATGATGGACATGGACATGGACATGCAAGAGGAAATGGAATGCTGCCGTGATCGTATGGCTTGTATGAGCTTGGATTGCGAGGAACCTGGGGCAGCTAGCCAGGATTCTTGTTATGAGGTGGTCACTGTAGTTACTGTAGATTTTGACCAACAACAAAAATCTCCGGTCTTTAATTTAGTAGTTGAATCTGATGTCGATCCACCTCAAGTACTTGTTACAACGATGGATCTTGTTTTACCGTCGCAAATTACTTCTGCGCTTAGAGTTCTTCCCCGTTATACCGAACACATTCAATTTGGTTCCGACACTTATCTCATTACGCTACGTCTGCGTATCTAGACACATCTATTCTTAATTCTTTCGCTTTTAAGTTTCGGTATATAGCCGAGGTTGATTAACCTTGTATTTTTGGTGCTAAAGAATAAGGAGATGTCGAGTGTTTACTATATCTATTACACATCTTGTAACAATAATTTCTATCTGGGTGTTAACTCATGGGAGGCTCCCATGAACCTAAATACGTTAGCAACAGACAACCCGTCACCATCAAAAAGCGGACGCGCTTCATTACGAATTGGTGGAGTGTCAGCAATCCTTGCTTCAATTTGTTGTGTTGGCCCATATTTATTTGTCGCAATGGGTATCAGTAGTTCCTCAGTTTTATATCTTATAACGCTGGCTGAATGGTCCCGTCCATTTTTTATTCTAATAGCATTAATTGCTTTATGTTTCGCCTATCAACAATTATGGCGCCCAGAGCTAGCATACAATCCGGGACGAGCTTGTATGACGCCACTGCTCAAAAAAACTTATAAGGGGTACTTCTGTTTCGTTGTTCTGCTGGTGATAAGTGTACTCATGCTTCCGTATATTGTTTTACAAACTTAGTCAAACAGGGCTTTATGAAACACACTAATTAATTTAAAAAGATCTTTAAAAAGATCTTATAGGGTGTTTCCCGCTTGGTTATTTTTCTTCTGAACGGAGGATTGCAATGGAATTTTAGGCTGAAGATGTTGGAGGATTAATAATGTAACGTTACTTGCAGGCTGCTGGGCGAAATTTAGGTAGTGTGCTACCAACGGTGCCACCTATTGCAGTAATAGAAGGGTCATCACATACCCACTCCTGGCCATCATTTGTTACTAAAACCATGCTAGTGCTAACTAGGTCTGGACTAACTCCGGCGGGTTTAAACGTTGCTGTAACTTGAAAGCCGGATGCCAGTGTCGTTGGGGTAACGCTAGCCACATACTTTCCTTGTTGGGTGCTAATAAGTGAATTAAACTCAGTTAATGTTGGCCAGGTTCCTTTATCTGCATAAAACTCTGCGACTGGAGTTTTTACAGAGCCCATCAAATTAATTGCCTCTGTAACTTGTGCACGAGCCAGGAAATCTTGATAAGCCGGGATTGCCACTGCTGCCAAAATACCGATAATTGCAACCACAATCATCAGTTCAATTAATGTGAACCCCTGCTTTAATTTTTTTAATCCTAATTGTCTCATTAGATTTCTGCGTTATCTTTAGATTAACGAACACTGTATTGGGCAGTAATGTTGTGAGACTCTCATACACTATTTATGTATGTACCCATAGGAAAACTTTTGTGCTATCACTGTATAACGGCTAATCGAGATGGGGTGCTGAATTTATGTGTGAACCAGTGAATGCCTGCTCTGTGCTAAAAGCAGACATTTAGAATGATTGTCTATCATTTCTACTCTATCTTTCTCTTAACAATCTATCAGTTTCTTTCCGGAAGCTCATGGATCTTGAGAATAAAAGGCTCTCCCATTGGATACTTATCACCCATTTTCCAAAAATATACAACTTTGCCGTAGGTTTCCCTGATTGCAGGTAAGAGCTTGGCGGCTTCATCGGCCGTTAGATCAGGCAAGGTTGCTTTAGCTCGTGGAAGCTCTGTTTTATGATAATGCCAGAACTTTTTTTCTTTCTCGGGAAGCTCTTCATATTGCTTTGATGTAATAATGTATTCAAACCCTATAGGTTTGTCTTGATCTTTTTTACCTGAATGGAACATCAGGCAAATAAGTGTCCCATCATCATAAGCTTTGCAGTGATGGTGTACAATTATGTCTAATTTTGCTAACTCTGCTTCACTTTTTCCTTCTGGTCGTAGATGTCGAATAGCTTGGATATGAAGATCGTTAAAGCCGAGATGGTTAGCGTATTCTTTTTGTCTTGGGTTAAATGTTTCATTATAGAGCTTAGTTTTATCAATAACTGGTTTGGCGCTCAGAGCTATTCCTGAAGTAATTAACAGACTTATAGTTGTTAGAATTGCAGCGTATTTTGTTGTTTCTCTCATCCTTCTTTCCCTAAATATTTGGTCAAAATGAACTATCAGTGGCGCGCAATGAAGTGCAACTTCATCTTTTATTATTTAAATGATTATTGGGGTGTCAATCAAAAAAATCAATAAATAAAAGGAAAAGGCGAAATTAGGTTATCCTTCGAGAAATTTGTGATGAAATTATTTAGGGTATACTGGCCTCATGGATATTTTTAGTTGAAAGGTAAAAATAAATGAGAGTAATTCTACTCATCGCGGCATTAATTTTTTCTACACTATTATTTGGTTGTGTGGCATCAACAGGCGTTATACCAGCTGGCCCAGACACCTATACTATAACGACAGATAGCAGAATAGGAAGAGAGAGAGCAATTACAGTAAAAACGATTCAAGACGCAAAGGCTTATTGTGCTTCTTCAGGAAAAAAAATGAGGACAGTAAGACCACCAAGTATATCTTCACGAAGGAATTTTTTTGGTAACGAAATTACAACTTATAATCTTACTTTTAGGTGTATTGCCACAGGTGATAAAGATTAAAAGAAACTGAATCTAGATAAATGGCTGGTTCTGGCCCTAGCTTTACAAAGTTATCTCTATTTCTGGTTCTGGATTTTGCTCTGGCTCTGGCTCCGGTTCCTCTCCTGGTTCTTCAGTAGGGTTGATATCTTCAAGTTCTTCATTACTTATAAACTCTTCATCGTTACCAGGGTTGTTACTATTACCACCACATGATTGCATCATGAATAAAACTAATATAATTGGGATTAATATTTTCATTTGATTTCTTCCCTATTCGAGCTATGTGATTACGAGTATCTTAAAATAATGACTGCCTATTTAAGCTAAATTCCAAATAATATCAACCTGATTAAGGGTGCAGAAATAATATATTCGTTTTCCGTAGTAAGAGAAATTATAGAGAGTAATTCACGGAGACCTATAGAGACAAATATTTTATTTGAAACGAGATATGGCCGAATCTATTGCTTCGCTAATGTCATCCAAAGCCATCTCAATACCTAATTTCATATCTTCCAAAGCACCCTCACTCGCATGCTCGAGTTCATATAGTTGTTGGTGTACATCGTCCTGTTTACTGCGTAATGCTTCAATTTGTTGGTGAAACTCAGCTTGAACCTGTTCTTCTGTTTTATCTACTTTGGCAGCTAGCACATCTATTTCATTACTCCACTGATCCAGCTTTGAATGCATATTACGGACAAATTCATCTTTTGTATCCATGTTTTTACTTTATAGGTTATTGGAAATTGATTTGTATAATTTAATGAAGTATATATGGTTACAATATACTACATTTCAATGTTTAAGCATCTCTATTTCCTAGGAATCATAAAGTTGGATTCAATTCGTGGGCGTAGATTTTCTCGTGTCGATTTTGGCAATCTAAACAGCGTTGCGCAGTGGGAGAGGCCATAAGCCGATCAAAGCCAATTTTCTCATTACAATCAATGCAGTCACCGAATTTAAGATCCGCTAAATTTTTAAGAGAAGTTTCCACTTCTTGTATCTCGCGTACCTGACGTTCGATGATGCTAACATCAAGATCCATCAGCATATCTACAAATGAGTTGTCTCCAACGTCTTTCAAGTTACTGGCCAAACTAATATGCCGCTCATCACTGGAACGCCCTAGTTCATTATGAATTTCTTCCTGTAATTCTAAGTAACGATGTTGAAGTTTCTTTTTTAGTGCTGCCAATTGTTCTTGGGTTAGATTTGACATGATTTGGCCTCTCAATTTTAGATGCCTATACTGTAGGGCTAGAAGTTAGACATTTGGCTTTAAATTTTTATATATTCCATAATATCCATTTTTTTTAGAAATGTATTGCTATTTAATAAATTTTACGACTTAATAACAAGTATGTGTGAACTTCCTTAGAATTATTCTTTCTATATTTTTATGTGCTTAGGTATTCCCATGCAAATCGTCGAAATAGAAGGCTTTAACGCGCACTGCGTGGCGAAGGGTATTGAGCGCGAGGTAAGCTTGTTCATGTTACAAGACGAATCGCTAGAGATTGGTAATTTTGTCATGGTGCACGTTGGATATGCAATACAGAAAATGAGCGCTATGGAAGCACGCTCAGCCTGGGAGGTTTACGATGAAATGTTAGCCTTGGAGGCAAAAGGTGCATGAACTCTCGGTGTGTCAATCATTGATTGATCAAGTAGAGCAAATTGCATTGAACCATGGTGCGAAATGCGTAGCATCGGTAAATCTTAAAGTTGGTCCTTTGTCGGGGGTTGAGCCGACACTTTTGCAAGATGCCTATCCCTACGCCAGTGTAGGTACTGTAGCTGAGGAGTCTAAGTTAGTAATCGAACTGGCTCCGATCAGAGTAAGTTGTGAAGTTTGTGGGTGCGAAACAGAGGCCCAACTTAACTGGTTGGTATGTGGGGCTTGCGGGGACTGTCACACAAAACTTGTGAGTGGTGATGAGATGACTCTTATGCGTGTCGAATTAATCACATTAAAAGATATGAATAATGTGTGAAACATGTGGTTGCAATATTACATCTGGTAATCAATCAATAGCCCAGCAGGTAGTTAAGGGTACAACCGCTGTTACCGTGCTAAAAAACCTGCTTGCCAAAAATGATGATCAAGCAACACACAACCGACAACATTTCGATAAATATAGATTGCTTGCTATCAATTTGATGTCGTCACCTGGTTCAGGTAAAACTACGCTGCTGGAAGCAACTATCGATGCACTCAGTGACAAATACCGAATAGGTGTAATTGAGGGCGATCTAGAAACAGAAAATGATGCCATACGAATTCGTGCCAAAGGTGTGCCAGCTTATCAAATTACCACTGGTACAGCATGTCATCTTGATGCGCATATGGTGCACGATGCTCTACATCATTTTCCGCTTGAGGGACTAGATCTTCTATTTATCGAGAATGTTGGAAATCTAGTGTGTCCTGCCAGTTTCGATCTAGGCCAACATCTTAATGTTGCACTACTTTCTGTTACGGAAGGTGACGATAAACCTGCTAAATATCCTGTAGTATTTCGTGCAGCTAATGTGGTACTTATTACCAAGAGTGATTTCTTACCAGTTCTAGAAGATTTCAGTGTAGAACGTGCTGAATTGAATTTGCGCAACCTTGCTAACATCGCGCCAGTAATACAACTTTCTGCTCGTAGAAACTTGGGTTTACAAACATGGTTTGATTGGCTTAGTAGTGAGTTAGCTAAACAGCGTGCACGAATTAGCGAAGGAGAGTCTGCGCGTTCCAAGATACAATCCGATGATGTCCGCTTACCCTTGAGGTCAACATGACACTCACTGCTCAGGACTGGCTGGGAAAGATCAAGGCATTACCGTTGAAGAAACGCGTACGTATAATGAATGTATGTGGGGGGCATGAACGCTCGATTACAATGGCTGGTATTCGTAGCGCTCTACCCAAGACGGTTGATCTTATTGCGGGACCAGGCTGTCCAGTGTGTATATGTCCGGAGGAAGATGTATATCAAGCGATTCAACTTGCATTACATGCAAATGTTATTTTGGTTGCTTTTGGTGACATGTTGCGAGTACCAGTAAATATGCCCAAAAGGGAAATTCGTTCACTAGAGCAGGCTAAAGCAAATGGTGCCGATATAAGACCAATTTCAAGTCCCAGGGAGGCTGTCCAAATTGCGATAGAGAACCCTAATCAGTCAGTTGTATTTTTTGCTGCTGGTTTCGAGACTACTACTGCACCCGTGGCAGCTATGTTACTTGAAGGAGTACCAGGTAATTTGTTCGTGCTTTTGTCAGGAAGGCGTACTTGGCCTGCGGTAGCTATGCTACTTGATTCAGATACACCATCCTTCGAAGGCTTAATTGCACCAGGTCACGTATCCACCGTGATGGGGCCAGAGGAGTGGTTGTTTGTAGTGAAAAAACATAATATTCCTGCTGCGGTCTCCGGCTTTAAGCCTGTCTCGTTGCTAGCTGCTATGTATTCAGTATTACGCCAGATACTTGAAGGAGATCCATTTTTAGATAACTGTTATCCTGAGTTGGTACGTCCTGGGGGGAATCCATCAGCTAAAGCACAGATGGCACAAGTGCTACATGATACGGATGCCAACTGGCGTGGTATTGGTATAATTCCTGCATCTGGTTTTGAACTCAACTTACGCTTTGCGTCTCATGATGCACGTACTCAATTTCCCGATTTTGATCTAGTAGGACGAAAACGAGCCGGTCAAATGCCAGCTGGCTGCGAATGTGCAAGTGTAGTTCTTGGGAAGATTAACCCAAATCAATGCAAAATTTATGGTCATGCATGTACTCCAAAATCACCTGTTGGACCATGCATGGTTTCAGATGAGGGTGCTTGCCGTATATGGTGGGCAGGGGGCGTGAGGAAGAATGCCGCATCCTCAGTTACGGATTCTCATGCTTCTGTAGATTGACGAAGATAAACGATTTAAGGAATTTGAATTATTCCTTAGCTAAGATTCGGGCCCACTTCCAATAATCGCTTAATGCTAAATGATAATAAAGGACAATCGGTGATATCAGCTGACGAAATTGAAGCGTGTCGCTGGATTGTAACTGGAAGAGTTCAAGGTGTAGGGTTTCGTCCCTTTGTTTTTTGCCTAGCCAAGCGATTTGGTTTAGCTGGAAGAGTGCAAAATCTTGCTGGTCAGGTATTGATTGAAGTTGAGGGCGCGAAATCTATGCTAGATGCATTTGGCGTAGCTCTATTCACTGATATACCGCCATTAGCTCGGCCAAAGAAGATACGTGTCGAAAAGATTGCGTATCGTCGGCTAAAAAGTTTTGAGATTGTGCCTAGCTCAACTTCATTAGTGCCACAAATTCACGTACCACCAGATTACTTCTTATGTGATGACTGTAAGCGAGAAATGAATGCGCCACAGGATAGGCGTTATCACTATCCTTTCATAAACTGTACACAATGTGGACCGCGCTACAGCCTAATCACACGTCTACCTTATGATCGTACAAATACGACCATGTCGGTATTTGAACTATGTTCCGCGTGCCAGAAAGAGTATGAAAATCCATCTGACCGCCGATTTCATGCTGAACCAGTCGCATGTCCAGCATGTGGGCCACAACTGTACTTTGTTAATTCCAATTACAGAGTTGATGGTTCTGCAGCACTGGAAACCTGTGTCTCTGCTTTACGCAGAGGTGAGATTGTCGCCGTAAAAGGTATCGGAGGCTATCATTTACTCTGCGATGCGAATAACGTAGCATCAATTGAGCAGTTGCGCATAAACAAGCACCGACCACATAAGCCGCTTGCACTGATGTTTCCATGGCGTGGTGCAGATGGTATGGAGATGGTAAAACAGGAATTAGAGAGTGATACCAATTCACAGACTTTATTAAGTAGTCCAGCGCGCCCCATCGTTCTATTACGTAAACGTCAGGACTCGACTCTGCCTGAATTGATTACTCCAGGGCTTGATGAAATCGGAGCGATGCTTCCATACAGTCCATTGCATCATATGTTGTTGGATGAGATGGGAAAAGCTTTGGTTGCTACTTCGGGTAACGTAAGCGGAGAACCAGTATTGACTGATAATGCAGAAGCAGAACATCGGTTATCTAATGTGGCACAAAGTTTTTTGCATCACAATAGACCAATTCAGCGTCCGGTGGATGATCCAGTAGTACGCATTATTTCCGGAAAATCTCGTTTATTCCGTGCCGGGCGTGGGATTGCACCAATAGAGCTAGATTTACCTGGCAAACTTACTCAGCCATTGTTAGCTGTCGGTGGACACATGAAAAATACGATCGCATTGGGATGGGAAGGAAGGGCGGTGCTGTCTCCTCACATTGGTGATTTAAGCACCCCGCGTAGTATTAAAGTATTTGAACAAGTAATTGAAGACATGCAACAGCTATACGATGTAACACCGCAAGCGATTGTATGTGATGCACATCGCGGCTACTCAAGTAGCCATTGGGCAGCACGTAAAGGATTACCATTAATCCCTATTTGGCACCACCATGCACATGCAGGGGTTGTAGCGATGGAGCATAGTCTTGATCGTACATGGTTGGTGTTTACCTGGGATGGTGTTGGCTTAGGCGAAGATGGCACTTTATGGGGAGGTGAAGCACTGTATGGAAAATCCGGCTCATGGCGGCGCGTTTCTCGTATACGACCCTTTCGTCTACCGGGTGGAGAGCAAGCAGGACGTGAACCATGGCGATCTGGTCTAGCACTATGCTGGGAATGTAATATAGAAAATCAGTTAGCTACATTTGATACCGCGTTACTTAAAAAAGCATGGGAGCGTGGGTTGAATGCGCCGGTCACTACGGCTGTTGGTCGCTTATTTGATGGTGCAGCCAATCTGCTTGGTTTAATCGACAAAGCAAGTTATGAGGGGCAGGCAGGTATGTATCTTGAAAACGTTGCCAATGGGGATGCCAGAGAAATAGAATTGCCACTTGATGTAGACGCCGATGGTTTACTTACAGTTGATTGGAGGCCTCTACTAGAAAAATTGTTACAGGCAGATAGTTCAGTAGCACAAAGAGCGATGCAGTTTCATGTGAGCTTGGCAAATTCTATTGTTGTCCAGGCACAACACATACATACGCTAGATCCTTTCGATTCAATAGGGTTGACTGGTGGGGTATTCCAAAACAAATTGCTTGCTGAGTTAGCAGTAGCACAACTTACAGCTGCCGGATTCGATGTTCACTTAACAGAGAAGTTGCCGTGCAATGACGGCGGTATTGCAGTTGGGCAACTTGTTGAGGCCTTGTATTCAAATGGATGATACTCATATCAGACTTGCTCATGGCAATGGTGGGAGTTACATGCGTGAGTTAATTGAAAGTGTGTTCGCGCGTCATCTTTCAAATCCTTTTCTTAATGTCCAGTCAGACGCGGCTCAACTACCCGCGATGGATGGAGTAGTGATGGTCACAACCGATGGTTTTACTGTTCAACCGCTAGAATTTCCAGGTGGCACAATTGGATCACTAGCAGTTCACGGAACAGTAAATGATCTATCAGTCTCCGGGGCAACACCGCAATATTTAACTATCAATGCATTCATTGAGGAAGGGTTTGATATTGCTCAGCTGGAACGAATAGTTATCAGTCTCGCTGATGCTGCACGTGAAGCAAAGATACACGTAGTAGCGGGTGATACGAAAGTTGTTCCTCGTGGGGAGGGTGGTGGACTCTACCTTGCGACTACTGGTATTGGTATTCGGCCAAAGCATTTGCAACTTGGATTGGATCGTATACAAACTGGCGACGTGATTTTAGTAAGTGGGACGGTGGGAGATCATGGCATTGCAGTTATGCTTGCACGTGAACAATTTGGTTTGCGTGGGGAACTGCTGTCGGATGCAGCGAACGTGTCATCTTTGACACAAACACTGATGCAACTTACCGGATTACGTTTTATGCGAGATCCAACAAGAGGCGGTCTTGCTACGATAATGCATGAAATTTGTCGTGCAACTAGCATGGAAATACGGCTAAGACAAATTTCAATACCGGTTCAAGATCAAGTCGCATCGGTGTGTGAGATACTAGGCTACGATCCGATGTTTCTGGCAAGTGAAGGGCGTGTAGTGGCTGTTGTGGAAGCGTCACAAGCAGATGAGGCTTTGACGAAATTACAAGCATTACCACAAGGACATGATGCAGCAATTATTGGCAGTGTTAATATAGGATGTGGGCAGGTAGTGTTGGAAACTGAGCTAGGTGGAGAGAGGATTCTTGAGGAACTGGAAGACGATCCACTACCTAGAATATGCTAAGTATATAAATTTTGAAATAGTTTCTATAGATTAGAAAAATGATAGGAATAGATCATTTTTTTTGATTAAGAGTATCCTAAATACTATTAGCTGTTTTGTGGTGGAGTGTGTTGTTATGGAATCATACGAATTTTCCCAGATTGAACATCAGCTTTCCCCAGTACTTGAACGACATGGGTGTGAGGTAGGGCAGATTCTACAAATCCTTGTTGATGTGCAAGAGATTTATTATTTTATTCCTAATGAGGCGATAACTTATATTGCTAACCGTCTCGGTGTACCTAGAGTAAGTGTTGAAGGGGTGGCTGGCTTCTATTCATTTTTGTCACTCAAACCTATGGGGGAATACCGTATCTTGTTTTCTGACAACATAACGGACCAGATGTTGGGCAAAAATAAATTAATGCATTATTTCTGCAAGAAACAGTGGTTAGAACCAGGCAAGGTATCAGAAGACAATTTACTGAGTGTAGATAGTACTTCTTGTACTGGCATGTGTGATCAGGGGCCAGCAGCACTGGTTAATGGATGGCCACTTACCAATTTAGATCGACAGCGGCTTGATCTGATTGCAGATTTGATTAGTGATAGAAAACCTGTGTTTAGTTGGCCATCCATGCTCTTTGAGGTCAAGGATAATATTTATCGATCCGACGTACTTTTAGGCAAACTATCCGCAGCTGATACCGCAATTAAAGCAATATTAGATCGAAGCGTGGCTACGACACTGAGCGAGATAGAAATATCTAAGCTACGAGGGCGTGGTGGAGCAGGCTACTCTACTGCCAAGAAATGGTCTGGCTGTTGTGCTTCTCAAGGGTTGGCACGCTATGTTGTGTGCAATGCTGATGAAGGTGAGCCGGGCACCTTTAAGGATCGAGTGCTATTAAATAGCTATGCTGATTTAATGTTTGATGGCATGACTATCTGTGCAAAGTTAATTGGTGCAACACAGGGTTTTTTATACTTGCGGGGTGAATATCGTTATTTGCTAAAAAAAATAAAAGAAATACTGGCAAAACGGCGTACAGCAGGTTTATTGGGAAAAAATATTTTAGGTGAGCCTGGATTCGATTTTGAGATAGAGATCCATCTTGGTGCAGGTGCTTATATCTGTGGTGAAGAATCAGCATTAATCGAATCGCTTGAAGGAAAGAGTGGTCGCCCGCGAAATAGACCTCCATTTCCAGCAACCCATGGCTACCATGATCAGCCTACTGTGGTAGACAATGTGGAAACCTTTGTTTGTGTCGCTAAAATTGCAGAACATGGGGGCGACTGGTTTGCTAACTTGGGCACAAAACAATCTAGTGGTAGCAAAATTCTTAGTATTTCTGGAGATTGCGCTCGACCAGGTATTTATGAATATCCATTTGGTATTTCATTGCAAGAAATTCTTGACGACTGCGGTGCAGAAGATACCTATGCGGTACAGGTAAGTGGCCCTTCTGGAACTTTAGTTTCATGTAAAGAATTTCAGAGGCGTATCTGTTTTGAAGATCTGCCTACTGCGGGCGCATTTATCGTATTTAATCGTGACCGTGATATGTTACAGGTAGCGAGGAATTCTGCTCACTTTTTTGCTCACGAAAGCTGTGGGTTCTGTACTCCATGCCGAGTTGGTACTCAATTTCAAAAGAAAATTATAGATAAACTCACTAATGGTCATGGCACAGCACAAGACCTTGAAGAACTGAAAAATATCGGCCGCATAATGAAGTCTACGAGCCACTGTGGATTAGGGCATACTGCAGCAAATCAGGTATTAGATGTACTAGAAAAGTTTCCAGATGCCTATAAGTACAAACTGAAGAAACATGATTTTGAGCCATCTTTTGATTTAGATGGAGCGCTTGAGAAGGCACGGAAAATTACTGGCAGGGATGATGAATGGGCACACTTGCCCTAAGGATACTTTCATAAATTTAAATTTATATGTACTAAAAAGTAGGAATTTGAGTTTATTTATAAAGAGGTGACAGTGAGTAAAAGTATTTCCCTAGACGGGAAAGTTATTTCTTTCAAAGAAGGTCAAACTATAATGGATGCCGCTTTGGCAGCGGGCATCTATATTCCTCACTTGTGTCACAATCCTGAGTTTACTCCACACGGTAGTTGCAAGCTTTGTACCGTAAATGTTAATGGCCTCAATATGACTTCTTGTACCATGCCGGCGGACAACGGTATGGTGGTGGAAAATAATACATCCGCACTTAATGACGATCGTAGAGCTTTAGTGCAAATGTTGTTCGTAGAAGGTAATCACACTTGTCCTTCATGTGAAGTATCGGGGAATTGTAAATTACAAGCAACAGCCTATTATCTTGAAATGCTGAGTCCACATTTCACACATTTATATCAACCTCGGACGGTAGATGCATCTCATCCAGAGATATTTCTTGACTTCAACCGGTGTATATTATGTGAACTATGTGTGCGTGCTAGCCGGGAGATTGATGGGAAAAATGTATTTGGAATTTCTGGGCGAGGTATTGATTCTCGTTTAGTAGTGAATTCCGCAACCGGGAAGTTAGGAGACACTAATTTTTCTGCGACCGACAAGGCAGCTAAAGTATGCCCTACTGGTGCGATTCTAATCAAACGTCAAGGTTATAAGACTCCTATTGGCCGCCGTATTTTTGACGATAAGAAAATTGATGATGTGCAGGTAGAGTCAGGCCATGAGTAAGAATAAGAAAACTAGACTGGCAACCTGCTCTTTAGCAGGCTGTTTTGGGTGCCACATGTCATTACTTGATATTGATGAGAAACTGTTTTCTTTCTTGGAAGAAGTCGAGTTCGACCGTAGCCCATTTACTGATATCAAACATTGCGGACCATGTGATATAGGAATCGTGGAAGGTGGCGTGAGTAATGCAGAAAACGTTCATGTATTAAAAGAATTTCGAAAGCATTGTAAGGTGCTGGTGGCGATGGGGGCATGTGCAATTACAGGTGGCGTTCCTTCGCTGCGTAACAATATCGATCTGTGGGACTGCTTTCAGGAAATCTATCTATATGAGGGGGGATTAGAAGGAAATCAGATGCCTAATGACCCTGAATTACCTTTACCATTAGATAAAGTATATCCTATCTACGAAGTGGTAAAAGTCGATTACTTTCTACCAGGTTGCCCACCATCTGCGGATACGATTTGGAAGTTTCTTACTGACCTGATCGCAGGCAGGGAACCAAAGTTGAGCAACGAAATGGTGCGCTATGATTGAATCTTTCTTATGAGCTTTGAACTAGAAACTGCCGTTCATCCTGAAAACTTGAAGCGGGTCGTAATTGAGCCAGTTACAAGGGTAGAAGGCCATGGCAAGGTAACTTTGTTACTTGATGAAGATAATCGCGTTCATCAGGCACGTTTTCATATTGTCGAATTTCGCGGGTTTGAAAAATTTGTCCAAGGGCGACCTTTTTGGGAAGTTCCAGTTATGGTACAACGCCTTTGTGGCATTTGTCCGGTAAGCCATAATTTGGCTGCGTGCAAGGCGATGGATACAATAATTGGCGCAACCATTACCCCCTCTGCCGATAAACTACGTCGGCTTATGCATATGGGACAGATACTGCAATCCCACGCGCTACATTTTTTTCACTTGTCCTCGCCTGATCTACTATTCGGTTTTGATTCGGATATAGGCAAGCGAAATATTGCTGGAATTGTAGAATCATATCCAGATATTGCAAGGCAAGGGGTTGCATTGCGTAAGTATGGTCAAGAGGTGATTCGTCTTACTACCGGTAAACGAGTACATGGTACAGGTACTATTCCAGGAGGAGTAAATAAGAATCTTTCACGGGAAGAGCGTGATTATCTACGTCAGGAAATAGAACAGATCATAGATATGAGTTGCTCAGCCGTGAGGTTAATTAAGACAATCTATAGTGCTAGTCCAGATTTTCATAATAATTTCGGTTCTTACAGATCCAGTTTTATGAGTCTCGTGAGGGAGAATGGTGCGATGGATCTGTACCACGGGGGCTTGAGAGTTAAGGACGAATCTAATCAGACAATTTTTGATCATGTAGATTACAATCATTATTGGGATTACATCCACGAGGAAGTAAAGTCCTGGTCATACATGAAATTTCCGTTCGTTCGTTCACTTGGTACAGAGGAAGGTTGGTATCGAGTTGGTCCGCTAGCACGAGTCAACAATTGTGATTTTATCCCGACGTTATTGGCAGATAAAGAGCGCAAGATTTTTCTGGAGTTTTCTGGAGGAAGCGCAACTCAAGCAACTCTTGCTTATCACTGGGCACGCATGATTGAAATGTTGCACGCTGCCGAAGTAATTCAGGAGTTATTAGATGACAGTGACCTACAAAGCGACGATTTGGTAAGTAGTGGAGAAAGACAGTTACGTGGAGTTGGAGTGATTGAAGCGCCACGTGGAACTTTGATACATCATTATCGTATTAATGAAGACGAGCAGATCGTACGTGCTAATCTGATAGTAGCTACTACTCATAACAATCAAGCCATGAATGAAGCAGTTAGGCGAGTAGCATTGCAATATCTGGATAACCAGCAGATTACTGAAAGTTTGCTTAATCATATCGAAGTTGCAATTCGAGCGTTTGATCCCTGTCTTTCTTGTGCTACTCATGCTATCGGGAAAATGCCACTGGAGGTGGAACTAGTTGATGCGGATGGAGAAAGAATTCAACGTTTGATCAAGGATTCCAACGGACAGTATAGAAGTTGAAAGCATCGCTACTCATTTTTGGTTACGGAAATCCAAGTAGGGGTGATGATGCGCTTGGGCCTTTACTCTTAGAGCGTTTGCAAGAACTGAATCTGCCACATATAGAATTACTTACTGATTTTCAACTGCAGGTGGAGCATGCCTTAGATTTGAAAGGCCGAGAACGGGTATTATTTATTGACGCTAGTGTTTCTTGTTCAACGCCCTATACGTTTTCACGCCTGCTTGCAAAAAAAGATGCGAGCTATACTTCACACGTCATGAGCCCAATGGCTCTACTACATAGCTACATACAACTTTATGGAGACCCACCCCCTGCTTACCTTTTACAAATACAAGGAGAATGCTTCGAACTAGGTAAATCCTTAAGTAAGCTAGCTACAGCTAATTTAGAAGCAAGTTTTAACTTATTGCAAAGAATCTGTTCTAAATCTGCCCTACCCGAATGGGAACAATTTGCTGTGAAACAAAAAAGTTCTTAACCAGAATTTACTATTTTGAGTTAATAGTCCTATTATGATTGTAGGGCATCATTTACCTTTTGCTGAAGTACACTTATCAATTCTTGTTCAGAGTTAAAAATGATTGTATGACAGCTCTCATCAGCGTCCAGAGGTTCTTGAGTTTTAAGTTGGAATGAAAGTACCTCAGGAGTCGCCTCAGAAAGATCTTTACTTTCGTATTCACGTTGAATTAAACGTCTACGTAATTCTTCATTTTTAGCTAGACAGGTAACTATAACAAAAGGAACATTTCTTTCTTCAGCAAGCTGATGCATACTATCCCGCTGCCACCGTAAAAGGAAAGCTGCGTCAATGATAACTAGATAACCTGCTTCAAGTACTGAGCTGGCTAATCTCCGTAGTTCCTTATATGTATCTATGGTAGCCGAATCGGTATAGATGCCAGAGCCCACATCTGAGTCACTTTTTTTCTTAAGGGAGACTTTCTGAAGACGCTTACGCTCAACATCAGAGCGTATGCGTATTGCACCAAATTTCTCTAGCAGATGTTGAGATACGGTTGTTTTTCCTGAACCTGAAAGCCCATTAATAATGATCAATCCTGGTTTAGCAGGTATAGTAACTTTCCTTGCGTAACTAGCATATGCCGTATAAGCATTTAGTGCTGCTTCTTTGTCTTCAACACTGAGAGTTATCTGAGAAGCACGGATACGTGCGACCTTAGCGCGTACCATAGCACGATAAGTCTTATAGTATCGAAGGAGAAGCAAGCCTTCATAATCGCCTGTTTCCTGTAGATAGGCATTAAGGAATCGCCAAGCAAAATCCTGTCGATTGTGTTCCTCTAGATCCATGACGAGAAAAGCAACCTCATTCATGATATCGATCCAACGCAGGTTTGAATTAAACTCGATACAATCGAAAACCCGGATTTTTCCTTCTACCAGTACAATATTTCCAAGGTGAAGATCACCGTGACATTCTCGGACGAAGCTATGTCTGCGCCTTTGTTCGAATACTGATAGTAGAGCTTCATATTCAGTACGACTCCATGCTTCAATTTGTGATAAATGATTTAGTTCTACAGGCAGGTCAAGCATGACACGAATTTGCGTAAAATTCTGACACATAGATAATTTGATATCTGATGCGCAACCATAGTTCTGATTGCTTTTTGTACGTTCAATACGTTGATGGAAGGATGCAACTGTGGTTGCAAGTTCATCGATATGGTTAGTTGTCAATTCTCCGCATGCAAGAACATGGTTCAGTAATCCTTGTTGTGGGAACTGACGCATCCTTACAGCAAACTCTAAAATGTTTAACTCAGTGTCAACTTTCGGTTTTTGGGGTGTACCACTTATAGGGACAACACCTAAGTATAGATCTGGCGCTAATCTGCGATTTAATCGTAATTCTTCCTGGCAAAAAAAATGCCTGAGTTTCAGAGATGTAAAATCGAGGAAGCCCAAGTTAATGGCCTTTTTAACCTTATAAGCATAGCTCCCAGTTAGGAACACAAAAGAGATATGGGTTTCGATCATCCTCACGTTCTCAACTGTATGCGGGTAGCACTCAGGATTGAGTAATGCTTTAACAAGAACCCTCTGCTCCTTCTCAGTAGTGTTAATCTGTGTAATCATCAGTAGGACTAATATAGAGACTATTAATATTTTTTGTAAGTTAGTAATAATTAGGTATGGTACAAGAAAGTACCGAGATACACGCGATACTACTACATAGTTAGCTGGTGGTATCCGGAGTAGTAGTTGGATAAAATTTCAGCAGATTATTTGTCAGTTTCATTTTTGATAAAAATGGAGGTTTGTTGTTGAAAAGACTGAGAATTATTTTTTTTACTGCAATGTACGGCTTTGTTTGTAATTATTTTATCTTTCAGTCGGCTGTTTATGCTCAGGAAAATCTTGAAGCAACTATTGACTGTACAGATGTTAAGGTTAATTACGTAGACGATCCAACTCTAACTCGGGAAGAACGTATTTACCTTATGGACAAGGCTTTTTACAGCTCGTTAAATAAATTTGAGCTGTGTCAATCAGAAAAGAAGATGGCAGAAACCAATGGCGCTAATGGCGGAACTGGTGCTAATGGTAACTCCGGTGATTCTGGCGACTCATCAAGTAAAACTGAAGGTACATCTGCAGAGGAGTCTACTGCTAGTTCAACCATGTCTGGAACCGAGTTACCCAAAGTCAGTTCTGTACCACCAAGCGCGAATAATGAAAATAGTATGAATAAGGAAGACATTCCAGTTGTGAGTGGAAGTGGTAAGCTTCCTGAGGATATTCCATCAGCCGATAATGACAGCGCACTTGCCGCACAAATACGACACGCTGCTGAAAATGAGACTGATCCTGTTAAAAAAGCGCGATTGTGGAATGAGTATCGAAAATATATGGGATTGCCCCAGAAATAATAGGAGAGAAATCATGTTTCGCAAGAAAATTACCATTAGTCTTGTAGTGACCATCTGTATGGCTACTACATTTCTATTTTCTGGGTGTGCAACCAATAATCTCAAGTCATCGACAGCAGTTGGTCCTTCATTGTCATCTTCTTACTCAGAGCCAATAAATATCGATGTAGTGGGAGCCTTTCCTAAGATTGATGTCATTATTCCTGTATTTGATCCAGGGCTACCAGAAGATGAGGCTGATTATGAAGATGAAAATATCTGGCCAGAGTTACGCAGGGCAGAAGCCAATCGCTTTGCATATAAACTCAAAGAAGAATTAGATAAAACAGGGCAATTTGGTTCAGTCCGGGTAACTCCTGATAAATCAGCTACTGGAGAGTTGTATATACTAGGGCGAATTGAGGAGTCAAATGGCGAAGAAGTTGAAATATCAATAAAAGCTATTGATATCAGAGGAAGAGAATGGTTGGATCAAACTTATGAGCATGAGGTCTCTGAGGCCTTTCATAAAAGTATCAGAAATGGAGGAAGGGATTCTTACGACCCTGTTTTTGAAGAAGTAGCAGAAAAAGTGAATAAGATATATGTGGAAAAGAACCCAAAAATAATGGAAGACCTTACTTTTGTATCAGATCTTCGATTTGGAGCCAATTACTTAGATAGTGCATTTATACAATATTTCGAGGTTGATGGAGACCAATATAAATTGGTGAGTAAGCCCAGCGATGATGATCCAATGTTTCAGCGTGTAAAAGCGCTTAGAGTGCGGGATCAGCTTTTTTACGATAATTTACAAAATAATTATGCTGCTTTTTCTGCACAAATGAATGACAGTTATTTGATGTGGCAGGAACAAAGTTTGCTTGAAATTCAGGCGGAACGCTCAGCAAATCGGAAAGCCATTGGTCAAGCTATAGGAGGTGTAGCCCTTATAGGGCTCGGTGTTCTCTCAGCGGTTGCAGGTGCAAGTTCCAATTCAAATGCTGCTCAAGCTGCCGGTGCTATGGGGGCAATTCTTGGTGGGGTAGGGGGCGCTGTCTTAATTTCAGAAAGTTTTAAAACCAGCGAGGAAGCAAAAGTACACCGTGATTCGTTGAATGAACTAGGTCGATCTGTTGATCTAGAGTTAGCTCCACAGGTCATCACATTTGAAAAAGAAAGTGTTGAATTGACCGGTAATGTAAAAGAACAATCTAGGCAGTGGCGTAAGTTTTTGCAGAGATTATATACTGAAGAGAAGACTCCTGATGTTCAATTCTAATTATATAGAATAACGTGCTTGAAGAAAGACTCGAAGAAGCACGTCTTCGTAACACCAAGCTCAGAAAGAAAATAATAATTGGTTTTCTTATAACTATTTCTGTTTGTGGTTTTATATTACTTAGTTTGTCCTTTTTTAATTTCTCTCCATCAAAAGATGCGCCTGTTAAGGCTTCTACAAAAGAGAAGCTAGCTGAAGCCGACACAGAAAATGTTCGAGACGAATTTAAAGAAATACTTCAACAATATAAAACCGAGCTAGAGCCCCGTCTTCAAGAAGCTAATATTGAAAACTGGAATCAAAATGCTTTGTTCGAGATCAAAGAGCAAGAGAAGAAAGCGATGCTCAATTTTAGCAACGGTGATTACCCAAATGCACTAAAAAATATTCAGTTATTAAAAGCTAAAACCTTAGCGATTCTGAAAGAATCAGAAAATATTTTCAAAGAAAATATGGAGAAGGCCACTCTATTTTTGGCAGACGATCATTATGATGAGGCAAAGTTACATATTGAAAAAGCTTTGTTAGTTGCGCCAAAATCTCCAAAAGCGATCTCGCTCCAACAAGATATCGAAAAGCTCAAGCAAATGCTACCTCTTTTAAATAAAGCAAAGGCTGCCCGTGCTGAACACAACCTGCAAAAGGAATATAAATTGTTGCAGAAGATTTTGCAGATTAGTTTAGAGCGCACAGAAGTAGCTAAAAGATCAGATTTGCTAAAGCAACTGATCAAAAATAAGGAGTTTGATGCACATATTTCCTCTGGCTTTACTGAAATAGAAAACTTGCAAGTAAAAAAAGCCAGATATCATTACCAGGAAGCAAAGAAAATTGATCCCAAACGAAATGAACTTGAGGTGCTTTTAGGTCAGGTATTGGCACAAGAGAAAGAACTCCGA
>CAJIBK010000019.1_pt1 | contig 66534 bp, 63 predicted proteins | sample 9199341 | NCBI WGS metagenome assembly CAJIBK01 (sample SAMEA7708305, study PRJEB35096) | sediment metagenome | biome: marine neritic benthic zone biome [ENVO:01000025]; feature: sediment [ENVO:00002007]; material: shallow marine sediment [ENVO:03000034] sea grass bed [ENVO_01000059] ...
AATTTAGGAAACAGCAGTATTTGCTGCTACATTTCTCTGCTGCGATAAAATAAGACCGAAGATCGAGTCCGATGTCTGCAATACTTAATGATGAGTGAGCCACATCTCTAAGTAATTCTTCATAAGGACCAATATCAGCTTTCTGGGAAAACCCTTTATATAAAATTAATAGTTCGTGATCAATTCCTGCCGGATTCTTCAGGTACGATTCCAGAAAACTACGAAATGGCTCTATCCCGTTCTTTCTTCTTACCAAGTGAACCACACAGATGTCTGGCACGCTATAAATCTCCACTAAACATCTTAATCAGTCATTCTTGCACATTGATACTGTTAATTCGGGATGAATCCCCCCAAAACTCCATTGGCTCATAGTCAGGATAAGGGTAGTGACCAAGATTAAGCTCTATTGTCCATCCATTTTCGTACAACCACTTTTCAACTAATTTACGTATTGAGATCGGCTTTCCAGAGCAAATGTTAATAACTCCGAGATCCTTTTGTAACATAGCTAATCTAACTATATTAAGTGCTACCTCTTCTACAGGTAGATAATCACGTAACTGTTCGCCGCCGGACATATTAAATATTTTGTCCCCTCGTTCTACGGCATCTTTTAATTTAGTAAAAAGCGACGTACTAGACTGACCTTGACCATACATATAAAAGAGCCTTGTCCAGGTTAGATTAAATGGAGTAACCAATTTTAAAAACTCTAATTGCTGTCGCAACGCGTTTTTTGCATAACCATAAGGATTATTTGGATTGGCTATCATTTCTTCCGAAAGTGAGCCGGACTGCATCCCATATTCAAAGCAGGTTCCGGTTACAAGAAGCGAGGACAATCCTGACTCGATCATATTCTTAAGAAATTGGTATTGTCTCAGCAACTCCACTTCAAAGTGATGTAATGACTTGTAATTTGGCAAGCCACCCCAGGCAAGATGTATTAGATTATCGGGAGAACCAATTTTCTTAAAACAATTAGGTTCTGGGCGAGAGATATCCATCTCTATAATTCTGACATCCCTACTCAAATCAGCAGGAAGAGAACCACCACGGGTTATAGCAATAATTTCGACCTCTTGCTCCAACAATTTTGTTAAAACATGTCGCCCGATAAAACCACCAGCACCTGTTATGGCAATCTTCATATCAATCTACATTTAGTACTGGTACAAAAGTTACGAATCTGCCACCCCATTTACGAATATAGGATAACTGTTCTGTTATTTCATTCTTCAAGTTCCAAGGGAGTATCACTACATAGTCAGGACGCTCTTTATGTAGACATGCCTCCTCAACGATTGGAATATGGGAGCCTGGTAGAAATTTACCCTGTTTAGCAGGATTCCGGTCGACTACAAATGAAAGTAAATCAGAATTTATACCAGCATAGTTAAGCAAAGTATTACCTTTAGCTGCTGCGCCGTATGCCACGACGTTCTTACCTTGAGACTTTGATTCCATTAAAAACTTAATCAAATCATTTTTGATAACGTTGGCACGTTGCTGAAAGTCGGTATAATATTTTTTAGTTTTCATGCCCACTGAAACTTCTTGCTCAATTAACGCCTTAACCTTCGCGGTAGTATCATGCTTCCCATTATCTTTACGCTGAGCAAATACTCTTAAACTACCCCCATGTGTTGGAATCTCCTGAACATCAAAAATATGTAATCCATTAAGACTTAATATCCGGTCAACTGCTATCAATGATAAATAAGAAAAATGCTCATGATAAATCGTATCAAATTGAGTTTGTTCCATAAGACTCATAAGGTGTGGAAATTCAAACGTGGCTACTCCTTGCGGCTTGAGTAATTGAGTAAAGCCTTGCACGAAATCATTGATATCTGGCACATGAGCAAGCACGTTATTGGCGACCATTAAATCTGCCTGTTTACCCTGGGCAGTTAACTTTCTAGCAAGCTGAGTCCCAAAAAATTCCCCAATAATAGGAATTCCTTTTTCACATGCGGCTGAAGCTGTACTTGCAGTAGGTTCTATACCTAAACATGGAATACCTTTTGCTTTTACATATTGCAATAGATATCCATCATTCGCAGCAACTTCTATTACATTAGAATTTATATTTAATTCGAACCGCTTGATCATTTCTGCTACATAACACTCAGCATGACGTAACCAGGTGTTGGAAAATGAACTGAAGTAGGCATATTCTGCGTCAAAAAGCTCGTCTATTCCCGCGTAGTCCTCAGTTTGAACAAGCCAGCATTCAGTACAAACTAGTACTCTCAGAGGGAACCATTTCTCAGGGATACAAAGAGCCGATTTAGTCAAGTAAGCATTTGATGGTGGCGCATTACCAAGATCAATTAATGTTAGCTCAAGCTCCGCACTACAATGACGGCATTTCAAGAAGAAACTCCTTGAAAATCTCGCGAGACCATAGGATGCGAACGATCTCTATCAGAAACTTCCGTAATAGTAAGAGGCCAATTAATTCCTAGTGTAGGGTCCATAACATTCAGCCCAGCTTCTGCCTCAAGTACATATGGAGCAGTATGGAAATAAATTAATTCACAGTTTTCGGATAATGCCTGAAATCCATGTGCAAACCCCTCCGGAATCAACAGGCCACGATTATTTTGTGCGCTCAATTTCTCACCATACCATTGTAAGAAGGTAGATGAATCCTGACGTAAATCTACCGCAATATCAAATATCTCCCCCCTAAGACAATTTACCATCTTAGTCTCTGAATATGGTGGTTTCTGGTAATGCAGGCCACGAACAGCGCCTTTTAAAAGAGTAAGCGTATGGTTGACCTGACAAATCGGCTTACTGATACCTACATTTGTAAACTCTTCAGCACTATATAGTCGGCTTAAAAAACCACGTGTATCTTCAATAGACTTACGCTGAATAATCTTAAGTCCTGCAAGCGGGGTATCCAAAAATTCTAAGCGTGCCATAATCAAGCTACTAGCTTTGTTGTCTGATATGTCAAAATCTGCTCAAGGGTATGCTGATACATGTTTTCTCCTTTGCGCCAGTAATTGTGCCATTCTAGTGTTTTTTCCAGCGCAGTCTGTAGTTTCCAGCGTGCCTTCCAACCAAGCTGAGATTGTGCCTTACTACTATCTAATTTCAGATGATTAGCTTCGTGAAGTTGAACGTTTGTGTCTAATTGCCACGAAGCTCCGGGAGTAGAGGCTATCAGATATTTTACAATCCACTCTACGGTTCGTGCATCCTCATTTGCCGAACCAAAATTCCACGCTTCTGAAAAATGAATCCCATCATTAAACAGGTTCTCTGCCAACACTAGATAACCTGATAGTGGTTCTAAAACATGTTGCCAAGGACGAATAGCTTTTGGTGACCGGATAATAAGTACTTGTCCTGCATCAATTGCTCGCAAAAAATCAGGAATTAACCGATCTGGTGCCCAGTCTCCACCACCTATAACATTTCCTGCCCTTGCACTTGCAACGGCTATACCTGAATTCTGAAGGAATGATCTTCTATATGCAGAAGTAATTAATTCGGAACAGGCTTTACTGCTGGAATATGGGTCGTACCCACCCATTGGCTCATCCTCTCGATACGGCCGTTCCCATTCTCGATTTTCATAGCATTTATCAGTTGTTACATTAACTACAGCTTTAACAGAAGGCGACTTTCTAACTGCCTCAAATAAATTAACGGTACCCATTACGTTAATTTCATAAGTCTCTATTGGCTCAGCATAAGAGTAGCGAACCAACGGTTGTGCAGCAAGATGAAATACAATGTCAGGTTGAACAATTTGTATTGCATTTACCAGTGCAGATACATCCCGGGTATCAGCAATAGTATTACTCGCCACAACTTCGCATACCTTGGCAACTGTAAAAAAGTTTGGTTCAGTAGGTGGATCTAGTGAATACCCATGAACTTCTGCGCCCATAGACTGCAGCCAAAGTGATAGCCAACCTCCTTTAAAGCCTGTATGCCCAGTAAGAAAAACTCGCTTGCCTCGCCAAAATTCATGGTTTACTTCCATGACTTCCATGGTGCTCTACTTTCAAGCCATAGCTCTTCAAGATAATTTTTATCACGTAATGTATCCATTGGTTGCCAGAAACCTTCATGCTCAAATGCTACTAACTCACCGTCGTTAGCTAGCCTAACAAGAGGGCTAGCCTCCCAAGAAGTTAAGTCCCCATCAATGTAATCCAAACACTTTGGAGACAGGACAAAGAACCCGCCATTAATTTTTCCTCCATCACCTTTTGGTTTTTCAATGAAGCCAAACACCTTCTCTCCATCCATATTTAACGCACCATAACGACCAGGAGGTTGTACAGCAGTAACAGTAGCTTTTTTACCATGCTGCTTATGGAAATTAATAAGTGCAGTAATATCAACATCTGCGACCCCATCACCATAGGTAAAACAAAAAGCCTCATCATCCCTTACAAAGCTCTCCGCTCTTTTTAGTCGGCCACCAGTTAAAGTCTCATCGCCAGTATCAATGAGAGTAACCCGCCAAGGTTCAGCATTCCGTTGATGCACATCCATTTTATTAGAAGCCATGTCAAAGGTAACATCTGACATATGCAGGAAATAATTAGCGAAATACTCCTTAATCACATAACCTTTGTAACCACAGCAGATCACAAAATCATTGATGCCATGTGATGAGTAAATCTTCATAATATGCCAGAGGATTGGTTTACCACCAATCTCTATCATAGGCTTGGGCTTAAGATAGGTTTCCTCCGAAATACGAGTTCCAAGCCCTCCAGCAAGAATTACAACTTTCATTACTTTTTTCCTTTTTTTATCTGGCTAAATGTATATTACAAATTAAACAAATAACAAATGGTTATATTATATATAGAGAAAGTTATGAGGCATACACTGTTGATATAGATGATACGTCGCGTATGTAAAATAATATTTATTACGCCTACAATATTCCAGTATTGATAACCTCAAGTTAATATGTTGGTTAGCATTCATGAGTAGTGCCCATATCCTGCGAGAGAGGTAGAAATTGTTTAATAAAGTCCTCATAACTTTTAGAAATACCTTCAAGCAGTCCGACTTTTGGAATCCAGTCAAGTTTATTAATATTCGTACTATCGAGCAACTTGCGAGGCGTTCCATCTGGTTTACTAGGATCAAAAATAATCTTACCTTCGAAGCCGACGACTCGTTTGACCATTTCAGCCAACTCGCCGATAGTAATATCCTTGCCGCTTCCAATATTGATAATAGGTGGAATTAAAGACTGTGGTTTTAAGATTGAGTTAAATGATTCATTTGTTAGGTTCATCAGGAAAACAGAAGCATCTGCTAAGTCATCACAATAAAGAAACTCTCTTTTAGGCGTGCCTGTTCCCCATACTACTACTTCATTGTTATCTTGCGTTTTGGCCTCATGAAATTTTCGAATTAATGCTGGAATAACGTGTGCCTTAATAGGATCATAACTATCACCAATGCCATAAGTGTTTGTAGGCATGACTGCAAAAAATTGAGTGCCGTATTGTCGATTATAACTCCAGCATTGTTCAATCCCAGCTATCTTAGCAATAGCATATGGGCGATTTGTTGGTTCTAGCGGACCTGATAGAAAATATTCTTCCTTGATAGGTTGAGGACAATCACGCGGATAAATACAAGAAGAACCAAGGAGCAATAAGCGCTTAACACCATGTCGATATGCCGCTTGTATAACATTATTCTGGATAGCGAGATTAATAGAAATAAAATCAGCAGGATAAATATTATTAGCAAGGATTCCACCAACTTTGGCAGCAGCAAGAAAAACAAACTCTGGCTTTTCTGCTGCAAAAAAATCTTCAGTCGCAACCTGATCAGTAAGATCAAGATTAGCATGAGTACATGTAACTATATTTTTATAGCCATTTGCTTGCAGACCTCGCAATAAAGCGGAGCCAACTAAACCACGATGCCCAGCCACATATATTTTATTGTTAGGATTCAATTAGTTATTATTTGTTTAGTGTGTTGAAACAAATACAATATCATGCATATTTCTTACGAGATGGACTATGAGATAAGCAATCATTACATTTATAAAAACTAGTAGTTTAGTTCATCGCTCTAAGCATTATGATCGTAAGCAACAAAACCGTGTTTCTTTACCAGTTCATCGCGTTCAGCAGATCTCAAATCTTCTCTAACCATTTCAGAAACTAGTTGTTTGAAGCTAATTTTTGGAGCCCAGCCAAGTTTCTTTCTAGCTTTTGAAGAGTCCCCTAGCAACGTATCAACCTCGGTCAATCGGAAATAATGCGGGTCTACGCGAACAATAACACGGGGCTCAGCATTCAAAGAATCAGAAACTAAGTAACCTAATTCTTTTTTTCCACTACCTTCCCAGCGTATAACTAAGTTAAGTTCTTCAGCAGCAGCATTAATAAAATCACGGACACTATATTGCACGCCAGTAGCAATAACAAAATCTTCCGCATGTTTTTGTTGTAGCATCAGCCATTGCATTTCAACACAATCCTTAGCGTGTCCCCAATCACGTTTTGCGTTTAGATTTCCAATGTAAAGACAATCTTGTAGACCAAGTTTAATGCGTGCCAGAGCACGTGTAATCTTTCTTGTTACAAATGTTTCCCCACGCACTGGACTTTCGTGATTAAACATAATCCCATTACATGCATACATACCATAAGCTTCACGGTAATTAACTGTAATCCAATGAGCGTATAGCTTGGCAACCGCATAAGGGGATCGGGGATAAAAAGGCGTAGTCTCTTTTTGAGGCGTCTCTTGTACCAACCCATATAATTCAGAAGTAGATGCCTGATAAAAACGGACTTTTTTTTCCAAGCCAAGAATACGAATCGCTTCCAGCATACGTAATGCGCCTAGAGCATCAGAATTAGCAGTATACTCTGGCTCCTCAAATGACACCGCAACATGACTTTGTGCAGCAAGATTATAAATTTCATTTGGTTGCACCTGCTGGATAATGCGTACCAAGCTACTAGAATCAGTCATGTCACCATGATGTAGTATTAAATTTCGGTTCTGTTCGTGAGGATCCTGGTATAAATGTTCAATCCGATCAGTGTTGAACAATGAAGTTCGGCGCTTGATTCCGTGTACTTCATAACCCTTATTCAATAGAAACTCGGCAAGGTATGCACCATCTTGCCCAGTAATACCCGTAATCAAAGCAACTTTTTCTTTTTGCATTGCTCTAACCTCATTTTTAACACGTATGAAATCTAAAATATACCCGGTACATGCGCTAATAATTATGATTAGCTAATTTGCCATGTTTATATAGTATTGTAAAACCGCCTCTTAAAATGAAAGCATAATTCCTTTTACTGCAGTACTTTATTTATCTGCACTAAATCCTCCTCATCAAGCTCACCCGCCTCTGCCTTAAGCCTCAATCGTGACATGAGCAAATTAAAATGTGCCTGAGCTAGGTTTCGCTTTGCTGAAAAATACAGTTGTTGCGCATTTAACACATCGACTTCAACCCTTATACCAACTTCCTGGCCAAGTTCGGTGGATTCCAACTGTTTCTGACTGGATATTACAGCCTGTCTCAGTGCCTTCACCTGGGCAGTACCGTTAGTGACATTAAGATACTGCTGGCTCACTTGAAGCTCAGTGTTACGACGAGTATCTTCCATATCCTGACGTACTTTATCTTGATTTGCTAGAGCCTCACGAACACGCGACTGCACAGAAAAACCACTGAATATCGGAACATTAAACTCAATACCTATTTGCTTTGATGTAATATCTATTGCACGTCCGGTAATAGACCCGCCTATACCTTCCTGGTCACTATAGAGTGCGACCAAATCAACTGTCGGGTAATGCCCTGCCCTGGCCCTTTCAACCTCTTTTTTTGCGATTTCGTAAACAGACTGTTGAACACGAATTGTAAGGTTATTCGATTCAGCTACAGAGAGCCAATCTTGCAAATTTGTATACTCTAAAGGAAATAAATCAAGATCGATTTCTTCCGCGCGTGCAAGCTTTTCTGGATAACGGTCAGTAATCTTCTGCAATGCACGTTTACTAACTTCAAGCGTGTTCCTGGCTACAATTTCCTGAGAAACGGCAAGATCAAAGCGTGATTGGGCTTCGTTGGCATCAATTATGGTAGAAGTACCTACCTCAAAGTTTCGTTTGGCCTGCTCAAGTTGCTTGCTAATGGCTTTCTTCTGGTTTTCTGCTACATCAAGATTGAATTGAGCTATTAATATATCCAAGTATGCCTGTGCCACGCGCAAAATCAGATCCTGAGCGGCTATAATGAATTGTGAGTCAGCCTGCATGACCTGGATTTTCGATTGTTCATAGACGATAAAATTTTCCATACGGAAAAGTGGCTGGGTCGCTGTGATAGTCAAGCCGAATCTATCAATCGTATTTTCAGGACCCCTATTTGTGTCTATGAGCTGTCTCTGGCGTATACCTGAAAGCGTAAGTGTAGGAAGTAGCCCTGCCCTTCCTTGGGGTATTTTTTCCTGGGCTGCCTTATGTGCAGCTCGGGCTGCAGCATATTGTGCATCCTGCTCCAGCGCGTCCCGGTAAATGTCCATTAGATCAGCAGCTTTTAGCGGGGCATGAAGACTTAACCCAATAATTAATACTACATAAATGTATGGCGAGATAGTCACGTTAATTCTAAGTTACTCTTCCATAAAACAAAAAGAAATTGTTGTCCGATAAAGGATTGCTTTAGATATTAGATAATCTGACCGCCAGAGGACTAGCAAGAAATTAGAAAGCAAATTGTTTTATTCTCTGCGCATTCCTAAGTGGAGGAATACTGGTCTCAAACAGGCCAACAGTGCTATAAGCACCTTCCTCCTCACACGTAACTAGTATAGCCTTCATCACTGGTGCCTCACCTACTACCGCAAATAGGCGTCCACCAGCTACTAGACTTTTCTGAAACATATCAGGCAAAATAGGTGTAGATCCGGTTAGTACGATAACGTCGTAAGGTCCTTGTCTGGACCAACCATGGGAAGCATCTCCTATTTCCAAAGTTACATTTTCTATGTTATGGGATTGGAGATTTTTTTCTGCAACTATTTTTAACTCTGGCACAATTTCAACGCTGTATACATGACCACCTTTCTTGGCCAATAATGCAGTCATGTAACCGCTTCCACTACCTACCTCCAATATTTTATCGCTCTTTCTAATTTGTAATTCTTGTAAAATACGTGCCTCCATCTTGGGGGAAAGCATCACTTCACCGTATCCCAGTGGAATTTCCATATCTACGAATGCTAGAGAGCGATAATCTATAGGGACAAACTCCTCACGCCGTATCTCCAGCAGTAGTTTGAGGACTGCAGGATCTAGCACATCCCATGGACGAATTTGTTGTTCTATCATATAGAAACGAGTTTGTTCTAAATTCATATTGATATTTCCTGATTAATCCTTCGTATACTTGCAATTATTCCATATTTCCTTTAGTTTCACAGCAGAAGCTGGGGGTCCACTTCCAGAAACATGGAAGATTGGTGAGAGAGTCCCTTAACACCTGACACGGGTAATGCCGCCGTAGGGAAGCTGGAAGTAACTCTCCTGCTCCTGATGGCGTTTCAAGGAGAGTACTATGAATTCTGCAGTTATAAAACCTACTAAATTTTCAAACCGAACAGCAAAAGTAGATGCTGCAGCAATTAAGCCTTTACCTAACTCCCGAAAAGTATATGTGCAGGGCTCTCGTCCCGATATTCGAGTCCCTATGCGTGAAATCAGTCAAACTGATACACCTGCCAAAAGAGGTACAGAAAAAAACCCGCCAATTTACGTTTATGATACTTCTGGCCCTTATACTGATCCTGCAGCTAAAATCGATATCCGGTCTGGCTTACCCAAACTGCGTGAAAGTTGGATAGCTGAGCGGGACGACAGTGAGATTCTCACTAAATCTGCTTCCAATTATGCCAGAGATTATCAGGCTGATCCTAAACTTGCAGAAATGCACTTTGACATAAAACACCATCCACGATGTGGAAAATCAGACGCAAACGTTACACAAATGCACTATGCCCGCCTTGGTATAATTACTCCAGAAATGGAATATATCGCAATCCGGGAAAATCAGCGATGTGAAGAATTAGCTGAACAATGCCAAAATTCTCCTAACCCTCACCAACACCCTGGGAATAGGTTTGGCGTTTCACCACCTCAGCACATTACTCCAGAATTTGTTCGCGACGAAGTAGCGCAAGGTCGTGCCATTATCCCCGCCAATATTAATCATCCTGAATCCGAGCCAATGATTATTGGACGAAACTTCCTTGTAAAAATTAATGCCAACATAGGGAATTCAGCGCTTGGATCAAGCATACAGGAAGAAATTGAGAAAATGACATGGGCTATTCGCTGGGGTGGAGATACAGTAATGGACCTTTCTACTGGAAAAAATATTCATGAAACTCGTGAATGGATTATTAGAAATAGTCCTGTTCCGATTGGAACCGTACCAATTTATCAAGCATTAGAAAAAGTAGATGGTATGGCCGAAAACCTAACATGGGAAATTTTTCGTGATACCTTGATTGAACAAGCAGAGCAGGGAGTTGACTATTTCACCATTCACGCAGGAGTAAGACTTGCTTATATTCCAATGACAGCAAAACGAATGACTGGCATCGTATCAAGAGGTGGATCTATTATGGCCAAATGGTGCCTTGCACATCACCGCGAAAGTTTTCTATACACCCACTTTGAAGAAATCTGCAAAATTATGAAATCCTACGATGTAAGTTTTTCATTAGGTGATGGCTTGCGTCCTGGTTCAATTTATGATGCTAACGACGAAGCACAATTTTCAGAACTAAAAACCCTTGGTGAATTAACTCAGGTTGCCTGGAAACATGATGTGCAAGTGATGATAGAAGGGCCAGGGCATGTTCCTATGCATCTTATTAAGGAAAACATGGATTTACAGTTAAAATATTGCCATGAAGCACCCTTCTATACACTTGGCCCACTCACTACCGACATTGCGCCTGGCTACGACCATATTACTTCTGCTATCGGTGCCGCCATGATTGGTTGGTATGGTACCGCAATGTTATGTTATGTCACACCCAAGGAACATCTTGGCTTGCCTGATAAGAATGATGTGAAAGATGGAATCATAACTTACAAAATTGCCGCCCATGCGTCTGACTTAGCAAAAGGTCACCCCGGCACACAAATCCGTGATAACGCACTCTCCAAGGCCCGTTTTGAATTTCGATGGGATGACCAATTTAACCTCAGCCTCGATCCCGACAAGGCAAAGCAGTTTCATGATGAGACCCTTCCTCAGGATGGTGCAAAACTTGCCCATTTCTGTTCTATGTGTGGGCCACATTTTTGTTCTATGAAAATTACCCAAGATATTCGTAATTATGCCGATAATATGGGAATTAGTGAGAATGAAGCATTGGAAAAAGGTATGAAGGAAAAATCAATTGAGTTTGTAAATAAAGGATCTGAAATCTATAGCAAAACATAGTCATTCAGGCAACAAATTCCAAGGCTAATTCATTGACCCAAAGAAAAACTTCATTGTTGATTACCATAATTATGAAAAATAAAATTGTTCAGCAGCAATCAACACTGTTAAATAAGTTGAGTTATTCTTACTCAATAGCATTTTGACTTATTTGAATTTACTCATGTTTGTCTGTAGTCAAACTTTTTTCTAAAAGATAGTTGCACATGGACTGGTTCCAGCTTACTAAAGCATTGATCCTTGGTATCGTTGAGGGTCTAACCGAATTTCTACCAATTTCCTCTACCGGCCATCTCATATTGGTGGGTGATTTGCTCGATTTTAATGATGAGAAAGGTAAGGTTTTTGCAATCGTAATTCAGCTAGGCGCTATACTTGCCGTGTGCTGGGAATATCGCATCAAAATTGGTAATACACTTGCCGGTATAGGAACACGCAAAGATTCAAATCAATTTGTGTTAAATCTATTTATCGCATTTTTACCTGCAGCAATTCTGGGATTACTGTTCATTAAAATTATAAAACAATACCTATTCCACCCAACATCAGTGGCGATTGCTTTGATTGTTGGTGGAGTGATAATTCTATGGGCCGAACGTAGAAAACATGTAGTAGATGTAGAAGAAGTAGAAGATATGGACTGGAAACATGCCCTAAAAATAGGATTAATGCAATGCTTAGCGTTAATCCCTGGTACTTCTCGCTCTGGTGCTACTATCATTGGTGGGTTATTTTTTGGGTTGTCACGTAAAGCTGCAACGGAGTTTTCTTTCTTTCTCGCGATTCCCATCATGTTTGCTGCAACGTTCTATGACGTTTACAAGCATCATGAGTTACTTCATTACAACGATATCGGTATGTTCGGCATTGGTTTCGTAGCCTCTTTTATTAGTGCATTGTTAGCAGTACGAGGATTAATACGCTTTATCAGTAGCCATGACTTTACGGTATTTGCTTGGTATCGTATTATTTTCGGAATAATAGTTTTAGTTGCAGCTTATTCTGGACTTGTTAAATGGTCAACTACCTAATCGTAACGACATCTTCTGTATAAGCTATGTCAGCCTTGTACCCATGGCAGCCCTCCTGCTTTCCATCCGCCCTTAATACCGCGATGACCACTTGCGTCTTTGTCTCCTTCAAAACCTTCAAGAATATTGTAGCAATTTTGATAACCTGATTCTGAAGCAGCTGCAGCAGCTTGATTTGAGCGAGCTCCACTGCGACATATAAACATCACAGGTGAATCTTTTGTTGGTACTTTCTTTGAAAGATGGCCAAGAAAATCTGGATTTATCTGCATAGCAGGATAGGATTGCCACTCAATCTCGATTGCACCTGGAATTCTTCCTACCCAATCCCACTCTGCTTTTGAGCGTACATCTATCAATTTAGCCTCTTGGTTTTCCTGCAAGACGACAAGTGCCTCTGCAGGAAGAAGCGCACCTTCATACGGCAAATTCATTTCTTTGGCTCTTAATTTTGCTCTTTGAAGTATATCGGCAATCGTCTCCATATTTATGTCCAATAGTTAAGAGTTAAAACATGTAATGTTATTACATTCATATAGTTGTTATTTAGCAACACTAATATATTTACTATTTTGCCACGTTTATCGGTAAATATAACAGTTAATAACTGCTAAATTTTAAAATTTAAGGGTAATGCCTGATGTCATAATTATTTGTTTTGAGGTAATAACATCGTTCGTCCTGATATAATTCAATATATGAATAGTATTTCGCTGTTTTCTTTTGCTATATAAGATTACAAACCTAGTTTGGAGAAAAAAATGGCAGTAGAAGATGTTTTAAAAATGATTAAAGACAACGAAGTAAAATTTGTTGATCTACGCTTTACTGATACTAGAGGTAAGGAACATCATATAACTGTTCCATCACATGCTTTCAATATTGAAAAATTTGAAGATGGTCTCGCATTCGATGGTTCATCAATTGCTGGCTGGAAAGGTATTCAAGCCTCCGATATGCTATTGATGCCTGATCCTGACACTGCCAATTTGGATCCGTTCATGGATGAAGCCACGCTACTTCTCACCTGTGATGTTGTAGAACCTTCAGATGGGCAAGGTTATGATCGAGATCCACGCTCTCTGGCACGTCGTGGTGAGGCATACCTTAAATCAACTGGCATTGGTGATACTGCCTATTTTGGTCCCGAACCTGAGTTCTTTATCTTTGACTCTGTAACTTGGCATACTGACATGTCTGGTTGCTCGGTTAAAATTGAATCAGGGGAAGCTGCATGGAGCTCGCTTGAAAAGTATGAAAGCGGTAATATTGGCCACCGCCCCATGGTTAAAAGCGGTTATTTCCCAGTTCCTCCTGTTGACTCTCTACAAGACATCCGTTCAGCAATGTGTCTTGCACTTGAAGAAATGGGTGTAGAAGTAGAAGTCCACCACCATGAAGTCGCTACTGCTGGTCAATGTGAAATAGGTACTAGATTTAGCAGCCTAGTGAAACGAGCAGACTGGACTCAGATACTCAAGTATGTAGTGCATAACGTCGCTCATTCATATGGCAAAACAGCGACATTCATGCCCAAGCCTATTGTTGGTGACAATGGTTCTGGAATGCATGTACATCAGTCGATTTGGAAAAATGGTCAGAATCTATTTTCTGGAAATAGTTATGCAGGGTTATCTGAAATGGCTTTGTTTTACATAGGCGGAATCATCAAGCACGCTAAGGCTCTAAACGCTATTACTAATCCAACCACAAATTCCTACAGGCGATTAATTCCTGGTTATGAAGCCCCTAGCAACCTTGCTTACTCGGTAAGCAATCGCTCTGCCGCTGTGCGCATCCCACATACCAATAATCCTAAAGAACGCCGTGTCGAGGTACGGTTTCCTGATCCCGCTGCCAACCCCTATCTTACGTTCACAGCACTAATGATGGCTGGATTGGATGGTATCCAGAACAAGATTCACCCTGGTGATCCCATGGATAAAAATCTTTATGATTTACCTCCTGAAGAAGCGGCTAAAATTTCAAACTCCTGCGCTTCACTTGATGAAGCGCTTACTAACCTTGACAAAGATCGCGATTTCCTTATCCGTGGAGATGTATTTTCAAATGACATGATTAATGCCTACATAGATCTAAAATTGGAAGAAATCACACGCATACGTATGACAACACATCCGATTGAGTTTGATATGTACTATAGCTTGTAATTTATATAATCTCTAAATACTTCCGGCAAAATTTAATTCGAGACAGAAAGTGTCAGTTAAGAAGCAGGTATTCGGATCAACTCTTCAACATAGCCTTTTCGCATCCAATATAACCCCCTATGCACAATCAAATTATTTAAGTCCTCAACAAATAAATCTCTAACACGGAATTTATTTGCTTCATGATTTATTGACAGGAAAATATTCGTAGATACTTTAATTTTGTCCCAATAAGACTGAGCAACATCAAAATCCATCTCTGTCAAACTGTCAACATTTAAGATTAGATCATATGTTTTATCTCCTGCGAAGAAAATTTCTGGTACAACTATCTTAACCCTATTTTGATCACCATCAAATTGTTCGCCGCCCAAGCAAATATTCTCTTCACCAAGTGCTCTCCCCAAAAAATACCCCTGTGCAACAGTAGTAATAGGAAGATCGACAATCGTGTAATCTTTTATCCCTAGCTCATTTGCATAAAACGCTGTACGACCCAACCCTGCTCCAATTTCTAGTACACGCGGATTCTGGATTCCTTTTAGTAACTGTTTTATGCGCCATGCTTGATAAAGTGCTTGCGGCACTCGATAAGAAATTACTCCACGGGAGGAACCTAACCCATGTTCACTTTCAAATGGATTAGGCATAGAAAAAGGAATACATGCCTTATCTATTCCAGCTAATATATCTTCAGTCTTACAAAGCATTCTATTTTTAAATTTACTCGCTGGATTATCTATAGAAATCGCCCCAACTGATTCAGCAAATCTTACTAGGCCATCAAGACAGGCTTTCGCATAGGCCTTCTGAGCACTTTTTTTATTAAAAATACCATGAAAAGTTTTTGTTAATATGTCAAATCCATAGAATAAATCGCTAGTTTCAGGATTCCTTAAAATTTCAGTTACTGCTTTTTCATTACCTTCAATTAGTTCCCGATGGATTGGCTGGTGATATTTGGTAAAGAAAACTGTCCACATTGACTCGCCTAGATCTGCTTGGGTCGCTCTTTGATAAGCTGCTATTATTCTTTTTATAAGTTCTTTGTCATAAACTCGCATATTAGCTAAATTTGTTACAACAGCTGGCTCAGCATCAAGCAAATTATCTGGATGATATATGGGTGGAGCAGTGTAAGAAGTTTTTCTCGCCCTCAAAAACTCGTATATTTTGTGCTCTAATTCGCGCAGCCTGAATTTTGTATCCTCTTTCATATTTTCCTTTAATACAGAATTAAAATATGGTGCAGATTTAGTCCCAAAGCACCATGCTCGTCTATGACTTGGCGCTGAACAACATTGCAAGGAATATTAAAATGTAAATATTCATGCTTAGCTTTGCAAGCACCACAAATAAGTCTACAAGTAGATTGAAGATCCTACTTTTATGTAAATTCAAAAATAGCGATGATAGGATACACTTATGCAGAAAACTAGGCGATCAGATTTTTATCTATAACTTGCATGACAGTGGCAAAGGTAACATATGGATTTATGCCAAACTACTATACCTTAATAGTAAACTATAAATATTTTAAAAGGACTAAAATTTGGATCTCTTTATCTTCTCTATATAGCTTCACTATTAGATTGCCTGTATTTATCTGAGTTTAACTGTTTAAAAAGGAAAATATCTGATGAATTTTTTTACTATTTCTGTATTTATTACTTTTTTCCTTGCCATTGTAGCTTGTGACATGGAAGCACCTGAAAGAAAAGATATGATGAAAAAATCAGGTACCTTAGGAAGCGAAATTACACCTGAAGGAGAACTACCATCAATAATGACTGAGGGATTAACTTCAGAAGAAAAATCTATGCTTGCAGAAGAAATATTGCCGAATGCTTCACCTGACGACCTGACCCCAGAAGAAAGATTTCTCAAGCTGAGAAAAGACGCGGACTCAGGTGATGCTCAGGCACAAAACACTCTCGGTGTAATGTATTTCACTGGAGAAGCTATATCTAAAGATGAAACTGGTAAAATCCTAAAAAATGATCCTGCCACTGCTGCTGCATGGTTCCATAGATCTGCTCTACAGGGCTACGCTGATGCTCAATTTAATCTTGGATTAATGTATGCCAACGGTGAAGGCGGGCTAGAGAAAGATACCGTTAAAGCTGTTGAGTTTTTTCGGAAAGCTGCCGCCCAGGGAAATGCTGATGCACAAAATAATCTTGGTGCTATGTATCACCTAGGCGAAGGTGTAACAAGAGACCTTACAAAAGCAAAAGAATGGTACACAAAGGCTGCAGCACAAGGAAATATCGATGCGCAAGCTAACCTTGATACTATGGAATGACAAACAATAATATTACTTAAAAACGAAGTATCGTTATGCTCATTTATCTAAAACTACGCTGCTTCTTAAATCAAAATCTATCAGTAATTACTACTTCTTCTATAGCTAACCTTCCATCTCGAGCCCAAGCATCTTTAATTCCTTTCCCAATAGCAACAAACATTGCTACAACGTGATCATCAGGTAAATTGATAAGCTTTCCTACCTTATCAAAATCAAAACCAACCATAGGGCATGAGGCATAGCCCATTTCCTGGGCCGCTAACATTAGAGTCATTGCTACAATGCCACAAGAACGCATTGCCTCATCCCGCTGTACCTGCTCATGCCCGTTATAGAATTTCTCAATCGATGGAAGTATAAAATCCTTAACCGGTTGTGGTGCGTTTCTCCAATAACGATCTGGTTCCTTAGCCCAAGATTTCAAATCTGCAGTTAGCACTATGAGTAATGAAGCATCGGTAACTTGCGCTTGGTCCCAGGCTACCTTACGAATTTTACGTCGTAACTCAAGATCCTGTACCAACAAAAAACGCCAATTCTGAATGTTAAAAGATGTAGGAGAAAGTAACGCAAGTGACATAAGTTGATTGATCTCATCATCACAAATTAGATAGCTAGGATCAAATGCTTTGACGGCTCGGCGTGATTTAATGGCAGTTGATACATTCATTTTATTCCCCTAAAAATAAAATATACTTTCCCAAAATAGGACTATTTTAATGAGAAAACATATAGATAGTCTTTTAAACAGATCTAATAGATTTTTCAAGAATGTCACTAAAACTTTACCCATACAAATGCTTATTACATATATATGGTCATATATAGTCCATAGTATATAATTGGTAATACAATATACTTTTACTCTGGTAAAAATTTTTCTTCATCAGAACCTCAATGTAATCAACCGATTACTTATTTTATTAGAACCATCTATTTCACACAAAATATTGCAACTTTTCATGAATATTAGTAGTCTTATACTTTATTACGCTTAATATTGGCTGTTAACCAAGGAGAACATATGCAACCTGAACTACGATTTCCAACCCAAACACCTCAGACAAAAGAATTTTTAATTGTACGTAACAAAGTTTTACGTAATACCTTCTGGATGCTTGGCCTGACCATGATTCCTACAGTAATCGGAGCAATGATTGGAATGAGCACAAATTTCTCGTTTCTTGCTCAGTCCCCCATTATGGGCATGGTAGTGATGTTGGCTGTGATGTTTGGATTCATATTTGCAATAAGGGCCACCCGAAACAGTATATGGGGAATTGTCCTGCTGTTTGGATTCACTTTTTGTCTTGGTTGGTTCCTTGGACCACTACTTAATGCTGCACTACAGTTCAGCAATGGCCCCCAATTAATAGGTCTTGCTGCCGGAGGTACCGCTACTATCCTCTTTGCTTTAGCGGGATACGCCACAGTGACACGTAAAGACTTTGGTTTTATGGGAAATTTCCTGTTTGCAGGGATAATCTTATTGTTAATTGCAATGGTTGCAAACATATTCCTTGCGATACCAGCAGCATCTCTAGCTATCTCAGCAATTGCAGTATTATTATTCTCTGGCTTTATTTTGTATGACGTAAGCCGCATTGTAAATGGCGGTGAAACGAACTATGTGATGGCAGCACTTGGCATGTATCTTAATATTTTTAATCTCTTCGTACATTTGCTTCATTTATTGATGGCGTTTGCAGGAGAGAGAGACTAATTACCCCTCATAGGACTTCTCTTATATAGGGTGGCTGGTAAGCCACCCTTTTCTATTACAGCTTCTTATATTTAGATTTGATTAAATGTCATTAATACTTATTTAGTATTCCACTGAGTCAAAAACTCTATCCAGTGTAGTTCACTAGATTTTTTCAAGGTAGTACGAACCATTTCACTCTCATAAAGATATTGTTCTTTGTCTAGAATACCTCGTATAAGCTGAAAGCGCAGAAATAAAAGATAAGTATTTACTACATCAGTTTCGCAATAGTTTCGAATAGCCGCTATCTCTCCCTTCTGAAAAGAATCCCATACCTGTGAACCATCCATTCCAAGTTTTCCAGGAAAACCTATCAGTATGGCTAGATCATTAAGTGACACATTTGCACGTGGTTGATACATTGCCAGTAAATCCATCAAATCCAAATGACGGTTATGGTAGCGACTTAGATAGTTGTTCCATTTGAATTCCCTATCATTTTCGCCCACCTCCCAATAGCGACTTGCTTGGATACCATAAATCATGCTTCGATAATGCAAAACTGGCAAATCAAACCCGCTACCATTCCACGAAACCAGCTGAGGAGTATATTTATCAATACCTTCAAAAAATCGTTGAATAAGTTCTGTCTCAGTATCTTTCGTACTACCCAGAGACCATATACGAAAATCGTTTTTATCACGCAATGCGCAAGAAATCGCAACAATTTTATGCATATGTAAGGGTAAAAAGTCATTACCGACAGTCTGACGGCGAGACTGAAATGCCATCTCAACAATGTCTGTAGGAGTAAGGTCTGAATTCAGCTTATAAAGCTTGCGAAGCCCATCAGCATCGGGCACGGTTTCAATGTCAAAAACCAGAACCGAAGTCAATTTATATCCTCATAAATAGTTTGACTGTATTCATTACAACTGAAGAACAAGTATATAAATGATTACTTTTACAGCATGAATGAAAACCACACTCTTTGATTAGATTTACTTGCTATCATGATTCAGAAAAAACTCCGGTTGAAAGGTACCGGTCGCCTCGATCACACACTATAAAAACAATCACTGAATTTTCTATTTCAGCTGAAACTTCAAGCGCGGCTGCTAATGCACCGCCAGATGAAATTCCTGCAAAAATTCCTTCTTCACTGGCTAAACGGCGCGTCAAATTCTCGGCTTTATCCTGGGAAACCAACACTATTCGATCGATTCTTTTAGGATTATAGATTTTTGGAAGATATGCTTCTGGCCATTTCCTTATACCAGGAATCTGAGCACCTTCCTGCGGCTGCACCCCAATGATCTGAATCATCGAGCTCTTCTCCTTTAAATATCTAGCACAACCCATTATAGTACCCGTTGTACCCATACTACTTACAAAATGAGTAATTTTCCCTTCTGTATCACTCCATATTTCAGGTGCAGTACCCTGGTAATGTGCTAATGGATTATCAAAATTAGCAAATTGATTTAGTATAGTTCCGCGTCCCTCATTACACATACGATCTGCTATATCTCGTGCCTCTTCCATGCCGCCTTCCCGCGAAGTCAATACAATTTCTGCACCATATGCGCTCATAGATTGACGTCGCTCTACACTAAGGTGCTCTGGCATTACCAACACCATGCGGTAACCCATCAACGCAGCTATCATCGCTAATGCTATACCTGTATTCCCACTAGTTGCCTCTATTAAGGTATCACCTGGTCTAATATCACCACGCTTCTGAGCATTTTTAATCATTGAGAACACTGGACGATCTTTTACAGATCCTGCAGGGTTATTTCCCTCCAATTTAGCAAGAATAGTGTTGCTGGTCTTTCCAGGCATGCGCTTAAGCCTTACCAATGGCGTGTTGCCTACAAAGTCTTCAATAGTCTTAAACATGGAAATAATATTTGTATAGGTAGTGAAAATAAAAGATATCCTATGATCTAATCGTTCTACTGAGTTATTGACCTTTTTTCTGGGAACCACGCACTAAAAGAGCTACCTTTACCAATTTCACTAGTAATCTCCAGGTGTGCCTGGTGACGGTTTAAAATATGCTTTACGATAGCAAGGCCCAATCCAGTGCCTCCGGTCCCTCTTGAGCGGCTAAGATCTACCCGATAAAAACGTTCTTCTAGACGTGGAATATGCGCCTGATCAATGCCAATTCCATTATCCTGTACAGTAAAGACACCCTGCCCATTTTGATTTCTCCAGCTCAGTGTAATTTCCCCTCCATCTGCCGTATAACGAATAGCATTACTGACAAGATTGCTAAAAGCACTTCGCAGCTCGTCTAGGCTACCTAGTAATTTCATATCAGTTTCAAGATTAATGTTGATATGATGACTCCCAGCACTTAAGGATTGTGCCTCTTGGTACAGTTCGTGCAGCACGTCAGATACATTGACACTTTTCTCTAATACTTGATTTTGTGTATTCTCCAACCTAGATAGTGTCAACAAGTCTTCTACTAAACGTTGCATTCGCTTGGTCTGGTCGGTCATAAGAGAAATGGCTCTCTTACTCATATCAGAAGATATGCCGTTCTCCTCCGATAAAGTTTCAAAAAACCCACCGATTACTGTCAGTGGGGTACGTAGTTCATGCGAAACATTTGCAACAAAATCTCGCCGCATGATCTCAACTGCTTCAAGACGAGTAATATCACGGCTTATTAACAATTTCTGTTTGTCTCCGTATGGTACCAACTGTAAAGAAAGAATCAATTCCTGATGCCGTGTTTGCTTGACTATCAAAGGCTCACTGTAGTTATGAGTCGTTAAGTATTCAGCAAATTGAGGCTGGCGTACTAAGAAGGTAATTAGCCGGCCTACATCTCGGTCAGAATCTATACCAAAATGCTGCTCAGCAACCGGATTGCACCATTCAATACGATCTGTCTCATCTAGAATTACCACGCCTTCTGGCATTGCCGAAGTAGCACGCCGAAGACGTTCTAATGCTAAACTCAATTGTTGGTGGCTTTGACTTTGATTACGCATTAAGCGTGCTAATCTTGCAAACACATCCCCCCATGCGCCGGAACCATCGGGTAATGTGGTAGAGGTGGGCGCAGGAGTTTGCAACCATCTGTCCAGTGCCGTTAGATAGTGCAAATGATAAATAACTGTTAACAACAATGCTATGCAGTAGAAAAGTAACGCTATGACAATATCAAAAATTATCCATAAACTACCAGCTATAGCAGTAAATAGAATAACAACACCTAGCCCCCCGGGAAAACCAGACACGAGAATTATTCCAAAAAACGAAACTTGATAATCATTTTTATATTATCCCATACCTGATGCCCTCCCGACAGATAGTCGGTAACCAGAACCCCTTACTGTTTGCACCAATCCATCCTTATCAACAGCCTCCAATATCTTGCGTAATCTCCGTATATGAACATCAACAGTACGGTCTTCAACAAAAACATGATCGCCCCACACTCCATCAAGTAGTTGTGAACGTGAATGTACCCGTTCTGAATGAGTCATCAAAAAATATAATAATCGAAATTCAGTAGGGCCTAGTATTAACTCTTTATTATTTACGGTAACACGGTGTGTACTAGGATCAAGCCTAAGTCCACTGATCTCGACAACATCATCAGAAGCCTCAGGTGCGCGTCTACGCAAAACTGCTTTAATCCGGGCAGTTAATTCACGAGGTGAGAATGGTTTTGTAATGTAATCATCTGCGCCTACTTCTAACCCCGACACCTTGTCACTTTCTTCAGTACGTGCTGTGAGCATAATTATAGGTATATTTTTAGTGCGCGTAACCCGTCGCAGCATCTTGGCAAATTCAATGCCACTCATTCCAGGCAACATCCAATCTAATAATACTAAATCGGGAAGAACATCATTTACAATTGACATAGCTTGTTCAGCATCTCCCGCACAAAAAGTAACATGTCCGGCCTGCTTCAGGCCATAAGAGATTAACTCCTGAATTGCTGGCTCATCTTCCACTACCAATATTTTTGCCCCCATTAGCACCCACCTTTAATAATTCAGGTCCTCTATTTTAATACTGAAATCGTTTAAAAACATTAATTCGATTTTATAAAAATCCAAGTAAGATAATTTTCATCTCGTTTTTACAAACAATTATCTTAGCCTAGTAAACTATATCTATAAAATCAAAATTGCCCGATAATCTCCAACATTAGTACGTGTAGGGCTGGAGATAACTAAGTCGCCGATCTGTTTAAAAAAGGTATAAGTGTCATTGTTAGCAAGTAAAGCAGCCGAATCAATGCCTAACTGCTTCGCCCGAAATAATGAGTCTGGCCTAACAATTGCACCTGCATTGTTTTCTAATCCATCTATACCATCTGTATCACAAGCAAGAGCATAAATTTTTCTTGCGCCAGCAAGTTCAATTGCAAGTGATAATAAAAACTCTGTATTACGTCCACCGCGCCCATTCCCATTTACAGTAACAGTGGTTTCTCCACCTGAAATTAATACTATTGGAGGCTTCCATGGATGCTCATGTTGACGAATTTCATGCACTAATGCAGCATAAACTTTTGCGACATGCTTAGCTTCACCAGAGACAGAGTCGCCAAGTATTACTGCAGGAATACCCTTGTTTCGAAAAAAATCTCCTGCTGCTACTAATGAGTTATGAGAAGTAGCAATTACACGATTTTCTATATTTTTGAATACAATATCACTTGGTTTTGGTGTTTCGCTCAATCTACCCTCAGCCCCATAGTTCAGTAGTTTTATTACTGATTTAGGTTTTTCAATCTGATAGCATTCTAGTACTGCAAGCGCATCTTGGTACGTCGTTGGATCTGGTGCACATGGACCAGAAGCAATATTTGTGGGCTCGTTGCCATTCACGTCAGAGATAATTAGTGCCAGTATCGGTGCAAGGCAAGATGCTGCCAATCTTCCTCCCTGAACAATTGAGAGATGTTTACGAACTGTGTTAATCTCCTGAATCGTAGCACCACAGCAGAGTAATTCATTAGTTACATTTTTGAGATCATTCATTGATATGCCAGTTAACGGCAAGGACAACAAACTAGAACCACCCCCACTTACTAAACACAAAAGCAAGTCTTCGGCACCAAGCTGTTTAACTTCCATTAGAATTTTATGTGCTGCCTGTTCACCTTCTTTATCAGGTATTGGATGCCCAGCTTCATATACTACAATTCTATTTGTTGGCAAACTATGATCGTAACGAGTAATAACAATGCCATCTAGTTTTGCCTTTTTTGGCCAATTCCTTTCTACTGCTAGAGCCATTGCAGCAGCAGCTTTGCCTGCTCCCACAACAAGAGTACGACCTTTGGGTGGTTTTGGTAAATGCTGAGGGACTATATGTAATGGGTCAGCTGCTGCCACTGCAACCGTAAAACTATTATACAAAAGATTACGAGGGTTCATTTTGTATCTTTCATTGATTACATAATGAGAACTGTTTTGAGGTAATGTCCGGTTAAACTCATTTTATTTCTTGCAACTTCCTCTGGGGCACCTTCAACGATAACTTGTCCCCCACCATCGCCTCCCTCTGGCCCAAGATCAATGACCCAATCTGCAGTTTTAATCACATCAAGGTTATGCTCAATTACTACTACTGTATTACCGTGATCGCGTAGTCTGTGTAATACTTTTAGTAGCAAATCGATATCCTGAAAGTGTAAACCTGTAGTTGGCTCATCCAGTATATATAGCGTTCTCCCAGTATCACGCTTTGAAAGTTCCAACGACAATTTTACTCGCTGAGCCTCTCCACCAGATAGTGTAGTCGCGGACTGCCCTAAAGTAATGTAACCTAGCCCCACATCTAATAAGGTTCTTAGTTTCCGTGCTACCACTGGTACCTGACAGAAAAACTCATATGCCTGCTCAACTGTCATTTGCAAAATCTCAATAATGTTCTTTCCTTTGTATTGAATTTCAAGTGTCTCTCGGTTATAACGCATACCATGGCAAACATCGCATGAAACGTATATATCTGGTAGAAAATGCATTTCTACTTTGATCACACCATCTCCCTGGCAAGCTTCACAACGACCACCTTTGACGTTAAATGAAAACCGTCCGGGGCTGTAACCACGTTCTCGCGCTTGAGGTACGCCTGAGAATAATTCACGAATTGGTGTAAATAATCCAGTATAGGTAGCAGGATTGGAACGTGGAGTGCGCCCAATCGGGCTTTGATCCATGTTGATAACTTTATCGAAAAATGCCACTCCTTCGATGGACTGGAAAGGCGCAGGCTCTGTACTACTACCATAAAGTTGTCGAGCCATGACATAATAGAGTGTGTTGTTAATAAGAGTAGACTTACCTGAACCAGATACACCTGTAACACACACGAATACTCCTATTGGCAAATTAAAATTTATATTTTTTAAATTGTTGCCAGAAGCTCCTGTAATTGTTAACCAACGATCATTTCGCGGTTTAATACGATTCTCCGGTATAGAAATATTTAGTTTTCCAGAAATATATTTCCCCGTAAGGGAATCAACACTCTTGTGGATTGCTTGTGGAGTTCCTTGAGCAACGATGAACCCACCATGTTCACCAGCACCAGGGCCCATATCAACCACAAAATCAGCAGCAAAAATGGCATCCCGATCATGTTCTACTACGATGACGCTATTGCCAAGATCGCGCAAATTCTTGAGAGTATCTAGAAGCCGCCCATTGTCACGTTGATGTAGGCCAATCGAAGGTTCATCTAGAACATACATGACCCCAGTTAAACCTGAGCCAATCTGACTTGCGAGTCGAATACGCTGAGATTCCCCGCCAGATAAGGTATCAGCAGAGCGATCCAAAGACAAATAATCTAGTCCAACATTATTTAGAAACTGTAAGCGGCTAGAAATTTCCTTTATAATTCTCTCTGCAATATCATGCTTATGCCCTTTTAGTATTATTTTGTCGAAGAAATTTTTGGCTTGTTTCAGGGGCAACATGTTTACTTCATAAATAGCTTGTCCCCCAACCTTTACATTACGTGCTTCTCGGCAGAGCCGAGCTCCTTCACACTTGGGACAAACCTTAGAGTTTAGGTATTTTGCCAATTCTTCACGAACTACTAACGAATCAGTTTCTTTATAGCGACGCTTTAGGCTTGGAATAACTCCTTCAAAGGGGTGCTCTTGCTGGTTTTTTGACCCGCTTCCATTTAAATAATAAAACAGAATCTTTTCTTTACCAGATCCGTTCAGAATAATATTTTGGATATTAGAAGAAAGTAGTTCGAACGGTTTCGCCAAATCAAAGTCGTAATGCCCAGCAAGACTCTCTAATAACTGGAAGTAAAATTGATTACGTCGATCCCACCCCTTGATTGCACCAGATGCAAGAGATAAATGCGGGAAAGCAACAACACGCTTAGGATCAAAGAATGTTATTTGTCCAAGGCCATCGCACTCAGGGCAAGCGCCCATTGGGTTATTAAAAGAGAATAATCGTGGCTCTAATTCAGCAAGAGAATAACTGCATATCGGACAGCTAAATTTGGCAGAAAAAAGATGTTCGTGGCCAGAATCCATTTCTACCGCTATCGCACGTCCATCAGCATGCCGTAGTGCTGTTTCGAACGATTCTGCTAGCCGCTGCTTACAATCGGGTGAAATCTTTAGCCTATCCACAACAATTTCTACGGTATGTTTTTTCGTCTTTTGTAGCTTAGGCAACTCATCGATTTCGTATACCTTGCCATCAATTCGCAAACGTACAAAACCTTGTGCACATAACTCGTCAAATAAATCTACTTGTTCTCCTTTGCGCCCTACCACAAGTGGCGACAGAATCATTAATCGAGTATCTATTGGAAGTTGTAGCACGTGGTCTACCATTTGTGAGACACTTTGAGCTGTTAGCGTAATCTGGTGATCAGGACATTGTGGGTCACCTACGCGAGCAAATAACAAGCGCATGTAATCATGAATCTCTGTGACAGTCCCAACAGTAGAGCGGGGATTATGTGAAGCTGCTTTCTGTTCTATGGCTATGGCGGGTGAAAGACCCTCAATCAGGTCCACATCCGGTTTCTCCATCAATTGTAGGAATTGACGCGCGTACGCTGAAAGTGATTCCACATAACGTCGCTGACCTTCCGCATAAAGTGTATCAAATGCGAGCGATGATTTACCTGAACCTGATAGGCCCGTAATAACAATCAACTTGTTGCGTGGCAGATCGATACTAACATTTTTTAGATTGTGGGTGCGCGCACCTCGAATTTTGATGAGCTTCATTAGCTACCTAAGCGATGGTCAACCTGATAATATACTCAACTTTCTAGCGTTTTCCTAATCTGATTAATGGCTGTCTCATCATCCTCTGAAAAAATGTCCCCTATTGAACTACGAGCAACTGCGGGATTAGCAGGAATCTATGGGTTGCGCATGCTTGGAATGTTCATCATTCTCCCAGTGTTCGCTTTTTATGCAGAACACTTACCAGGTGGTAATAATTACACTCTTGTCGGAGTTGCACTCGGCGCTTACGGACTCACGCAAGCAATATTACAGATCCCTTTTGGCTGGCTGTCTGATCGCATTGGGCGCAAACCAGTTATTTATATCGGTTTACTTCTTTTTGCCTTTGGAAGTTTCATTGCAGCATCCGCCGATAATATTTATTGGGTAATCCTTGGCCGCATAGTCCAAGGCTCGGGAGCAATCTCTGCTGCGGTAATGGCGCTCGCAGCCGATCTTACCCGAGAAGAACATCGTACCAAAGCAATGGCTGCAATAGGTATGACTATAGGGACTGTCTTTGCTGTTTCGCTTATTATTGCTCCTGGACTAAACCGTCTGATAGGTGTTCCAGGGATTTTTGCTATGACAGGTATACTTGCACTATTAGCTTTAATAATAGTTAATAAAGTAATTCCTACTCCACTAACTTGCCGCTTCCATTCAGACACGGAAGTATCTACTGGTCGCTTCCAAAATGTGCTGCATAACCCAGAATTACTACGCTTAAACTTTGGTGTATTTACACTCCATGCAACGCTCATGGCACTATGGCTTGTAGTACCTTTATCTTTGCGTAAGGCTGGATTAGAAGCAGATTATCACTGGCAAATATATTTGCCAGTATTGCTCGTTTCCATGGCACTTATTGTTCCTGCTATCATCTACGCTGAGAAAAGAGCCAAGCTTAAACCAGTATTTGTAGCATCTGTATCTGTACTATTGGTAAGTCAAGGATTATTGGCAATCACGATCGATTCTATATTGGGTATGGCAATAGCACTACTGGTATTCTTTACAGCATTCAATCTCTTGGAGGCTAGTTTACCGTCGCTTATCTCAAAGATTTCTCCAGTAGGTGCAAAAGGTACTGCCATTGGCGTATACAGCAGTATCCAGTTTTTTGGAGCTTTTACTGGAGCAACTATGGGGGGATATTTATATGGGCAACATGGTGGCCCTTCTTTGTTTGCATTTTGTAGCGTTCTCTTGGCACTATGGTTAGCGCTTGCTATAACCATGAAGGTACCTGCTGCAGTACGCACAAAAATGTACCACGTACAAGAAATGGAATCAGGAAAAGCTACTGGACTATCACGTGAACTAGCATCTCTTCCGGGCGTTCATGAGGCTTTAGTACTGGCAAGCGAAGGAGTAGCATACCTGAAAGTAGATATGAAAGGTTTTGATGAAACACGAGTTGTTAAATTACTAGAAGGAGAAGTGTAAATGGCTTCAATAAACAAGGTTATACTGATTGGTAACCTCGGCAAAGACCCCGAGATTCGTTATATGCCTAATGGTGATGCTGTAGCCAACATCACATTGGCGACAACGGAAACATGGAAAGATAAAACAGGTGAGAAACAAGAAAGAACTGAATGGCACCGCGTCACGTTTTATAGAAGACTTGCTGAAATTGCGGGCGAATACCTGAAAAAGGGTCGCTCTGTGTACGTTGAGGGTAGATTAGAAACTCGTAAATGGACAGATAAAAACGGTGTTGATCGGTATACAACTGAAGTAATTGCAAGTGAAATGAAAATGCTAGGTAGTAAATCAAGTAGCAACAGCTTTGAAGTTGAAAACAAGGATAATAACAACACACCAAAATCTAAAGATACGCCTGTTAGCGAGAGCAGTAGTGGGTTTGGAGATATGGATGACGATATCCCATTCTGATATTCTAATTAGAAATTTGTAGCTAAAATCAAGTAACACAATTACATGTGTCTCTTCCTATTTTTCAAGATATTAACTTGAAATTAACTAGTTATATTTCTTTATTATCTTAGCCAATCTTACCGAGCACTAAAATTGGTGGACTTGAAAGTGAGCCTCGGGTTCCCATAAGACCCGCTATCATCGCGCCTGTTATCCCGGCGAATACACCAATAAACCATATCCATAAATTAAAAGTGTAAGTTAAATTTAGCGTATACTTTCCAATCACATAACCTAATGAACTTGCTCCCATTGCGGCAAATAATCCGGCAATACTGCCTAGTATTGCAAATTCAACAACCCAGGCGCTAATTAATTGTCTACGCTTTGCTCCCAATATACGAAATATAGCAGCCTCATAAATACGCTCGTCTTGGGTGGAGATGATCGCTGCATATAGAACTACAAGCCCAGCCAGAAGTGTAAACAGGAAAACAAATTCGACGGCTTTAGTCACCTGCTCTATTACTTTTTGAACTTGTATGATAATGGCTTCAACATCAATAACCAAAAGATTTGGGAAAGTTATGATCAGCTGATCCATTATTTCAGTGTGATTTTTCGGTAAATAAAAACTAGTAATGTAACTTGTTGGATATTTTTCCAGAACACCTGGTGGCGTTACTGCAAAAAAATTAACTCGAAATGAATCCCAACTTACTTTACGAACGCTGGTTACTACTGCAGAGAATACGTTGCCTGCTATATCGTATGTCAATTTATCACCCAAGCGAACACCTATCGTTTTTGCGATGCCTTCCTCCATCGATAATACAGCTTCTCCCATATCTTTTCTCTGCCACCACTGACCATCTACAATTTGATTATCACTATGTATTTCTCTTGCCCATGACAAATTAAATTCACGCTTAACTAGTCTTTTTGCCCGTGGATTAGAATAATCTTCTGGTGATACTATCTTGCCATTAATAGAAGTAAGTCGAGCCCGCACCATTGGATGTATTGCTGGCTGCTTGATGTTATTCTGGCTAAAAAATACCTTCAAAGGCTGTAATTGATCTTCCTGTATATTTACCAAGAAACGATTGGGAGTATTAGTGGGAAGGCTAGTATGCCAATTCTGTAATAAATCACTACGAATCAGCGTCAGAGTTAGTAGGGCCATCAACCCAAGTCCTAACGCTACGGTTTGTACAATACTAGTATTAGCACGACGCCAAATACTAGCTAGCCCATAGTTCCAAGATCCCCCTAATTTACTACATGTAGAAGACAAGGTTTTTATCAGAAAATATCCAAGCAAACTAAAAATTGCTATTGCAACAATAAATCCTATGATAACGAAGCTACCTAAACGCACATCCCCCGCCTTCCACAAAAATAATCCTGATAAGACTGTTAATCCTAATAAATAGCCTGTCAAACTATGTGTATTCGAAATGCCAATATCACGTCGCAATACACGTAGTGCAGGCACGCTTCGTAAATTAAGTAATGGAGGTATAGCAAAACCTAACAATAACACCAGGCCAGTTAGTATCCCGTGTATAACAGGAAACAAACTAGGCCAAGGTAATTCAACATCTACCATTTTAGAGAGACTAAAAACTAGAGCCTCTTGACCCATAAGACCTAGCAAGCACCCTAATGAGCTTGCAACTATGCCAAGTATGATGAAATGGTACAGATATATATACAGTATTTCTGCCTGTCTTATGCCTAGACAACGCATTACTGCACAACCATCTAGATGACGCAAAATAAAACGGCGAGTTGCAAGTGCAACTGCTGCTGCTGCTAACACTACGCTTGCCATAGCAGCAAGGCTCAGAAACTTTTCTGCGCGCTCTAAAGCTGCTTTAATTTCGGGGCGAGCATCACGAATCCCTTCAATCCTCTCCCCAAGTTCCAAGTGTGCCTTTATCCAATTACGAAAAACCTGTATCGAACCTGCATCGCCACCAACTAATAAGCGATATGAAATACGACTACCTTGCTGTATCAAACCGGTTGCAGGTAAGTCAATCGCATTGATTAAGACGCGCGGCCCTATATTGATAAAACCAATGGAATAATCTGGTTCCTGAGTAATCATTGATTCTACAGTTAAACTAGCCGTACCTACATCAATTGTATCGCCTTCTTTTAGAGAAAAACGAGCAGCGAGCTTCTCTCCTACCCACACTGATCCGGGTGTTGGAATTGTGTTAGCAATACGATCTCTTAAAAGCGGAGATGTACCTTCAAAATCATTTGTAATTCTTAACTCACCACGCAACGGATATCCGGCGGTTACAGCCTTTATCCCGACCAATATACTGCTATCCCCTTTAGTTACCATACTAGGGAATTTAAGTGCAGTAGAAGTATTCAAGCCAAACTGTATTGCTTTATCAGTATAGTGTTGAGATAAAGGACGGTCAGAAACAACAATTAAATCTGCTCCAAGCAACTGATCACCCTGCCGAGAAAGTGCTAACTGTACTCGATCAGTGAAAAACCCTACCGTAGTCATACCGCCCACCGCTACAACTATAGCAACTATTAGTATATATAGCTCACCTGCATATAAATCACGACGAAGCATACGTAAAGAAAGTTTGAAAAGATTCATAAATACTTATTTCGCCAAAAAATTTTTGAAAGTATCTCTAGTCAGCATTCAGCTTCCCCCCAACTAGATGAATTTGCCGAGTGCAACGACTAGAAATAGCTTCATCATGGGTTACCAAAATCAAAGTGGCGCCTCTCTCACGATTTAATTCAAACATGAGGTCTATAATTTGAGCGCCGGTTGCCAAATCTAAATTGCCGGTAGGTTCATCAGCAAGTAATAATTTTGGGCTCGTAACATAAGCACGCGCAATGGCGACACGCTGCTGTTCGCCGCCAGATAGTTGTTTAGGATAATGCTTTAAGCGCATATCCAGCCCAACACGCTCAAGTAATTCTAGTGCAACAGTATGCGCATTATTAGCGCCTGCGAGCTCTAGTGGTAGCATTACATTTTCAACTGCAGTCAACATTGGAAGTAACTGAAATGATTGGAAAACAAAACCAAGCATGCTTCCACGTAATTCAGCTCGTTCGTCTTCATTCAATAAAAAAATATCCTTTCCATTAAGATATACTTTTCCACTCGTTGGTGTATCCAAACCCGCCAGTAAACCCAGTAAGGTAGATTTACCTGAGCCAGAAGCACCTACAATGGATACTGCCTCGCCAGCATTCACATCCAAGTTAATATCCTGCAAGATAGTAAGTTGAATTTCACTGCTTCTGACCTGCTTAGCCAGGGAAATTGCTTGTACAATAGGCCGGTTCATGATTAAGTTATCTGTTATGAAAAATTTTTTTATTGTACTTAGTATTCTATTAGTTGCTATTTCTAGTAGCACCTACAGTAGTGTAGATCCCAACTCTCCGCCTACAAATGCCACCATCATGGTATATGGGGATAGCTTGTCAGCTGGCTATGGATTACCACAAAAAGCTGGATGGGTAAATCTGCTAAAAAAAAGACTGCAATCACAATCATCAGCATATCGAGTAGTTAACGTTAGTATCAGCGGAGAAACTACACTAGGTGGTCGCAATCGTATTGAGCGAGCACTTAACACCCACCGTCCCAATATTGTTATTATCGAGCTTGGTGCCAATGATGGATTACGTGGCCTACCGATTAAATCTATCCGCAACAACCTTGAAGCCATTGTAAAAGCTTGTCAACGTAACGAGGCGGCTATATTTCTAGTCGGGATGCGCCTACCTCCAAATTATGGGCCAGCATACACACAAAAATTTCAAGATATCTATGTAGAAATAGCAAAACACCATAAACTCAAATTACTACCATTTCTGTTTGAAGGTTTTGGAGATAAGCCTGAATATTTTCAGGAAGACAGTGTACATCCAAATGAAAATGCGCAAGAAAAAATATTAAATAACATATGGCTAGTCTTACACAAAATGATTAAATCAAATTAAAGTGTGTGAAATTTTGTAGTCAAAAGAATTTCGTATAAATACAACTAAATACTATATTTTTCTATTGTGATTGAGTAAACAAGCAGCTTTTAGTGTAAAACCCCCAGATTAGAAACCCTTTGATCGATCTCCTTCATCATCTGTTTGTAAGCTGGCGCATCAATTCCTCCAAATCTCCGCTTAAACTCAGACTCAGGCATAAACTCTGGCAAATCTTTCCAAGGCGGCATTAAATCAGAATCTTTTATTCCTGAGGCTACTCTCTGCTGAAGTTGCTGTGCCAAATCTATACTAGCAACTGCTTTTTCACCAAAACTAGTACCTGCTCGATCTGCAGCAATATCGTTGAATGAGAAACCACTCCCTGTACGTGAATCCTCTATCTCCTTATACAAACCAACCACATCAGATAACGCCGTATCAGCGTAAGCTGCAATCGTGGCTGAAACCATAAAATGCTTGGCGAAATCATTACGACCACTAACTGTAACTATTCTTCTAACTGGTCTTGGCCAAGTAGCCGCCTCTGAAGTAATCGACTTAAGAGATTTACCTAGCGTATAAAATGTTACAACTAATATCGCCGCACGGTTCTCCGCTAATGCATTCCCTTCTTCTGATCGCTCAGCTGCAAGTCGCAACAATGGTGGCAAAACTTCAGCAAGTGATACCGTTGTTACTCCTCTGTGTCGATGACTAATTTCAGTTAGTAAAGAGTGATAAACAAATAACTCCTCACGCTCTTGCTCACTGATAAGCGATGACCTCATCTCTTTAGTAAACCCACCTTTCCAGTGATAGACAACCTTCAATTCATTATGTGACATACTAACTTTCTTAAGCGCATCTAAGCCTAGACGATACCTCGGAGTTTGTCGTAACCAACGTATAAGCTGGGGCATAAATATATCCGTAATTAGATCCGGCAATACAAACTTTCCTATATGTACAGATTGTGGCTTAGGAATACTTTCTGTCTCGATCAAAGTTGCCTCCAAATTCAGATAACCACCTAGCGGATTATGCGGTATTGGGATACTCAGTAAAACATTAGCGCTACGGTCTGCGAGAACGACTTGTGCGCTGCCCCTCACAAATCGATTCGCCAAATAATTTGCAGCTAGGTCAGCATCCTCAGATTGTACTTTAGCTACCGCAGTCATGCCCGGGCGTACTCGGTAGCGATGTATATTAATAATTCGTTTAGCACGCTCTACATGCTCGGGAACAAGGATTACCGGGCGACTAATGCGAGGTTGGTCCTCAACAACTACAATCAAAATAGCGCCAAGCAATATTACAAAAATTAATAAGCAAACTGAGAGAAACTGAAAAAATTTATACATAAAAATACTAAACTAACCTCATATCACTGGAACTATCTCTAAACACTAAACAAAATAGAAACTTATTAGTATTCTAGTCTTACTTGATATAGTCTTACTCGTAATGAAATTAAGACATCCCCATTCACTTCTGTGTTGCAAAAAATACTGTATATTTCCAGGTAAATTCCCCTTATTAGCGTCATTATTGAACCATAGCATTTTAACCTATGGCAAATTTGACCTACGTTTATAGTATGCTTGAAAGCAGGAGCACCAATACCCATATATTACCTGCGAGGCATTTGTTCTCAAGATCATCACAAATATGCCGTATAATTTCTTGACTAAACACCAATTTCGCTTTAGATTGCAACCTCTCTACTTTCTAAATAAAGAATACTGCTAATGGACTATACTCATATGATATCGGGACTTCTTGACTTACCTTGGTGGGGTTATGTCGTATATACCTTGGTTCTCACCCATATCACGATTGCTAGTATCACCATTTTTCTCCATCGCCATCAAGCCCATCGAGCACTGGAATTGCACCCTATCCCCAGCCATTTCTTTCGTTTTTGGTTATGGCTCACAACTGGCATGGTCACCAAGGAGTGGACTGCAATTCACCGTAAGCATCATGCTAAATGCGAAACTTCAGACGACCCCCACAGTCCTCAAATTCTTAGTATAGGCAAAGTAGTAAAAGAAGGTTCAGAGCTCTACCGTAAAGAAGCTAAGAATATGGAGACCATAGAAAGATATGGTCATGGTACGCCCGATGATTGGCTAGAACGTAACATTTATACCAAACATAGTGTTAAAGGCGTCTCACTGATGCTAATCATTGATCTTATTCTGTTTGGCCCGATTGGGCTCACTATTTGGGCTATACAAATGGCCTGGTCACCATTCTTGGCTGCGGGAATAATTAATGGCGTTGGCCACTACTGGGGATATCGTAATTTCCAAGCCGAGGATGCAAGCCGTAATATTGTCCCCTGGGGCATCCTTATTGGCGGCGAGGAGTTACATAACAATCATCACGCTTATGCTACTTCTGCGCGTTTGTCTAACAAGTGGTATGAATTTGATATAGGCTGGATGTATATATGCATTCTGGAGTCAATGGGACTCGCACAAGTAAGAAAAACAGCACCTAAATTACGTTTTGATACAGCTAAAACTAAGTGTGATCTTGACACACTGCACGCAGTGATTTCACACCGCTATGAAGTCCTTGCAAAATATGCTTATTCCCTTAAACACACATTAGCCAAGGAAATAGATCACTTGAGAGAAATAGCAACACATTATGGCGTGGATCACCCTACCCTGAAACGTTGGATTCTTGCAGATTCTAAAACATTGCTAGAGCATGAACGTACTAAATTGAGTTTGGTACTAAGTAAAACCAGGACACTTGACAAAGTTTATACCATGCGAGAAGAACTTGTGTCGGTGTGGCAGCGCTCCACTGCATCTAAGGATGAATTAGTTAAGCAGTTAGAAGACTGGTGCCACCGCGCTGAAGAAAGTGGCATTGAGGTACTAGAAAACTTTTCTCGTAAACTACGCTGCTACGCATAATAACAATAGAGACTCTCTGTTACAATGTAAAAACCCGCTTAAAGCGGGTTTTTACATTGTTCTTTACTTTTAATAAAATTCTATTTTAGCTTCGTTTCCTTATATTTAACATGCTTACGCGCTACTGGATCAAATTTTAGAATTTCTATTTTTTCTGGAGTGATTCGTTTATTCTTGGTGGTAGTGTAGAAATGCCCGGTTCCAGCCGAAGATTCAAGTTTTATTTTTTCACGCATGACGTAATTCCTAAATTTTTAAACTTAAAAGTTTTTGTCTTTCTCTTAGACGCTATTACCTCGGGCGCGCATTTTTGCTAGGACTGCGTCAATACCATTCTTGTCTATGGTTCGTAACGCCGCATTAGATAAACGCAAACTGACCCAGCGTTTCTCGCTTTCAACCCAGAATTTCCGATGTTGCAAATTAGGTAGAAAACGCCGTTTAGTTTTGTTGTTGGCATGGGAGACATGATGGCCAGACATAGGCTTTTTGCCGGTTACTTCACATACTCGAGACATGACAATTAACTCCAGAACTCATAAAAAGGCGCATTATATACTGATTTCCTATCAAAGTTGGTATTATTCTCCATATAAGCGTAAATTATCGCGATAAAAAGCATACTCATGATTAAATTTGCAACATAAACAGTAAATAGCAAAACCTAAATCGTACTTCTAAAAATAGGATTGAACTAAAAAGGCTGATTTCTTTCTGTAACATAAAGATGCTTTTAGGTTACACTCCTGTTCCCGCGTCAAACGAATAGAATATTTATGGCTAATATCCCCTTACTCCATGCTAGGCGTTTGCTTTTAGGGTTGACTGGAGGAATCGCAGCATACAAAGCGGCAGAGATTGCACGGCTGTTGATACAGGAAAATGTAGATGTGCAGCCGGTAATGACTAAATCAGCTCGCCGATTTGTGGGCCCAGCTACTTTGCAAGCTTTGACTGGCAAAATAGTCTTTTCCGATCTATGGGACGACCGAGTCGCCAATAACATGGCGCACATAAATATTTCACGCAATGTAGATGTTATCTTAATTGCCCCCGCAAGCGCAGATTTCATTGCAAAACTTGCTAATGGTTTTGCAAATGATCTTCTCTCTACATTATGTCTTGCACGTGATTGCCCTTTATTTATCGCCCCTGCAATGAATCGACAAATGTGGGAAAACCCTTCTACTCAAAGAAACTTAACCCTCTTACGACGTGACGGCGTGATAATACTTGGTCCCACTGAAGGTGCTCAAGCATGCGGAGAAACTGGTATGGGACGCATGTTAGAAGCCCAAGAACTAGTTAAAGTAATTCTAAGCTTTTTCCAGCCAAAACTATTGCAAAACAAACGTGTCCTTATCACTGCAGGACCAACCTACGAGGCTATAGATGCAATTCGTGGTATAACAAATTTAAGTTCCGGTAAAATGGGGTATTCAATAGCCCGCGCCGCGCAAGAAGCAGGTGCGAAGGTTACCCTTATCTCTGGACCAGTATGTTTGGAAAGCCCTTTTGGGATTAATCGGATTAACATAGTAAGTGCTCAAGATATGCTGGCAGCTGTGAAAAAAGAGATCTCCCATACTGACATTTTTATAAGTGCTGCTGCTGTAGCTGATTTTCTTCCCACCAAGATTAGTAATCAAAAGATTAAGAAAGTTGGTAAAAACATATCACTAAAACTCGTTAGTAATCCTGATATTCTTGAGTATGTAGCAAGATTATCTAAACCCCCTTTCTGTGTGGGCTTTGCGGCAGAAACAGAAAATCTAGAAAAGAACGCTAAGGATAAGCGGCTCAAGAAAAAAATACCCTTAATTGCCGCTAATCTGGCCCAAGATACTATTGGTTCTGACGAAAGTACACTGATACTATTCGATGATAAAGGCAAGCATCCCTTACATAAGGCGCCAAAAATAGTACAGGCGAGACGCTTAATTAATCATATTTCACTACTATATAAAAAATGAATGTAACGATATTATGAAAAAAGTTGACATGAAAATTCTTGATGCACGTTTGCAAGATCAGCACCCATCTTATGCCACTCCTGGTTCAGCTGGCCTAGACCTACGTGCTTGTACTGAGAATCCGATAACTATACAACCCGGTGAGGTTAATCTTGTTCCAACAGGTATCGCCATCCATCTTGCTGACACAAGTCTAGCAGCAATGATTTTACCTCGTTCTGGACTAGGTCATAAACATGGAATTGTACTGGGCAACCTAGTAGGACTGATCGACTCGGATTATCAAGGACAAATACTTGTCTCCTGTTGGAACCGTAGCCAAAACCCATTCCTATTAAATCCATTAGAACGCATTGCACAACTTGTAATAGTGCCAGTTTTGCAGGTAAATTTCTGTGTAGTAAAAGAATTTGAGGAAAGTAACCGAGGTAATAAAGGATTTGGTAGTACCGGTAAGCACTAAATTACCATGCGCTTTCTTTGGGTTATCCTGCTTTTTCTACAATCGACTTTGGCAAGTGCAGAAATGCCAACAGTCCACCTCAAGATTTCTGGTCATAGCCTTTTGGCTGAAGTTGCCTATACTCAGAAACATCGTATAAGAGGACTGATGTATCGCAAATCAATAGATAAAAATAGCGGTATGCTATTTGTTTTTCCTAAATCTAGTCGTCATAACATGTGGATGGCTAACACCAGTATTCCGTTGAGTATCGCTTTTCTCGACAAAGATGGCACTATACTCAATATTTCCTACATGTTACCCCAGACCAAAACAAAACATAGTCCAACTAGTGCAGCAAAATATGCACTTGAAGTGAATCATGGGTGGTTCAAAGCAAGAAACATTAAGAAAGGCGAACAAGTTATGGGCCTGGAAAAAGCTCCTGACGCAAAATGACTAGTTTCCCCTGTTTAAGTCAGTCGCTCTGTTTTAGTTTTACTATATTCCTGGAAGCATCCCTTTTAGTCCGCGCATCATTTTGGTCATTCCACCCTTATTCATTTTCTTCATCATTTTCTGAGTCTGCTCAAATTGTGACAGTAATCGGTTTACCTCCTGCACCGAAACTCCCGCTCCAGAAGCAATGCGACGCTTACGTGATGCTTTGAGAATTTCAGGTCTAGTGCGCTCTTGTTGTGTCATAGAATTGATGATGCCCTCGGTCCGATTAATAATCTTATCATCCATTTTTATATTTTGTGCAGCTTGACCTAATTGCGTGGGTAGTTTGTCAATCAAAGCATTCATACCGCCCATATTTTTCATTTGTTGGAATTGTATTTTGAAATCATCCAGATCAAATTTCTTGCCTGATTTTATTTTTTTTGCTAGCTTCTCCGCTTCCTCCTGATCCACACCACGTTTGGCTTCTTCAATCAATCCTAGCACGTCACCCATGCCAAGGATGCGAGAAGCCATACGATCCGGATGAAATTCTTCCAGTCCTGTTAGTTTCTCAGCTACTCCAACAAATTTAATTGGTTTTCCAGTAACGTATCGTATTGATAATGCTGCTCCGCCACGAGCATCCCCATCTAATTTAGTAAGAATAACTCCAGACAACGGTAATGATTCGGCAAAAATCTTAGCAGTATTAACAGCATCTTGCCCTAGCATTGCGTCTGCGACAAATAAGGTCTCGATAGGTTTAAGCACTGTCTCAAGCTCACTAATCTCACGCATCATGATCTCGTCTATAGCCAAACGGCCTGCTGTATCCATGATCACTACATCATGGTGATGCTTACGGGCAAATTCTAACGAATCAATAGCAATTTCTCGTGGCTGTTGCCCTTCTCGTATCGGAAAGAAATCTGTATGAATCTGTTTTGCTAGTAACTCCAACTGATGAATCGCAGCTGGACGATAGATATCGCAGGAAGCAAGTAATACCTTTTTCTTTCTCTGTTCTATTAACCATTTCGCAAGTTTACCGCTACTAGTAGTTTTGCCTGCACCCTGTAATCCAGCTATAAGAATTACTGCGGGAGGTACAGTAGCAAGGTTAATCCCGGTATTTTCCATGCCCATAAGAGCAATAAGTTCCTGATGTACAACACCTACCAGTGCTTGTCCCGGTGAAAGACTGCCTACAATTTCTTGCCCGATAGCTTTTTCTTTTACATGGGTGATAAATTCCTTAATTACAGGCAAAGCCACGTCAGCTTCCAGTAGCGCTATCCGTACTTCGCGTAATGTATCCTCAATATTAGTGTCCGTTAGCCTCACCTCACCTCGTAAGGACTTCATGACACCTGAAAGTCGATTAGTAAGATTGTCGAACATGCTAAATGCCTCTCAAGAAAAATTGGTGTAGACTAACCCGTTATTTTTGTTTTAGTCTGTAATATATTAATGTCTAGTATTTTATTTTATCTAGCTGCATTTCTGCTTTATGGATTGATCGGTTGGCATTTCTGGCGTACGAAATGGAACGCTTCCAAACAATCCATGGACAACTCGACTGTAGCTGCTGGCTGGGATAGTTTTGTAATCCTCATTCCACTTATATTACACGGATATACGCTTTATCTCTCTATTTTCTCTGGCACTGGACTGAGCTTCGGTATTGGTAACGCAGTTTCCTCTATAGTGTGGCTTACCGCACTAGTCTATTGGCTATCCAGCTTCTTCTACCGCCTAGAAGCATTACAAACACTTGTCGCGCCAATAGCAGCAATAGCAGTATTGTTGCCTCTAGTGTTTCCAACACTACGTCCCTTAGCGAATACTGAGCTCCCCGCATTCAAGGCTCACATCCTAGTTGCAATGATGGCTTACAGTTTACTCACTATTGCCGCACTGCACGCTTTGCTGATGGCATTCGTGGAGCGGCGCCTGCATCACCCTGCTATGTCTCCAACTCTATTAAATCTGCCACCTCTTTTGACTATGGAAAAATTATTGTTCCGTATCATTTGGGCGGGATTTATTCTGTTAACATTAACTCTTATCAGTGGAGTCGTATTCTCTGAAGAGGTATTTGGGCAACCGCTGAAATTTACCCATAAAACCTTATTCGGGTTCATCTCTTGGGGTGTATTCGCTGCCCTGCTAATAGGAAGACAGTTATATGGTTGGCGCGGGCGTATCGCTATTCGCTGGACACTGATTGGATTTGTCATATTATTACTTGCTTATCTTGGTAGCAAGTTTGTATTGGAAGTGATATTACAACGCTAGTAATCGAAACTGTATAAAAATATATGAATTTTTGTGGTATTTTTTATCATCTTCTCGGTTCAAATCCTTGACAAAACTTCTCACCCCTTCGATACTAAATTCTCCTTATTTGAATAAAGGCGCTTTTTGGAAGATATGCCGTTATATGCGCTGCTGATCGCGTTAGTTTTTTTATTGGTTCTATCTGGATTTTTTTCTCTCTCTGAAACTAGCATGATGGCAATCAACCGTTATAGGTTGAAGATTCTTGCAAAGCAGGGACACCGCGGCGCCAAGTTAACCACCCTGTTGTTAGCAAAAACAGATCGGCTACTGGGGGTTATTCTCCTAGGTAACAATCTATTAAATGCCGCTGCTGCAACATTAGTGGCGGTAATTGTCTCTACAATTTTTGGCCACAACGATCTTGCTCTATTCATTGGCACAGTATGTGTAACTTTTGCTATCTTAGTATTCAGCGAAATTACACCAAAGGTAATCGCTGCTACGTATCCGGAACGAATCGCACTGGTTTCAAGCTATGTATTAACGCCTTTACTAAAACTTTTCTACCCAATAGTATGGTTTGTCAATTTATTCGTGCAAGCGATTCTTTTTCTCTTGCACATTAAACCTAAGGAGGGTAGCACTGTTCATAAACTAAGCTTAGAAGAACTAAAAACTTTAGTATTGGAAGAAGGGTATTCCATCCGAAAGAAACATCATAGTGTGTTACTTAATCTGCTTGACCTTGAATCCGTTACTGTTGATGATGTTATGGTCCCGCGTGGACAGATTGAAGCAATAGACATAGAAGCTGGTGATGAGACGATTAAAAGTCAACTACTTACCTGTCATCATACTCGCTTACCATTATATAGAGGAACGCTGGATGATGTGAGCGGAATAATTTCTACTCGCAAAGTACTGAACCAAATGAGTAGTGGAGAGATTACCGCCATAGGACTTGAGAAGATCATGCGTGAGCCATACTTTATTCCATCTGGCACACCCCTCTTTTTGCAGCTACAACTATTTCAAGAAAACCGGGAACGAGTCGGCTTTGTAGTGGACGAATATGGTGACTGGATGGGCCTAGTAACGCTGGAAGATATTATTGAAGAATTTATAGGCGAATTTACAACCCACTCACCATTACAAGTCGGCACATACCTGAAACAGGATGATGGCAGCGTAATAGTTGAAGGCAGCAGCCTATTACGAGATCTTAATCGGAAACTTGGATTAAAGCTCCCACTAGATGGCCCAAAAACTCTCAATGGATTGATTCTAGAACACTTTCAGGACATTCCTGAAGCCGGAACAGGATTAAAAATTGCTGGATACCCAATGGAAATCATCCAGACCCAAAATCGAGTAGTTAAAATGGTTCAGATCTATCCTGTTGCAACTTTGAATGAATAGGATAAATTACTTCAAACACATAGGGTTGTAACATACTCGCCACTTAATATTTTGTTCTAAATCTTTTCCATAATAATGCCGTTAATACCGTTATTGCGATTAAATCCTCACTAAGCATACTTCAGTGACTTTAAACGTAGGGGCTAAGTGAAAGATAAAGAAATAAAAATTATGGATGCTTCATCACATCCAACTATGTTATGTAGACGGATTTCCCTAAGGAGCAATTATGGTAGCTGCAACTGCAACTGCAAACAAGAAAGCCAAGGAAGTAAGTTATTCCTGGGAAGGTAAAGACAAGTCTGGAAAAGTAGTTAAAGGAGAAATGCGTGCAGCTGGTACGGTAGTCGTTAGTTCCATGCTACGTCGTCAGGGCATTAATGTAACAAAAATAAAGAGGGTTAGAACAAACGGTACTATTACTGAGAAAGACATAACTTTATTTACCCGTCAGCTCGCAACTATGATGAAATCAGGCGTCCCTCTTCTTCAAGCCTTTGATATAGTAGGAAAAGGTCACAGTAATCGTGCAGTTGCCAAATTATTAATGGACATCAAAACTGACGTTGAAACTGGTAGCAGCCTAGCTAGTGCCTTTCGTAAATATCCCTTATATTTTGATGCACTATTCTGCAACTTAGTAAGCGCTGGTGAAGCAGCTGGTATTTTAGATAGCTTGTTAGATCGACTAGCAACCTACAAGGAAAAAATTCAGGCCATCAAAGGAAAGATCAAATCTGCGCTATTTTACCCTGTTTCTATTATTGTAGTAGCGTTTGTTATTACTGCGGTAATTATGATTTTTGTAATCCCAGCATTTAAAGAGCTGTTTTCGGGATTTGGTGCGACGTTACCTACTCCCACACTTATAGTTATGGAAATTTCTGACTTTTTTGTGGCTTACTGGTGGGCTATTTTCGGAACAATAGGTTGCAGCTTCTACGGTTTTTTCTTTGCCTGGAAACGTTCTGTCCCTATGCAACGTGTTATGGATCGACTACTACTAAAAATGCCAGTATTTGGTGATGTTATCCGTAAAGCGACCATAGCTCGCTGGACGCGAACACTTTCAACTATGTTTGCTGCAGGTGTTCCACTTGTTGAAGCGCTTGATTCGGTTGCGGGTGCAGCTGGTAATTATGTTTACTTTGAAGCTACCAAAAAGATTCAACTGGAAGTCACTACCGGTAATGCCCTGGCAAATTCAATGGAAAATGCAAATGTTTTCCCAAGTATGGTTATTCAGATGGTTTCTATCGGAGAAGAATCTGGTGCCCTAGACTCTATGCTTAGTAAAGTAGCCGATTTCTTTGAAGCAGAGGTAGACGATGCTGTTGCCGCGATTTCCAGCCTAATGGAGCCAGTCATTATGGTAGTACTAGGTACTCTTATTGGTAGCATGGTAGTTGCAATGTATCTACCTATCTTTAAAATGGGTCAAGCTGTCGGATAAGTCCAGATATCTGAGAATACGATGTATTCTCCAGAAATCTTGAAGTATTATTAAACCCGGAAGCTCCTATGTCAATCATTACACTGCTGCAGACTACTCCTGTTCTCTTCATTTCGCTGTGTGCTACCATTGGTTTGATGGTTGGTAGTTTTCTGAACGTAGTTATCTTCCGACTCCCGAAAATAATGGAAAGAGAATGGCATCAGCAGTGCGCAGAATTGCGCGGTGAAGCTATTGAAAGTTTACCGCCACTCAGTATTGTTAAGCCCCGCTCTGCCTGTCCCAATTGTAAACATAAAATTACTGCATTAGAAAATATTCCAATAATAAGTTATCTAGTCCTAGGAGGACGTTGCTCACAATGCAAAACTTCTATTTCTCCACGCTATCCTATTATTGAAGCTCTGACCTGCATTATCAGTGGTTTTGTTGCTTGGCATTTTGGATACGGATTTCTTTCCCTTGCTGCCTTAATTTTTGTTTGGGCAATGATTTCCCTTGCATTTATTGATCTGGACACTCAGCTACTTCCTGATGACATCACACTTCCCCTTTTGTGGATTGGATTATTAGTAAATCTAGGGGATGGCTTTACTGATATTCGTTCTGCAATTATCGGCGCAGTCTCTGGTTTTCTTACTTTATGGTCAGTTTATTGGTGTTTTAAACTAGCCACAGGCAAGGAAGGTATGGGCTATGGTGATTTCAAGCTGCTGGCTGTGATTGGCGCATGGCTCGGTTGGAAAATGTTGCCGTTAGTTATTTTACTCTCCTCCTTGGTAGGAGCCGTAGTTGGAATTGGACTGATAGTTGTAACTAAGCATAAACGTGATGTTCCTATCCCTTTTGGACCATATCTAGTTGGTGGTGGTCTTATTGCACTATTTTGGGGAAACCAACTTAATCATACATATCTTGGTTTACTTTAGCGTATGCATTTGGTAATCGGATTAACTGGAGGGATCGGTAGTGGAAAAACCAGTACAGCAAAATTCTTCGCCGACCTAGGTATAAACGTTATCGATACAGATGAAATCGCGCATAAACTTACGCAAACAAAGGGCGCTGCTATCTCTAGTATACAAAAATCTTTTGGTAATAATTTCATCACTGTACATGGTGCTCTAGATAGAAATAAGATGCGCGACCTTGTGTTTTCTGATAACGCTTCTCTACGACAGCTTGAGGCAATCCTCCATCCTCTTATTCGAAAAGAGACGGTCAGTCTTATTGAATTAACTTCTTCTCCCTATATTGTGATAGTCGTACCCCTGCTACTAGAAACTGGTAGTTACCGTGATATAGTTCAGCGAATCCTAGTTGTTGATTGCGATAAGGAAAATCAGGTTGCTCGCGCTATTAAACGTAGTGGATTGAACATACAAAAAGTACATGCCATTATGGATACACAAGTTTCACGACAGGAACGCCTGGAACAGGCAGATGATGTAATCGTAAATAATATGGATATACTCAACTTACAAAAACAGGTAGAAATATTACATCAGAAATATCTAAATTTATTAAATGAATATTAAGTTAGTCTATTGTTATACTACGATGTTGAATTAATTTCCATTTGTAAAATTATGTTCTATAGAGCAAAATTATCATGATCCATTGTGCTATCTAGGATATTTCATTGTGATTTGTTACGAGCACCCACTCAATGAACGTATTCGCACTTTGTTGCGACTCGAAGACTTGTTTGACAAAGTGGCTTTCTTTGCTGACAAGGATGATCCTGCTGAGCATCACTCGGCGCTTGTCACCTTATTTGAAATTCTCGATGTTGCAAGCCGTGCAGATATGAAATCTGATCTATTACAGGAGCTAGAACGACAAAGACAAGCACTTGAAGCTTTGCGAAAAAATCCGGATGTTTCTGAAGAAGCATTGGATCAGGTATTAAATGACATTAAAATTGCTTCTCATGGCATGTTAAGTATGGCCGGAAAAGTGGGTGAACACTTGCGTGAAAATGAGTGGCTGATGGGCATTAAACAACGCGTTGGAATCCCTGGAGGTGCGTGTGAATTTGATTTACCTTCCTATCACTATTGGTTACACTTAGACCCTAAACAATGCCGTGAAAACCTTAATGAATGGATCACACCACTACTGCCAATCCGTGATGGTTTTAGAATTGTTCTGCGTCTTTTACGAAACAGCGGAAGAACCTTTCAACACAAGGCTCACCGTGGTATGTTCCAACAAATGGGTCAAGGATGCGCAGCTCATATGCTGTGCTTAAAGATAAGCGAAAGCTTGCCCTGTGTTCCTGAGATCAGTGCCAATAAATATGCCCTCACTATTCGCTTCGTAACTTCGGGCTCAAGACAAAAAACCAAGGTGTATGAAAACGACGTAGAATTTGATCTAACTTTCTGCACTTTATAATCAATAGGTTGCATTATTTCTATAATTAAATATCTAGCGAGACTATTTGACTCTACCCACCCCTCGCATCATGGCAATTCCTTGGCTACCATGCTCCAAGGCCGTAGTTAAATCTTCCAAGCTTAAGCCACCCAGAGCATATACTGGAAGTGGATAGTCACGGATAAGTGCGCCAAACTTCCTCCAACCAAGAGGAGCAACCTCAGGATGACTTAACGTTGGCAACACTGGACCTAATACTACAAAATCTATATTTAGTTGCTCAGCATGAAAAAGCTCCTCTGCATTATGGCATGATGCGCCGCACAAGCTGATGTTTGGACGGATGGAAAGATCCATAAGCTGTGCTGAAGAAAGGTGTACCCCGTCCATGCCAATCTCCTTAGATAACGAAATATCTTCATTCAGCAAAGCTTGAGCACCATGACGACGAGTAAGCTCGATTACTTCATAAGCAAATACCCGTAGTTTATCTTTTGTCATTTTTTTCTCACGAATCTGCACCAACCGTGAACCTTGTTTAATAGAGTTTTCAATCTGTAACAATGAAGCCTGTACACCTAGTTCAGCTGTATTAGTAATTACATAAACTGAAGGTAAAGCAAGTGCTCGTAATACAGGTACATTTGCTGGTAACATTGGCGTAACTTTTACCTCATCCACAAATTGCCAGGATAGCTCCTGTTTTTCATATGCATGCAGCTCTCCATGCCATTTCACAACCTTATAAAAGTAAAGACGTACAGTCGCATGCTCATAAGTAAATACACGTGTAATCCACGGATAAGCTAGTTCAATATGTATACCCAATTCTTCCATTAGTTCTCGATTGAGTGCATACTCACGAGACTCACCATGCTCTATTTTTCCACCAGGAAACTCCCAATAGCCTGCATAGGGTTTGCCCTCAAGCCTACGGGCCAAAAGAAAACTGCCATTAGATCGGGTTATAACTGCCACGACTACTTCAATAACTGGGAGATAAGTCATACCGAGATAGATGAACAAGCTAAAGAATCAGCTTCGATACTCCGAATTAATTTTTACATAATCGTATGAAAAATCACATGTCCATACCGTAGCTAAAGCTTTCCCTCTATTCAGGACGATTCGCACAGTAACTTCTGGCTGCTGCATTACTCGCTTACCCTCTTGTTCACTATAACTACTTGCCCTTCCACCATTCTCAACTACTAATACATCATCAAGATAAATTAGCAAAGAATTTACATCAAGATCATCTATTCCTGCGTAACCTACAGCAGCAAGTATCCGCCCTAAATTTGGATCAGAGGCAAAAAAAGCAGTTTTTACCAGAGGTGAGTGAGCGATCGAAAATGCCACTTTTTCACATTCATCTATGACTCTTCCACCTTCAACTTTTACAGTAATAAATTTTGTTGCACCCTCACCATCCCGTACTATAGCCTTTGCAAGTAACAATGCCACCTCAGTCACCGCTTCTCGTAATACTTTGAATTCCGAGCTTGTTTTATCAACTATTTCTGGATTATTTGCACGGCCTGTCGCAATTAGAATAAAAGCATCATTGGTCGAAGTATCCCCATCCACAGTAATTCGATTGAATGAACTATCTGCTGCGTAACCTATCAATTCGTTTAGTAATGGTTGACTCAAAGCAACATCAGTCGCTATGTAACTCAACATTGTAGCCATGTTGGGATGAATCATACCCGATCCCTTTGCTATCCCAGTAACAGTTACGGTTGTACCGCTAAGCAAAATCTGCTTAGATTCTACCTTAGGTACAATATCTGTAGTCATAATCGCTTGCGCTGCTACAAACCAATTATTTGGATTAAGATTTGCTACTGCTGCTGGTAAACTTGAAATAATTTTTTCCAGGGGTAATAATTCCATAATTACCCCAGTAGAAAATGGCAATATCTGCTTCTCATTACAATTCAGCAATCCTGCCAGTTCTCTACAAATTGAACGAGCGTACGTTATACCTTCTTCACCGGTACCAGCATTAGCGCTTCCAGTATTTATAATTAATGCTCGGATAGGAAATTCAGGGCTAGACTTGAGAAGATGTTCTTTTGCCACTATCACTGGCGCAGCACAAAAACGGTTTTTCGTAAACACCCCTGAAACTCTTACTTCTTTTTCAAACACAATAATTAGCAAGTCTTTATGATCAGGTTTCTTAATCCCTGCCTCGGCTATCCCAAGCGATACGCCATGTATTGGCAATAGTTTTTCTGATAATTTAAATAAAAGATTTGCTGACATAATTATTAAACCAAGAAATTGTGTTAACAGCTGCTCTATCCTACCTCATCTTTGATGCTTAACCCATATCTACTAGATTAGTATCGGGTTATGGCCTTATAATTCTTGAGTTATTAATTTTGGTTCCTTGAGTAAGAAATATGAACTTCGACAAAGATCTAGATGTGCGTGGACTAAACTGTCCACTTCCTATTCTTCGCTCAAAAAAATCTCTGGCTGATATGGCCTCTGGACAAGTTCTAAGGGTAATTGCTACCGATCCAGGTGCTGTCATTGATTTCCAGGTTTTCTCAGATCAGACAGGAAATAGTCTACTATCACTTTCTGAGATAAATAAAGAATTCACATTCTACATAAAGAAAAAATAAGCCTCTTATTGATTACATCACTTCCAGTAATTTAGTCCTGATCCTTTAAAAATATCCTTATTACCAAAAATTATTGGATTAAGTTAGCGGTAATTCCCCATTACTGATTCCAATAGTCCCAACTTCTTTCATTGATTTAATGAAATGGGCATTTTCATGTAGTTTAGAAACTGAATCTGGGTTAGATCGACCACGCATACGGGCTAAACGTACAAGACTAGTAGCTGGAATATCCCATTTTAGTTCTGCTAACAATTTGTCTGCCGCATATGGATTATTACACACTATAACCATATCGCAACCTGCACTAAATGCAATATCTGCACGTTGCACTATGTCACCAGCAATTGTAGCGCCTTCCATGCTTAGGTCATCACTAAAAATACAACCGTCAAAACCAAGCTCTTTGCGTAAAATTTCTTGTAACCATATTTTTGAAAACCCAGCAGGTTGCGAATCTACTTTGGTGTATATGACATGTGCTGGCATAATACCAGTGATGCCAAAATTGATCATTTGTCTAAATGGAATCAAATCATCCATTTCAATGTCTGTGTAAGTACGATTATCTACCGGTATTTCGACATGGGAATCAGCCTGAATATAACCATGCCCAGGGAAATGTTTGCCAATAGCGGCCATACCACCTGACTTTAATCCCAGCATTAAACTGTGAGCTAGATCTCCTATGGCCTGCGGTTTACGATGAAAGGCACGATCCCCAATGATGCGACTTTGTTCGTGATCTATATCAAGCACTGGGGTAAAGCTTAGGTCAATTCCACAAGCGCGCAATTCAGCTGCCAGCACATACCCCGTTTGATGTGCAAGATGGCGCGCTCGAACCGGATGTTCATCCCAAATTATCCCTAGCTCACGCATTGCGGGTAATCGTGTAAAACCTTTACGGAAGCGCTGTATCCTACCGCCCTCATGATCAACTGCAATTAATAAGGTAGGAGATCGCAGGGAATGAATCTCTTCTGTTAGTTCAGTTAGTTGTCTGAGTGATGTGTAGTTGCGAGTAAATAAAATTACGCCTCCAGTTAGAGGATGCTGAAGTCTTCTTCTGTCATCCGCCGTAAGTTGCGTACCTTCGATATCGAGCATAATAGGGCCAATCGACATTATTTCTCCAATACTACAAAAGCACAGGCAAGGTTGATCTCGTCACTCATAGAAAGGTGATAACTAATAATCCCTTCTTTTCTAATCATAATTTCTAACTCAGGATGAAAATCATAATAGGGCTTACCCATATTGTCATGGATAACTCTAATATGGCTTAAACTCACTGGGTGACGAAAACCTGTCCCCATTGCTTTAGAAAACGCCTCTTTAGCAGCAAAACGCTTAGCCAAAAACATTGCTGGTTTACCACTATTCTCAAACTCAGGCCATTCACTATTTGTTAATAACTTTCTAGCAAAACGTTTTCCATATTTCTCTAACAAGCGTGCGATACGTGAGGGTTCGACAATATCAGTTCCTATTCCATATATCATTTGCGTCCTTCCAACATTAATTTCTTCATTTCCCATACCGCCTTTTCAAAACCTAGAAACAAAGCCCGAGCGACAATTGAATGACCAATATTCAGCTCAGATATCTCTGGAATCGCAGCAATGGATTGTACGTTATCATAATGCAATCCATGTCCTGCATTAACTTTTAAGCCTTGATTGATTCCATGTGTAACCGCAGAATGTATCTGAGCTAGCTCCTTCTGTTTCTCTTTTGTAGTTTGTGCATCAGAATAGCGGCCAGTGTGGATTTCAATTACTGGTGCACCTGCCCTCACTGCTGCATCAATCTGTGCACAGTCTGCGTTAACAAATAACGAAACTCGAATACCTCCCTCGGCTAGTATGTTACATGCACGTTTTACCTGTTCAAAATGTCGTATTACGTCTAACCCACCTTCTGTTGTTAACTCTTCTCTCCGCTCAGGTACAAAGCAAACATCTTCCGGTTTTATACTTAGTGCAAAAGTTATCATCTCATCAGTCACCGCGCTTTCCAGATTCATGCGAGTTTTAAGCAAATTACGTAAAATCTTTACATCGTCATCCTGAATGTGTCTTCGATCTTCCCTTAAATGTAGAGTAATTGCATCTGCTCCAGCAGACTCCGCGATCAACGCAGCATCAACCGGACTAGGAAAAAGTGTTCCACGCACTTGACGTAAAGTTGCAACGTGATCAATGTTGACACCCAGTTCAATCATAATTTCTGTAGATCTCTTAATAACTGCCGAGTATACAATGGTTGTTCGCCAAGATAATGATTGAGTATGTGGCGCATCAATATCTTACTTTGATGTCGAGTCGTAATATCAGAATAATCATCTCTTTTCATGTCAAGTAAGGTTTTTCCGCGTAGTTGCAGACCACAACTATTCTCACTTCCATTCAACATTACTGGACCACGCTCGACTTCGTAGTAATATTCTTTATCTGGATTTAACGGCTTTCCTGATTCAGCATCATCATTAAGAGCCAGCGCATAACCAAGCTCTTTCAACATACACTTCTCAAAATGACGCAAAACGGGAAAATAATCTTTCTGAACATTCAATGCCAATAAAGTTTTTTGGTAGTACTCGAATAATTGCTCGTGAGGGTCATCGCGATGTAGCAAGCGAACTAATAACTCATTCAAATAAAAACCACAAATCAACCCCATTCCCTGCAGGGGCTGCTGACCACCTTGCCATTCCGCCTTATGTAAGGTGCGTAATTCTGATTTTCCGGTCCAAGAAAGCTGTAATGGCTGAAACGCTAATAATAAACCCCTAAGTGCAGATTTAGGGCGCCTGGCACCTTTTGCTACTAGTGGTACACGACCAGATTTTCGAGTAAAAGTCTCTACTAAGAGACTAGTCTCCAAATAAGGATAAGTGTGTAGCACGAAAGCAGGTTGCGAATCATGCCGAAATTTATCTGCCGTCATTGAAGTCGATTCTAAGATTTAATTATATTCATTATTTTTATGAGATTACTCATAACCTAAAACCTTTAACGTTCGTAAATCATCAGCCCATCCACTTTTTACTTTCACCCATATTTTAAGATACACCTTGCCACCAAAAACTTTCTCCATATCTTTACGTGCTTTTGTGGCGACCACCTTAAGTCCCTCACCATTCTTACCTATAATCATGGCCTTTTGAGTACTCCTGTCTACAATAATAGACGCATGAATTCTGCGTAATCCATATTCAATTGTGAATTGATCTATGGCAACACTGGTAGAATAAGGTAACTCATCCCATGTCAAACGAAAAAGTTTTTCACGTATCAATTCTGCCGCAATAAATTGTTCACTACGATCTGTATATTCATCTTCACTAAATGATGGTGGGCTCTCTGGTAAATATGGTCGAATTGTACTGATAAGTTCTGAAAGCTGCGTTCCCCGCTTAGCACTAATTGGAACTATTTCCACAAAAGAGAACTCTTTAGAAAGCTTCTCAAGGAATGGAAGAAGCTTTGATTTTTCTACCAGGCGATCTACTTTGTTGATTACAAGAATTACCGGTTTCTTTGAAGGCAGAAGCTTTAAAATTTGTGCATCTCGTTCATCAAAACATATTGCCTCAATTACAAACAATACTACATCTACTTCATTCATACTTTGTGTAACGATACGATTCATCACACTGTTTAACCGATTTTTGTGCTGAGTCTGAAAACCAGGAGTATCAACAAAAATAAATTGTGAATATTCATCTGTTAAAATGCCGAGAATACGATGCCGCGTAGTCTGTATTTTCTTTGATGTAATGCTGACGTTACGTCCAATCAAATGGTTAAGTAACGTTGATTTACCAACATTAGGTCGACCAATGATAGCAATATATCCAGTATGGTAATTTAGAGTTGCTATCATCTTAAAACCACTTTATTGAACATTAGAGAATAAACCAGATAGAAGCATAACAATTTTATCTATCTGTAAATCCTAAGTGTGAATTTATTTCTTCGTAAGCCAGTTTTGCTGCCTTTTGCTCTGCGCTACGACGACTCGAACCTTCCCCAATAGTACGAATTTTGAACTTTGGGATAACACACTCCACATGAAATTGTTGCTGATGAGCTTCACCACTAGCAATAATAACGGAATACTGCGGTAAATTAAGTTTGTGGCTTTGCAAGTATTCTTGTAAGAGAGTCTTGGGATCTTTTCCTAAATTTTGCGGATTAAACTGATGAAGTAGAGGCGTAAAAAGAATACTTATAACCTCCTCAGCCTTAGCAAAACCTCCATCAAGGTAAATTGCACCTAAAATAGCCTCTAATGAATCTGCAAGAATCGAAGGGCGATTACATCCACCACTTTTGAGCTCCCCATCTCCAAGTTTAATCTGTTTCCCCAACTCAAGCGTTTGCGCCAGTTTAAACAGTGCCGTCTGATTAACCAAGTTAGCTCGAAGTCTTGATAAATCACCTTCTGGAAGACTAGAAAAATGCCTAAATATTAATCCTGCAACTGCACAGTTAAGAACACTATCCCCAAGAAATTCAAGGCGTTCGTTATGTAGGTGACCGTGACTTCGATGAGTTAGTGCCTGATCTAATAACCCAGGCTGACTAAAACTATAACCGATTTTCTTACAAAGAACTTCGCTATCCATCTCCTGATAGTCTTCTTATATATGGTATGTATTTAATAATTGTGGGCCTACTTCTTATCGCTACGAACATTAAAATCAAGGTACAAAGAAATATTCGCAAATAGAGGAGTTTTAACCGAGTAGATAATACTCAAAACCGCTGGCCCACCTTTTTTCTTGTCAATTTCAATATCACCTCCATTTACGACACTTATATCATCTATTTGTGCTCGCTTATTAAAGGACGTCCTTATTTCTGCTTTTGTTCCATTCTGGAAGGCAGGATCATTGGCTATCGCAATTAAATTTGTTTTTATTGCGGCATATTCTCTATATACCGGAACTAGTTTCATCCCTATGATGGCAACAAAAAATAGTACAAAAGACCACAATAATAAGCCCGATAAACCTACTCCTTTCTGTTTATATGTTAAGTCGTGACTCATATTGTTCTCCTAAAATTAAGGTCTTATCCAAACTACTTTATAGACAATCCAATTCGGCCGAGATCGTTAAAATTCCACCAGACCATAAAGGCCTTGCCAACTATATTACGCTCAGGAACAAACCCCCAATAACGGCTATCACTACTGCTATCTCGGTTATCTCCCATCGTGAAATAACTCCCAGGGGGCACCTTGCAGGTAAAACCAGAGTTATTGTAGTCACAATTTTCATGAGATGGAAACTGACGTACTCCAGAAATCTGTATGGTAGGCATTTCTGGATTGAGAATAATAGTGTGGCTATGCCCATTTAATGACTCCACATAACCCCGACTGTACACATAATTTAAACCAGATTCGATATAAGCGTACTCACCTGTCGGCTCCATGCTCACTGGAACATCATTTACAATCAACCGCTTATTTCTATAGGTAATTAAGTCTCCAGGAAGACCTACTATACGCTTAATATAATCCATCGAGGGGTTATCAGGATAACGGAAAACTAAGACTTCACCACGCTTAGGGTCGTTTGCATCAATTATCTTGAGATTAATGACTGGTAGTCGAATACCGTAGGTATATTTATTAACAAGAATAAAATCTCCTACTAGTAATGTTGGAATCATCGAACCAGATGGAATTTTAAAAGGCTCGACTAAAAACGAACGTAAGCAAAATACAATTAGGATAACTGGAAAGAAACTTTTTGGATATTCTACCCACCACGGCTCATCAACCTCAGGCGCACGACTGCGCTTTAATATGAAGTAATCAAGAAGCCAGATGCCTCCAGTAATTAACAGTAAAATCAACATGATGAGTGGAAAATTCATTCCGAACCCTATTAAATAATGTTTTTAAAACAAAACACAAGTATCCACATGGCTGTATCTCGTATAGCCACCTAATGTTCTCTTCTATTATTTGTCACCCACTTGAAGTATTGCTAGAAATGCTTCTTGTGGAATTTCTACATTACCTACATTTTTCATTCGCTTCTTCCCCGCCTTTTGTTTTTCTAATAGCTTACGTTTACGGCTAATATCACCTCCATAACATTTAGCAAGCACATTCTTACGTAACGCTTTAATACTTTCTCGCGCAATGATGCGCGCACCAACCGCAGCCTGAACAGCAATATCAAACATTTGGCGTGGTATTAAACCGCGTATTCTTTGTACCAACTCCCTCGCCCGGTGATCACTATTCGTACGGTGTACTATGAGCGATAGTGCGTCTACTTTATCTCCATTGATAAGTATATCTAGCTTGACTAGATCAGATGAACGAAATTCTTTAAACTCATAATCTAATGAAGCATATCCCCTGCTTGCAGATTTAAGTTTGTCAAAAAAATCCATTACTACTTCGTTTAGGGGGATCTCATAGGTAAGCATCACCTGCCTACCCATATATTGCATATTTTTCTGCACCCCACGCTTACTTATACATAGTTTTATGACAGAGCCAACATGCTCTTGAGGAACTAAAATAGTGGCAGTAATAATTGGTTCACGTATTTCCTGAATCTTGGATGGATCAGGCATTCTGGATGGATTCTCAATTTCTAATACCTTTCCATCACGCATAACTATCTGACATACTACTGTAGGTGCAGTGGTTATAAGATCTATATTATATTCGCGCTCTAATCGGGACTGTACTATATCCAAATGCAATAAGCCGAGAAATCCACAGCGAAAACCATAGCCTAAAGCCTGCGATGTTTCAGGCTCGTACTGCAGGGAGGAATCATTAAGTTTTAATTTCTCTAGTGCATCACGTAAAACATCATACTGATTTGATTCAATAGGATAAAGTCCAGCAAATACTTGGGGTTTAATCTCCTTAAAACCAAGGAGTGATTGAGAGGAAGGTCGTTCTGCTAGAGTAACAGTATCTCCTACCCTTGCTGAACTTAACTCTTTAATACCAGAAATTATAAACCCAACCTCGCCAGCACTTAGAGACATTCGATTTTTTGATTTAGGTGTAAAGACACCAACCTGCTCACATAAGTAGGAGGTTTTACTTGCCATAAGCAAAATCTTATCTTTGGGCTTAAGAATCCCATCCACCACTCGTACTAGCATCACAACTCCAACATAATTATCAAACCACGAATCAATAATAAGAGCCTTTAGCGGTGCAGCAGGATCCCCTTTCGGTGGTGGAACTCGTTTAATTATTTCATCCAAGATATCTTTAACACCTTCACCTGTCTTGGCGCTAACTTGTATAGCATCTTGTGCATCTATACCAATGATATCCTCAATTTCTTCAACAACACGAGCAGGCTCAGCTGCAGGTAAGTCAATTTTATTTAATACAGGCACCACTTCAATGCCTTGCTCAATGGCAGCATAACAGTTTGCTACTGTTTGAGCTTCAACGCCTTGTGATGCATCCACAACTAACAATGCTCCCTCACAAGCCGCAAGAGATCGTGATACTTCGTATGAAAAATCCACATGGCCAGGAGTATCAATTAAATTTAGAAGATAAGATTTTCCCTCACGTGTTCTATATTCAAGTGCAACAGTCTGGGCCTTTATGGTGATTCCACGTTCGCGTTCTAAATCCATTGAATCTAATACTTGCGCTTCCATTTCACGATCTGACAAGCCGCCACATAAATGAATAATCCGATCAGCCAAGGTAGATTTGCCATGGTCAATATGTGCAATAATTGAAAAGTTACGGATATGTTGCATTAAAGGCTCTGGTTCAATGTTTGAAAATTAATAATCAAGGTTTAGTGCTGGAACAACTAAAAAGGGCACATATTGTGCCCTCACGAAAGCCTATAGTTTGCTTCCAAAATGTTTCTCACGTGGCCACACCATAACTATTCAAAAAGCACACATTCTAGCGAATTTTTTCAAAATAAGCATCTAACGCACTAGAATCAAGATGAAAATGACAGATTTCTTCTCCCCCCGCTATTAATACAGGAACACGTTCTCCATATTTCGCTAATAGCTCGGAGTCACTGTCTACATCTACCAACTCAACTTGAAAAAAATACCGCGCCTGTAACTCATTTAAAACAGACATCATATCGAGGCAAAGATGACATTCCTTTCTACCATATACAATCAGCCTAACAGCAGATTCCGGTATGTCCATACTACTTACTCTCGCCTCCATTGAGTTTCATGGTAATAAAGGAGGTTGTGTTGCCACGCCTTACTAGTAATGCAATATTACGACCTTCCTTACTTTTCTTTAGTAATTGATTAAACTGCTCCACAGTGCTCACATCTTGATTATTGATGCCAAGAATTACATCTCCAGGCCGTATACCGGCATGACTAGCGATACTTGGACGCATAGCCTCTACCAATAAACCATTATTTACATCAAGTTGTTTTTTCTCATTGCCAGTAAGTTCGCGCAAAGCAAGCCCAATGCGGTTTGATGTATCAGGTATCTTGCTTTGTTTGCTTTCACGGCTAGCAATTTTCTCATCTGATGGGAATTCATCCACCAAAACCGTTATTTCTTTTATAGAACCATTCCGCCACACATGAACCGATACCTTTGATCCTGGTTTAGTAGCTCCTACAATGCGCGGCAAATCGCTTGATGTACTAACATCTTTACCATCAAATTGCATGATCACATCTTTAGTTTCAATACCCGCCTCCTCTGCAGGGCCACCTTTTTGTACTAATGTCACCAGAGCACCACTTGTTTTATCTAGACCAAATGATTCAGCTAACTCTTTGGTCACTTCCTGAATCATTACACCAATTCTGCCGCGACTTACCTTTCCCGTATTTTTCAATTGATTAGAAATGTCTGTTGCAACATCAATAGGTATAGCAAACGATAAACCCATGTAACCACCAGTACGACTGTAAATTTGTGAATTAATACCAACTACTTCGCCCTTCATATTAAATAATGGTCCCCCAGAATTTCCAGGATTTATGGCAACATCAGTCTGAATAAAAGGAACATAATTTTCCTGCGCTAGTGAACGCCCTTTTGCACTGACAATACCAGCAGTAACACTGCTTTCAAAGCCAAATGGCGATCCAATCGCTACTACCCATTCACCTACTCTGAGTTTACTGGGATCACCTTGGGTTACTTGAGGTAAGTTACTTGCCTCTATCTTTAAAAGTGCTATATCAGTCTTGCGATCAGCGCCAATAATTTCTGCTCTAAATTCTCGCTTATCGCTCAATTTGACAGTAATTTCATCTGCCGAATCGACAACATGGGCATTGGTCAAAATATATCCATCTTCACTTATTATAAAACCTGAGCCTAGTGATTTAGATTCAAAATCCCTAGGAGCGCCATGAGGAAACATCTCTCTAGGAATAACACCATGAGGTGAATGACGACGAAAAAATTCGAAAAACGGACTGCCCTCTGGAATATTCGGCATTCCAGGAGTTACTTGATTCCTAGATTGGCTATGAGTCTGAATCGTACTGATATTAACCACAGCAATTCCTTGCGCTTCAATAAGACCTGTAAAGTCTGGCAGCTCATTAGTCTGCGCAAAAGTAGGCAATGAAAACCCAAACAACACTAATAAAATAAATTTATGCATCACGTTCCTGTTTTTAAATAATTAATAATATGAATTGAGATCTTCAACCTCTAAACATATAGCCATACTTTATATCTAGAGTTATCTCGATTTAATGATAAACAGTCTAAAACAAGGTGGAAAAAATACTTGGTAAAATTCTTTTTCTATATCACGGAGATCTTGATGTTATAGCTATAATTAATTTTATTTTGTCCAGTTGACTTTATGATTTACTACAGAATTACCAATCTGCATCACTGTTGCAGGAGGAACTTCTCCAATTGTCGTCACCATATTGCCTCCCACTGTTCGGGTATAAATATTAATTGCACCCTGTCGTGGAAATGATTTCCGAATAGGCTGTGAACCACTTTTATCAGCTGGTTCGATAAACACTGAAACAGCGGCAAGACCATCCGAAAGTGAAATATGCCCAACAGGTGTAGACTCTCCTGAAAGACTACGCTTCACTTCGGTAACTTTCATGAAACCTGGGGGTAGATTTTCTACCTGCCAGCCGAGCTCACCTTTCCCCATCTTGGACGATACTAGTTTGGTAACATGGAACTTAGAAGCTTTTGTAAGATATTTGGGCTCCAACAGTTTTTCATCTATATCGCCATCAATTTCTAGTTGCGTAAAAACGAACTGTTCCACTACTTGACCTTTATCCATAACTGCTGCTTTAAGCAACAAACCGGTAGAGATATCCACCCATAGCTTTTGGCTATAACGCATATTATCTCTAGACTCCAGTACAATTACTTGACACTCGTGATCACTAATTCGCTCCTTTCCACCCTTTTTTACAATATAGTTGTCATTTAGCTTGCTTAATGGTTCAGGTAACAACGCAGGAAAAAATTTACGTAGTCCTCTTTTTTCGGTTACTACTGTATTTCTTTCTGGAAAATAACACCTCACCTCATCATTGTTACGAATAACCTCACGTGGCGAACCATCAAGCACCTCGATTCTTTCACTTTCCCCCTCGCTATTTACCATATGAACGATTCGCGACGTCTCCATATGACCGCCAGAAGAATACACAAAAGTACCAATGTAATTGTGCTGACGAGGAGCAACAACAACCCTTTGTAACCACTCCTGTGCTTCATCAGATGCGCTAGGTGGGTCCTGAGCAAATGAGGGCAATACAAGACCAGATAATAATAAGAAAACTATCGTAACTCCTCTTCTCATCTAGCAACTCTCTTATCCGATTCTGCAACCTGATGTATATAATGTGGTGACACCCCGCGCATCACAGCACGAGGTGAAAATTCTCCATGTACCAACAAGAAATAGTCGTTAATCTGAGCTGTTGTAGAAAGAGGTGCAGAAACAATGGTGGGCTCTGCCTGTACCGTAGTTTGTGGAACCGATTTGTCAGCAATAGTCTCCTGAGCTAGCGTGGGAATAGAAGCGGAAATAGCAGGAGAATCTACCTTGACAGTGGCTTGCAGAGTTGAATTGCCAGTAATAGATTCCACCAATGGGCGATCAGTAGTTTGTGCGCTCATCCATACCACCGCAGCTACCGCTGTCACCATTGAGGCTGCGACTGAAAAAGCAAATACTTTAACTTTTTGTTCTGTCTTAGGACGTGGCGCCAACATAGTTGGCTCTTTATCTAATCTCTTACTAACCTGCGATGCAATATCAATAGATACGGCAGCTGAATGGCGCAATGTGTCGCCAATTAGATGATAAATATCCCAGTCATTAAGTAAATCTTCTTTTTTCTTAATATGAGTAATGGTATCTGCGATATCAACATCATCCAATTCACCATCCATTAACTCTGATACTTTGTTTTTCATGTTACCACCTTTTATCCTTACCAACTTCCATCACAGATTGTAATTTATCTGCTATCGCCTCGCGAGCACGAAATATTCGTGATCGTACTGTACCAGTCGGACAATTCATGATGTTTGCAATTTCTTCATAACTCAAACCCTCGATTTCTCTCAAAGTAATTGCCGTGCGCAACTCCTCTGGTAATACCTCTAAGGTCTGATGTACTGTTTGAGCAATCTGTCTACTCATCAACTCACTTTCAGGAGTATTTAGTTCTCGTAATTGAGTTCCTTCCTCAAAATTTTCAGCGTCCTCAATTTCAAATCCGTTAGTTGTAGCTGAAGCTCTGCGTTTTTGAGCAACTAAAAAATTCTTTGCTGCATTAATACCTATACGATACAACCAAGTATAAAAAGCACTTTCACCGCGAAACGACGGCAATGACCTATAAGCCTTAACAAAGGTCTCCTGTGTAACATCCTCAACTTCAGCAGAATCACGAATAAATTGTGACAATAAACGAGCCAGCTTCCGTTGATATTTGATCACTAACAAATCGAACGCTTGTTTGTCTCCACGCTGTGCGCGTTCTACCAGTTGCTGATCAATTTCTCGGTCACCCATATACTACGCGTTCCCTGAATTTTATGAATTATACTTGTATTCACTGCTATAAATTGACTCTGCAGGTCAAGTATACTCGTTCAAGGTTTCATTCGAAAACCGAGAGTCGCTTCGCACATACTATGTACGACCTGTGCTTAGAGACAACATACATACGATATTAGTTCACATTAAAATAAGGTTATTCTATCAAAATTGCAGTATTGTTATTATAAATACTATGCCTGAAGTCTGTTATGATTTTCAAATAACCATTTGTTAAACAATTTAAACTCCAATGTCTCATATCTATCTTGATACTCTCATTATCGGCAGCGGGCTCGCTGGGTTAACCCTTGCACTCAACCTAGCAAAGCGCAAAAAGGTTGGTCTTGTCACTAAACAAGCATTGCTTGATGGTGCCAGTAGCTGGGCTCAAGGTGGAATTGCTTCTGCTCTTTCAGAGAAAGATTCGCCTGAAGCCCATATCCGTGACACTCTCAGTGCGGGCGCTGGAATGTGCAATGAAGAAATTACCCGCTGCGTATTAAAAAAAGGTCCGCAAGCTATCCAATGGCTCATTGAACAAGGAGTACCATTTACTCGTGACAAGGACAACAATACTGGTTATCACCTTACACGAGAAGGCGGCCATAGTGTTCGCCGAGTTATTCACGTAGCAGATACTACCGGACAAGCGGTACAAGAAACCCTGGGTGAAAAAGTACGTACTCATAAAAGCATTACTGTACTTGAACACCATATCGCAATTGATCTCATAACCAGTATAAAACTAGGCCGTTCAGATAGTGAAGGCAACAAATGCTATGGTGCCTATGCGTTAGATAATCAATCTGGCCAGGTCAGCACCATTTCAGCACAAAATACAGTTCTTGCAACTGGTGGGGCTGGCAAAGTTTATCTCTACACTACAAATCCTGACACAGCTACTGGGGATGGTATTGCTATGGGCTGGCGAGCGGGCTGCCGTATAGCCAATATGGAATTCATTCAGTTTCATCCAACCTGTCTTTACCACCCACACGCAAAATCGTTCCTGATCACTGAAACTGTGCGCGGAGAAGGAGGGCTACTAAAACTTCCAGATGGCAATCGCTTCATGCCAATACATGATGAGCGTGCCGAACTAGCGCCACGCGATATAGTCGCTCGCGCCATTGACTATGAAATGAAAAAACGTGGTCTTGATTGTGTCTATCTAGACATTTCCCACAAACCAGCCTCCTTCCTAAAGAAACACTTCCCAAATATATTTACTCGCTGTCATGAGTTAGGCATAGACATTACTCAAGATCCTATCCCAGTTGTTCCTGCCGCGCATTACACCTGTGGCGGCATTATCACTGATCTAAATGGCAAAACTGACCTAGATAATCTATATGCAATAGGAGAAACTGCACATACTGGACTTCATGGTGCCAATCGGCTTGCAAGTAATTCGTTACTAGAGTGCCTCGTATTTGGGAAGGCCTCTGCCGAAGACATACTAAATCAAGCACCCTTACCTACTATTAAACTACCACATTGGGATGAAAGTCGAGTAACTGACGCTGATGAAGAAATTATTATCTCGCATAATTGGGATGAATTACGACGATTCATGTGGAGCTATGTTGGAATTGTACGAACTAATAAACGTCTACAGCGTGCGCAACACCGTATTAAGCTACTTCATGAAGAAATCAGTGAATATTATGCTAACTTTCGTGTAACTAGCGATCTGCTAGAACTACGTAATCTAGTAAGTACTGCCGACCTGATCGTGCAAAGCGCTATGTTGCGCCATGAAAGTCGTGGGTTACATTTCAGCTTAGATTATCCAGAAATTCTGCAATATGCGAAGGACACGATAATAAAAAGATGATTCCCAACCAAACTTTCCCATCTCTAACACTACCAAATCCTTAACTAGCTATTTTTATTATATGAACCAAGATTGGCAAACTTTTTTACAAAGTCAAAATGCAATCATAAAAGAAAATTACGTTGCTCATTATGGCGATATCTCTTCCGAACTGAGAAGTACTAGTTCTAAGACAATACTAACTGATCTTTCATATTTTGGATTAATTTATTTTTCTGGTGAAGATGCTTTAACTTTCCTACAGGGTCAGTTAAGTTGTGACGTTAGCAAAATTGATCTTGATAGGGCTCAGTACGGTAGCTGCTGCACACCAAAAGGTAGAATGCTGGCCAGCTTTCTTATATGGCAAAATAGTGGTGGATATTTCATGCAATTACCCACGACACTATGCACTGCTATAAAAAAACATTTATCTAAGTTTGTACTTCGCTCCAAGGTAGAGTTAGACAATAAAAGTAACACACTAGTACGCATTGGTGTTGCTGGAAACTTTGCGTCAGAAGCGATAAGAGAAATTTTTGGTTTTTCCCCTAGCACACGTCTTGGCGCTATTCATCGTAAAAATGAAACAATTATCTGTCTCTCTCAGAACCGTTTTGAAATCATTACTAAGCCAGACCATGCGCCCGAGCTGTGGAGGTATTTGAGTAAATATGCTTTACCAGTAGGTAAATCTTGTTGGGAATGGCTGGAAATAAAAGCTGGTATTCCTACTATCACACCCGCCACTCAAGAACAATTTGTTCCTCAAATGACAAATCTAGGGGCCATTGGTGGAATAAGCTATCAAAAAGGTTGTTATCCGGGACAAGAAATCATTTCGCGAACACATTATTTAGGAAAATTAAAGCGCCGCATGTATCTCGCAAATATCCTTACTACTGAATCTATCGTTGCTGGGGATGAGTTGTATAGTAAAAATATGGAAGGACAATCATGTGGAATGATAGTTAACGCAGCACCCTCTCCAAATAAAGGATATGACGTATTAGCAGTAATTCAAATAGATAGTGTCAAAATGGGGAAAATTTTTTGGAAAACTTTAAATGGCCCATTTCTAAATATTATACCACTACCTTACTCGCTCAAATCCCAAGATACTACATAAAAAATGAAACTCGGCCGGCTATCTACCTGTAAAAACAGGTCGCTCGACTCCTACTTGTATTCTCAGAGAAAGAACTGCTGAACTTCATCAAGATCACGCGTTCGCTTCATTGGTGGAAGACTTTGCCAGATACGTTTTCCGTAGGGTTTAGTTATTAAACGTGGGTCACAGATCATCATCACACCGCGATCAACTTCGTCACGGATTAACCGTCCAACACCTTGTTTCAGATTGATAACTGATCGCGGCAACTGGTATTCCATGAATGCGTTTCCTCCCTCTTCGTTAATTTTTTCGATACGCGCTGAAAGCACAGGATCATCAGGCGACGCAAATGGTAGCTTATCTATAATTACTAATGACAAAGCTTCGCCACGCACATCTACCCCTTCCCAGAAGGATTGACTACCAATTAGCACAGCATTTCCCATTTTACGAAAACGCTCTAACATATCAGAACGTGACCCTTGTCCTTGTAGTAACAAAGGATACTCAAGTTGTTCGCGCTCAAATAAATCTAATAGAATAGTATAGACTTGCTGCATCGCTCGTAAACTTGTGCACAAGAAGAACGCGCGGCCATGACTTGACTTCAATACTGGGAATGCGGCTTTCACTACGCTTTCTGTATATCCTTGGCCTGCAGGCTCGGGCAAGCCCGTTGGCACATAAAGTAGCGCCTGACTTGCAAAATCAAATGGACTTTCCCAACAAACTGAACGTAGCATACTCGATTCTGAATCTAACCCCATTTCCTTGTTGTAATGTGTGAAATCACCTCTGACTGACAATGTTGCGGAAGTAAATATCCATGCCCGAGGAGAAACTCTTAGCTGCTTGTTAAATTCTTCTGCTATGGATAAGGGAGTTACGTTTAGTTGCAACACGTAACTAAATGTTTCTACCCAACGCACAAAACCCTCCATACCTACCTTACAAGACCAACGTCGTATATCGAAAATAATTTCACGCGCCCGTTGCCAGCAGTTTTCTAATCCTTCAGAGCGTTCTGCTTGACTTCCTAGTATCGTGGTCATTGCGTCGAGCCTTTCAAGCAACTTTTCTAGTGCTTTTACAAATTCAAGATTTTGTATTACTGTGCCCATCGGTAAGCGAGAGTTCTCCCCTTCGATAGTAAGTCGCAAATCACGTGCTGCTTTTTCCATGGCAGTTGCAGCTTCAGGCAATGCAGCGAAATCTTTGGCGCTAAATAGTCCTTCAGCCTCAATATCATGTGCTAGTTCTAGTATTTGGCCGGTACTTATTGACTTGCCAAAAAACAAGCTGGCAGTTTCGGGCAACTGATGAGCCTCATCAAATATTACTGTATTGCAAGCAGGAAGCAGCTCAGAAAGACCTTCATCACGTAGAAGTACATCAGCAAAAAATAAATGGTGGTTAACAACAATTATATCTGCAGAAGACGCTTTTTTTCGTGCCTCCATGACAAAACACTCTTTATAATTTGAACATTCTGAACCAAGACAGTTTTCCCGTGTTGAAGTTACCTGCTGCCAAATTGCTGCGTTCTCAGGAACTTTGCTTAATTCACTCTTGTCCCCACTACTGCTTGTTTCTACGTAACGCTCAATCAACTTTAAATACTTTCTGTCATCAAGACAGACATGCTCATTTTGTAAAGCACGCTTCAAGTGATAACGACACACGTAATTGGCCCGACCTTTTAATAAAGCTACTGTAACAGGTACATTTAGCGCTGCACGTGCAATAAGAATATCCCGATGGAAAATCTGATCTTGCTGAGTTTTTGTCCCGGTTGAAAGAACTACTTTGCCACCAGCTAGAAGTGCAGGAACTAAATACGCAAAAGTTTTTCCGGTTCCAGTTCCTGCTTCTGCAACCAAAATATGATTTCGATCTATAGTTTCGGCTATCATCCGCGCCATTTCTAGTTGCTGTGCACGTACACGATATCCAGGTATAAGCTTAGCAAGTGCGCCGTTTGAAGAAAAATAAAATTCGAGATTAGGCATTAAAAAACTTACTGAACTAAAATCATGATAGTTCAGTGTTTAAAATAAATCGATTTCTAAAATAATGAGAATAGCGCAAGTCAATTATGTGGCTTGTGCTATTGATTTTCTTGCTGAAATTCAAATTTTAATAATGTATTACAAAGGCTTATGAACCCAAAAAAACAACAGCTTAAACCAACTCGAGGTTATAGTATAGATATGATGCAAATTAGAGCTTAGTCCAACAAAACACTTTGGTCTTATATCTATAATTTCTATAGTCTTACAACACGCAATCTACTTAAGTCCTGTGCTACTAGCTCTGATAGTACTAAGAATTTGTAACTCTACAAACTACAACTCTGTGTGAAACACTTAAACTCTTTTATATAACAAAGAGATAGCATGATATCTTATTTACTAGACTCGCCATCTTCTCCAATTTATACTCATTTAAGTAAAATGTTGTAATTTTTAATCAGGGTGTTAATTCTAATATTACTTTACTGCCATACAAATTGCTTGACTTGAGGCACTTTTGTCAGCTAACCTGAGCGGGTTGATAGTCGGCAAAAATTGTAAAGACTCTAGATCATCAAGAACTATTTGTCGATGCAAAGGTGTTGAAAGTCGTTGTTCATATTTAATGGGATAGGAGGGAACGAAAATGGCAACAACATACGGAACTACTGGGACATCAACCTCCACGGGCGGCCG